>RRZT010697592.1_pt1 | contig 16101 bp, 12 predicted proteins | sample 2165551 | NCBI WGS metagenome assembly RRZT01 (sample SAMN10456910, study PRJNA506462) | wastewater metagenome | biome: wastewater; feature: sludge; material: wastewater sludge; isolation source: wastewater sludge with Escherichia coli K12::gfp cells carrying plasmid... | place: USA: Moscow, Idaho... | reverse complement strand
GTTAAGTAAAGCTACAAAAATAGAGACTGAAAAAGGTGATAGCTTTAAATCAAGAGAGATAGTAGAAAAAATAACTGCTGATTTTGAATACCTTTTAAAATCTTTCAAAAAACTAAGTGCTGCTGCTAGTGAAGAAGATGACAAAGGAACTGAAGCATTTGCAGATGAAAAAGTTGCAAAACTTGAAAAAGATTTATGGATGCTAAATAGCATGCTTAAATAAATAAAAAGAGGAGTTATTATCCTCTTTTTGTTACAATCTTCCAAATTATATTAAACTATTTTAAATCCACTTTATTTAGTCATTCCAAAGAGTATCGATGAAAAAATCTATTAACCATGTATATTTAATTATATTAATTTCTGTTTTATCCTCTGTTGCACCTATGGGAGTTGATACTTACTTACCATCTATTCCTGAAATTGCAAAATATTTTGATGTAAATATACATAAAATTGAACTATCTTTATCAATTTTTTTGATAGGTTTTGCAGTAGGACAAATTTTTGGTGGACCAATATCTGATAGATATGGAAGAAGAATCGGTTCTATTGTTGGACTTATTGGTTATGCATTTTTTAGTTTCTTAATAATTTTTAGTTCAAATATATATGAATTATGGATTTATAGATTTTTAGAAGCATTTTTTGGAGGAATCACTGTTGTAAATGCAGCTGCAGCTGTAAGAGATAGATTTAAAGGACAGGAAGCTGCAAAAGTATTTTCTTTAATTGGAATAGTAAGAAGTTTAGCCCCACTTTTAGCACCTGTATTTGGGGCAGCAATTATTCACTTTTTCCCTTGGGAAGGTATCTTTATATTTCTTACAATTTATGCCCTACTAGTTGCTTTTTTTGTTTATAAAGATTTACCCGAAAGCTTTACAAAAACAGAACAAAATATCATTGAATCATATAAAATAGTTCTTTCAAACTTTACAGCATTAAAAGCTATGTTTGTTTTAGCACTTAGTTTTGGAGGTTTTTTTATTATCATCTCAAGAACTTCATTTATATACATTGAATATTTTAAAATATCAACTGACCTATTTCCATTGTTTTTTGGGATAAATTTCATTATTTTAATGCTCATGATAAAAGTAAATGTAAATTTACTAAAAAAATATAAAGCTCTTGATATAACAAAATTTGCATTACTATTTCAAATAATAGTTGGGATAATTTTCTTATTAGTTCATAAAAATATAAATCTAACTTTTGTAGTAATAATAATTGCATCTTACATGAGTATGATGGCGTTTATTTTTGGTAACTGCATGGCTATGGCTCTTGAACATTTCTCAAAAAATGCTGGAGTTGCTAGTGGAGTTATTGGAGTGTTACAATTTGGTCTTGGAGCGATGATATCTTCTATTGCTTTAAACTTTGAAGATAGTGGTTTTTTTGTGATTGCTTTTAGTATTACAATAATTTCTATTGTAAATTTTCTGATTTTAAAAACATATAGAGCTTGATTTAGATATCAAGCTCAAAAAACTCTTCACAAACTTTTTGATATTTTGCTACTGAGCAAGAAATTTTTACAGCATTTGGATAGTCTTTAAACTCTTGTAAAAATAATTTTTTTAATTTATCAACTTCTGCTGTTCTAAATATAAAAAAACCTAAAATTTCATTTTTTCTTTCACCAGCTTTTTCTATTCCAAAACTATCAAACTTCCAATTTACACCTCTTGAAAAGAAAAAAACTTCACTAATTCTTTTTTCAAGATCATCTCTAACATTTTGATTAAACTCTTTTAAATGTATATAAAATGCAACATTACAATTATATTCAGATTGCACCAAATTATCTAATATTTTATTCATTTTCTACCTTAAGCATTTATTTATTGTTATGTTATCAATATTTGGCTACAATCTTTCTTGTATGAATGCTAACACTGGATTTTGGCATGTTAAATTTTTTAAAATCGAGATTCTCTTTAAGAGGAACCGTACTATCACTTTTTTTTGTTATTGCCTTATTCTTAATATCCGTTGTAGGTATTCAATTATTCTATTTTAGTAAAAAAATATCTCTTGAAATTGTCGATTTAAAACTTCATGGACTAACTCAAAATATTTCTAATGCTATTCAAAATGATGAAAATTCAAATTTTGACACAATAAATATGTTAAGTTTAATGAATGACAAGGCTTCTAATTTAGATTTATATGTAAATGTTCTCAAATCTCACCCTTATATTTATGGTATTTATTCAGGATATGAAGATGGAAGTTTTTTTCAAGTTATAAACCTAAATGCTCATGAATCATTAAAATCTTTTTACAATGCAAAAGAAGAAGATAGATGGTTAAAAATAGAAATACAAAAAAATAACAAGAATAAAAGAGAGATAGTCTTATTAGATAAAGATTTAAATATAAATTCCACAAAAATTGAAGAAACAAATTTTGTTCCAAAACAAAGACCTTGGTATAAAGATGCATTAGCCTCTACTTCACCAATTAAAACTGATCCTTATAAATTCTTTACTATTGATTCAATGGGATTTACATATGCAAAACAATTTGGAAATAATAATGTAATAGCATTAGATCTACTCAGTAATTATTTTAGCCATATATCTACAGATCATATTCAAAATAGTTATATGAATATATATTTATTTAATCAAGATGGTTTAGTTACATCTTCTTTAAATAACAATTTATCAATTTTTAATGAATTTTATAAGTTAATTAAGAATTTTGATAAATTTCATGAAGCACAAATTATAAAATTAAATGATAAAAAGTATATTGTTCAAATAAATAAAATAAAATCAGATTATTAATATAGCTATATTGGAATATTTTCTGAATATGATAAAACTATAAATAATTATGAAGATCAAAGTTTTTCTCTGATTTTTATTTTTGGATTAACTACATTAACAATTTTTCCAATAATAATAATATTTTCAAATATGATCATCGATCCAATATATGAACTTGTTGCTCAGATTAATAAAATAAAAGATAGAAATTATAAAGGGATGGTTGATATAAAAGCTTCAACTCTTGAAGTAAATCTTCTTTCAACGGCCTTTAGTCAAATGGCAAAATCAATTCATAAATATCAAAACTACTTAGAAAAAATTGTTGAAGAAAGAACAAAAGAATTAAAAAAGAAAAATGATGAATTAGAAAAATTATCTATCACAGATAAATTAACAAATCTTTATAATCGTACGAAACTTGATGAAGTTTTAAATACAGAATTTAATAGAAGTAAAAGATACGATTTAAATTTTTCTGTAATTATGCTGGATATTGATTTCTTTAAAAAAGTTAATGATAACTTTGGGCATCAAGTGGGAGATGATGTTTTAATTGAAGTATCAAGAATTGTAAAAAGCTATATTAGAATTACAGATACTCTAGGTCGTTGGGGAGGAGAAGAGTTTTTAATTATTTGCTCAAATACAGATGCAAAAGGTGCAAAAATTTTAGCTTCAAATATAAATCAAGCTGTAAAAATCCATAAATTCTCAAGTTACCCTAATAAATTAACAGTTAGCCTAGGAGTTGCCACTTATTATAATAATTTAGTAAAACCAGAAGATATAATTTCAAAAGCAGATAAAGCTCTATATGAAGCAAAAAATAGTGGTAGAGACAAAGTTGTAGTATTTAATAACTATCTTTAATATTAAAATTTGGTTAATAAAGTTATCATAAAATACACAAATTTTTTATTTAAGGTAAATTAATTGAAATCTGTTAAGACTACTTTTTTACTGTTTTTTATAACACTTTTTCTAAGTTCATGTGAACAAAAAGATCAGACAAATACAAAACCTAAAAATCAAATGTCTATTGAAGTTGGATTTATAAATCCTAAAAAAGAGCCCGTAAATTTAGAAATAGAACTTATAGGAAGAGTAAAAGCAAAAGAGCTAGCTCTAATTCGTCCACAAATTAGTGGAATTATAGAAAAACAACTATTTGCTGATGGAAGCTTTGTAAAAGAAGGTGATGTTTTATATAAAATTGAGAATTCTACATACAAAGCAAATGTAAACCAAGCACAAGCTCTTTTAAGTAGTGCAAAAGCAAACCTAATGAGTAGTGAAGCAAAAAGTAAAAGAGCCGATGAGCTTCTAAAATTTGATGGGATTTCAAAACAAGAATATGATGATATAAAAGCCTCTTATATGCAAGCAAAAGCTTTAGTTGAACAAAGAGTTGCTGAACTTGAAAGTGCGAAAATAGATTTAAATAGATGTGAAATAAAAGCACCAATTAGCGGATTTATTGGTATTTCTAATGTAACTGTTGGTGCATTAGTAAATGCAAATCAAACCCAAGAACTAGTAAATATAAGAGATACTAAAACTGTATTTGTAGATTTAACGCAATCTTATAATGAAATATTAAATTTAAAAAATATTATAAACTTACAAGATAATATTGAAGTAACTTTGAGTTTTGACAACGGTTTTGTTTATCCAATAAAAGGAAAACTTGAAGCTAGAGAATTAAATGTTGATGAAAGTAGCCAAACAGTAACTTTAAGAGCTATATTTGAAAATCCAAACAATCTTTTACTATCAGGAATGATGACAAAAGCAACTTTACAAAGCCAAAAAAAAGTTGATGCTTTTTTAATACCTCAACAAGCTGTATTAAGAGACCAAAAAGGAAATCCTATAATTACACTTATCACAAATGAGAATAAAACTATTCAAAAAGTGATAAAAATACAAAGAGCTATAAATAACAAATGGTTAGTTCTTGAAGGATTGGACCCTAATGACAAAATAATTGTCGAAGGATTAAATAAAATAAATAGTAGAAGTGTAGTTATCCCTAAAGATTTAAGTACACAGTATAAAGATTAGAAAATGATTGCTAAGTTTTTTATTTTTCGTCCAATTTTTGCTTGGGTAATTTCGCTTATTATTATGATAAGTGGAGTTATAAGTCTCTATATTTTACCAATTGAGCAATACCCTGATATTGTTCCACCTCAGATAAATATAAATGCTTCTTATTCAGGAGCAGATGCTAAAACTGTTGAAAATAGTGTAACTCAAATAATAGAACAACAATTAACTGGACTTGATGGCATGCTATATTTTTCTTCTAGTTCTAGTTCATCAGGAAATTCAAGAATAAAAATAACTTTTAGTCAAGAAGTAGATGCTGATATTGCACAAGTTCAAGTTCAAAATAAAGTAAATCAAATCCTATCAAGACTTCCTGAAGATGTGCAAAGACAAGGAGTAAGAGTATTTAAATCTCAAAGTGACTTTTTGATGATGGCAAGTATTTATGATTCAAATAATCTTGCTGATAAAACAGATATTAGTGACTTTTTAGTAAGTAACCTTCAAGATAGTATTTCAAGGATTGAAGGTGTTGGAGATGTTCAAGTTTATGGTGGACAATATGCTATGAGAATATGGTTAGACCCATATAAACTTGAAAAATATAATTTAATTCCAAAAGATATTGAAAATGCTATAAATGCTCAAAATTCTCAAGCAAGTGCAGGAAGACTTGGAGCAATGCCAACAGTTGATAATCAACAACTATCTGTAACAGTAACAGCTAGAAGTATGTTCCAATCTGTGCCTGAATTTGAAAATATTGTTCTAAAATCAAATTTAGATGGAAGTAGTGTAAAAATAAAAGATGTAGCAAGAGTTGAAATAGGTGCTCAAAACTACAATAATGTTACAGCATTAAATGGTTACCCATCTTCTGGTATATCTATTCAACTTGCAAGTGGAGCAAATGCTGTTGCAACTTCAAATAGAGTAAAAGAATTTCTAAAAGAAGCTGAAAACATACTACCTGAGGGTTATAAAATTGCTTATCCTAGAGATACAACTCATTTCATAAAAGCATCAATAAATGAAGTTGTAAAAACTTTAATTGAAGCAATTATTCTTGTAATTCTTGTAATGTTTTTATTTTTAAAAAATCTAAGAGCCACAATAATTCCTGCAATTGCAGTACCTGTTGTTCTTTTAGGAACTTTTGCAATTTTAAATATATTTGGTTACACAATAAACACTCTTACTATGTTTGCTTTAGTTTTAGCCATAGGACTTTTGGTTGATGATGCTATTGTTGTCGTTGAAAATGTTGAAAGAAATATGAGTGAAAAAGGTTTAGATGCAAGAGAAGCAACTATTCTTTCAATGAATGAGGTAACAGGTGCACTAATAGGAATAACAACTGTTTTATCTGTAGTATTTTTACCTATGGCATTTTTTAGTGGATCAACAGGAATAATTTACAGACAATTTTCAATTACAATTATTTCATCTATGATTTTATCTGTAATTGTTGCTCTTACTTTAACTCCTGCTTTATGTGCAACTATTTTAAAACCTCATAAAGAAAAAACTAGTGGTTTTATCTTCTGGTTTGATACTAAATTTGAGAACTTCACACAAAAATATAAAAATCTAGTTCAAAAAACTTTAATCGTACCAAAAAGATGGGTAATGTTCTATCTAATAATAGTTGTATCTTCTGCATATATATTTATAAAACTTCCAACTAGCTTTTTACCAAAAGAGGATCAAGGAAGTTTAATGGTTCAATATACCCTTCCTGTTGGAGCAGTTGCTTCAAGAACTGTTGATGTAGCAGATATTGTTAGAGACTATTTTATGACAGAAGAGAGTGCTGCTTTAAATACTATATTTACAATTTCTGGGTTTAGTAGTAGAAGTAGTGGACAAAATGTTGGAACTGCTTATGTATCATTAAAGAATTGGGATTTTAGAGATAAAAATAACCATGTTGATAAAATAAGTCAAAGAGCCACAAAAGCTTTTAATGACCCAAACAGTAAATATTTCGTAAGAGATGCTAGAGTATTTACTATAAATCCTAGTGTTATTCAAGGTTTAGGTTCAAGCGATGGTTTCGAATTTCAATTACTTGCTAGTTCAAATCTATCAAGAGAAGAGTTAAGAGAAGCAAAAGATAAAATAATCGAAGAAGCTACTAAAAATCCAAAAATAAACTCTGTTAGAGCCGATGGAACAGAAGAATCTCCTCAACTAAAAATATCTTATGATACAAATAAAGCTTTAGCTTTAGGGATTAATCTAAAAGATATAGATACAACACTTAGTGCTGCTTGGGGTGGAACTTATGTTAATGACTATATTGATAAAACTAGAATAAAAAGAGTTTATATTCAAGGTGATGCGCCATTTAGAACAGCTCCTGAAGATTTGTATAAATGGAAAGTTAGAAACAGCAATGGTTCAATGACTCCATTTAGTGAATTTAGCTCTTTTTCTTGGGTTTATTCTCCAGAAGAACTTACTAGATTTAACGGTTTCATGTCTTATGAAATTCAAGGAAGTGCTGCGGCTGGAATTAGTTCTGGGGACGCTATGAATGAAATGGATAAAATATCAACTAATGTAAATAGTGGACTAATGCATGCATATAGTGGAGCTTCATACCAAGAAAAACTTGCAAGTAATCAAAGTTTGATTTTATACTCTATTTCTATTTTAGTTGTATTTTTATGCCTTGCTGCACTTTATGAAAGTTGGAGTGTACCTTTCTCTGTTCTTTTAGTAGTACCTTTAGGAGTTTTTGGAGCTGTTTTAAGTATATATTTTAGAGACTTAAGTAACGATGTATATTTCCAAGTTGCTCTCTTAGCAGTTATGGGACTTGCTTCAAAAAATGCAATTTTGATTGTTGAATTTATAAATAGTGCATATAAAGATGGTATGAATTTAATTGAAGCCGCAATTACTGGAGCAAAATTAAGATTAAGACCAATTGTTATGACTTCTTTAGCATTTATTGCAGGAATCATTCCTCTTGCTATATCCTCAGGAGCTGGAGCAAATAGTAGAATTGCAATTGGAACAGCAATTTTAGGTGGAACTATAAGTGCTACCATACTTGCTATATTTTTTGTACCATTATTCTTTGTAATAATTAAAAAGATATTTTCAAAAGAGGTGAAAAATGTTTAAAAAATCCCTAAGTCTTACATTTTTTACTCTTTTTTTCAGTTCTTGTGTATCAATGGCACCTAATTTAGAACTAAGTAATGATGACTCTATTCCAAAGAATTTTAAAAATTATCAACAAATAGATGAAAAATCAGATATTAGTTTAGATAGTTTTTTAATTGATGAAAACTTAAAATCTATTGTAAATCTTGCTTTAGAAAATAACAAAGATTTAAGAATTGCTCTTTTAAGAGTCGAAGAATCAAAATCTCTTTATAGGATTGAAGAATCAAATTTGTATCCCAAAATAGATGCAAATGGTAGTTTTTCTAGAGACAAAAAAGAAGAAATTATAAAAAACAACTATAAAGCATCGGTTGGAACAGTTTTTGAACTTGATTTATTTGGGAAAAATAGAAGTTTAAATGACGCAGCAAAAAATAGTTTTTTTGCTACTCAATATGCTTTAAACTCTACAAAACTAGCTTTAATTTCACAAACAATAAACTCTTATTTAAGTTTAGCTTCGAATCTTGAAAATCTTAATTTACAAAAAGAGATAAACAAGAATTTAAGTAGTGTTTATGAGCTTACTCAAAAGAAATTTAATGCAGGAGTTATAAATAAAGAGGATTTACTATCTAGTCTTGCTATGTTAAAAGAGAGTGAAAATCAAATTATAGTTTATGAAAATCTTGTCCAAATAGATATAAATTCTCTTGAATTACTAATTGGTTCAAATTTAAATGAAAACTTAATTCCAAAAAATCTAAAAAAAGATGATAGTTATTTAGCTCTTTTAAAATCTGGAATTAACTCTGATATTCTTTTAAGTAGACCAGATATTAAAGAACTTGAATATAAATTAAGAGCAAAAAATGCAAATATTGGTGCAGCACGTGCTGCTTTTTTTCCTAGTATTAGTCTAACTGCAAATACTGGATTTGCAAGTTCAAGTTTAAATAACCTATTCTCAAATCCAAATAGTTTCTGGCAATTAAGTCCTTCTATAAATATTCCAATATTCAATGCTGGTGAGAATAGTGCAAAACTAGATTTGAGTAAAACTCAAAAAGAGATAGCATTAAATGAGTATCAAAAAGGTATTCAAACAGCCTTTAAAGAGATAAATGATGCTTTAATTGTAAGAAAAAATATATACACTAAATTAGAAAATCAAAAAGAACTTACAACTACTGTTGAAGATGCTTATAAAATTGCGTTAAACTCTTATAAAATTGGTTACGGAAGTTATTTAAATATGTTAATTGCTCAAAAAGCTTACATTAATTCTCAAAAAGCTTTAGTACAAACTTACTTAGAAGAGTTAGAAAATAGAGTTGAGATTTTTAAAACTTTAGGTGGGAATATAGATTAAGTGGGATTTAAATCCCACTTCAACGAAATCTTAAAAAGATTCCCATTCGTCATCGTTTGATGATTTTGACTTTATTGGTTCAACTTTTTTTGAAGTTACTTTATTCTTTACTTCAATTTCACCGTTAGAATCGTTTCTTTTAGTATCTGTTTTTAAAACTTTCTTAGATTGTGAAATAATCTCATTTTTACCATCAAAGTTTTTCTCCATTACATCATCTACTATATGTTTAGAAATATTATCTGTATCCATTGCTATTTCATGAGTTCTTGATGCAATTACAGCATTTTGTTGAGTTTGTTGGTCAAGCATTGTTACTGCATCATTAATTTGAGAAATTCCACTTTGTTGCTCTTTTGAAGCATTTGAAATTTCAACTATCATTGAAGCAGATTTTTCAATGTTATTCAATAAATCTTCATAACCTTTTATCATATCATCTGAAATATTTTTCCCTTCTTGTGCTTTTTGTGTTGCAATTTCAACAATGTTCTTAATCTCTTTTGCAGCTTCAGCACTTCTACTTGCTAGATTTCTAACCTCTTGAGCAACAACAGCAAATCCTTTTCCAGCCTCACCAGCAGTTGCTGCTTCAACAGCAGCATTAAGTGAAAGAATATTTGTTTGGAATGCAATTTGATCAATTACAGTTATTGCCTCGTTTATATTTGTTACTTGATTTGTAATTTCATCCATAGCAACAGCAGTATTTCTAGCCATTCCTTGGCCTTTTTTAGCAGAATCACTAACTTGTGCTGAATAATCTTGCATTTTCATGACATTATTTGTGTTATTTACAACTGTGCTTGTTATCTCTTCAAGTGCAGCTGCTGTCTCTTCAAGACTTGCTGCTGCTTCATTTGCACTTGTATTTAATTTATTTACATTTTCTATCAATATTTTTGAAGAATCTTCTAATTTAACTCCATTTATTAAATTATCTTTTAACATCAATGTAATTGCTTTTTGAAGAGTGTTAATTCCTGTAATCATCTTTTCAAGAACACCACCTGCTTCATCATCTTTTCCAAGATTTAAAACTGGTCTATAATCATAATTTGCATAAGATGCTAATACTTCATTTATTTGAACAAATCTCGCTTTTGTATGACTTATCATTTCATTTAATTCATCTTTAAATTCATTTAATGAGGAATTTGGAGTTGACTTATCTATAGTTTGAGAATACCACCCATTTCGTACTCTCACCATTACCATTTTCGCTTCGGCTATTAATTCATTGTCTTTTACTATAGTATCTTTTACTATATTGATATTTTCATTAATAAGTCTTGCCATATCACCAAACTCATCTTTCGCACCATCATCTAAAGTAAGAACATTATTAGTTTTTCTATTTAAAAAGCCAAAAAAGCTTAATAAACCTTCTTTAACATTTACTAAAGATTTCATAATACTATTTGAAATAAATACAGATATTCCTATAAATACTATAATCGAAATTATTCCAATTAAAGCTAACTCTGTACTCAAAAAATTCATAGCTTCTTCTTTTGTTTTATTCACATCACTATTTAAAGATATGATAGAATCTTGAAGTTTCTGTGCAACTTCAACCATATGAGATATAGTATCTTTTAGATTTGTAGTTTTATCTTTTATCATAATCTCTGATATATACTCAAAACCTTTAACATACTCATTTATCATTGCTATTGAATCATCTGCAACTTTTTTATTTCTGTCAGATTGAAATAAATCTTTTAAAGTAAGCATTTGATTACTTAATTTTTTAAATTCATTTATAACTGTTACTTTTTTATCTTGAGTAGAATCTTGCATAAATTGGTATACAGTAATTCTTGCCTCTAGAAGTATTTTAACGCTATCTTGCGTTTTTATAGCTATTTGTGTTCTTTCTTCTATATATTTCATAGAAGTTAAATAACTAACAGCGACAATGATTGAAATTATTACAACCAAGATGGGAAAAACTAAAAGCTTAGTTTTTGTACTAAGATTTTTAAACATTTTATGTTTCCTTTTATTATTTTATTTGTGCTATCATCAGTTATTATTTTATTTAATTAGATATTAACTTCTCATAAATTATTTGAAATAATCAGTAGTTTATAAATTATATTTATACTTAAAAAGTTATTTTATTTGATTGCGATATGTTTTCCTGCCAAATATCCGCTTGCCCATGCAAAGTGAAGATTGTATCCTCCCCTATTTCCAACAATATCTAAAACTTCTCCAGCAAAATATAAATTCTTTACTATTTTACTTTCATAAGTTTTATTATCTATTTCTGGTGTTCTAACTCCTCCACCACTTGCTTCTGCATGTGAGAAACCTTGTGTATCAATAACTTTTAATTGCCAAGAGTTTAATTGATGGGATAATGCTTTTATTTGTTTCATATTTATATCACTTGATTTTGTATCTTTATCTATTTTACAAATATCCAATAATACTGGAGCTATTTTGTTTGATACAAGTCCTGTTAATATATCTATTGCTTTTTGATTACTTAGTGTTTTAAATAAAGTTTGAATTTGATTTGATAAATCATTTACATTTATCTTTGGAAAGAAATTTATTCTTAGTTCTACATCAGAAAAATTAGTTAATGCCAAAACTGCTCTTTGAGAGATATCTAATATTGCAAACCCCGAAACTCCATAAGCTGTAAATAACACATCTCCAAATATTTCTTGTTCAAAGTTACCATTTACATATAAACTTACATTACACTCTTTTTTTACACCTTGAAGCTTTCCGTTATATGTATTTTGTGTTTGAAGTCCAACCAAAGAAGGATATGTTGGATTAAAAGTATGTCCAAAATTTGAAGCAATTTCTAAACCTTTTTCACTTGAGTTTAGTTGTGGAGCAGCACCTAAACCAGAAGTAATTACAACTTTATCATAATCTTTAAACTGTTTTTCTTTACAAATAACTATAAATTTATCATCTATTTTTTTTATATCATCTATAAAATGTTCATAATAAATATTAACTTTGAAATCCTCCAAAGCTAAAGATAAAAGATTTGTTACAGATTTTGCTTCATTTGACAAAGGATATACTTTTCCACTCTCTTTCTCATCCAATAACAACCCTATATTTTTACAAAACTTTTCAAAGACTTTAAAATCAAACTCTTTTAATGCAAAATCAACAAAAGATGGATTTTCTCCTAAATAATTTTTTGAAGAGATAGAACTATTTGAGATATTACATCTTCCATTTCCACTTGCTAATATCTTTTTCCCTACACTTTTGTTTGCATCAAATATATCTATGTCTAAATTTTTATTTACTCTTTTAGCTGTAATTGCAGCCATTATTCCTGCTGCTCCTGCTCCAATAATTGCTATTTTCAAAATCTTCCTTTAATAAAAAACTGCAAACCAAATAGTTGGTTCATCTAAAGATGTAAATTTCACTCTATGTTTTTGCATAGCTTCTATATTTAAACAATCACCCTTTTTTAACTCTACTTCAAAATCTTCAAATTCCAAAATTGCATTACCACTTAAAAGCAAAATGTATTCATTCTCTTCTTGTTCATACCAAAAATTTTCAGGAGATTTTTGCCCATTTGAAACAATTCTTTCTACTCTTATGCTTTCATTTTTGAAGATTTGGAAAAAAATCTCTTCATTTTTATCGATGATTACTTTATCAAAAATATTATATTTTTTCAACAATTTCTTTCTCATTTACTGATTTTATGGTATTCTATCAGAATTTTACTTAACTAGCATTACAAAGTTGATTAAATATATCAACTTTAATTGCAATGCCTACAAATACTATATTTATATAAATTTGATTAAAAGACTTGACATTTAAAAAAAAATTGTTTATAATTCCAATATATTTAAACTTGATTAATTTATAAAGGATTTAAAAATGCAAAAAGATACAATTGCTATCCACACAGGATATGATAAAAAAAATGGAAATGGAGAGATGGCTGTTCCAATTTCTCAAACAACAGCTTATGCATTTAGAGATAGCGAGCATGCAGCAAATCTATTTGCACTAAAAGAACTTGGATCAATCTATACAAGATTAAACAATCCAACAACTGATATTTTAGAACAAAGATATGCTCAACTTGAAAATGGAGCTGCTGCTATAGCAACTTCTAGTGGAGCTGCTGCTATTTTTTATGCAGTTGCAAACGTTGCTGAAGCTGGAGATAATATTTTAATCTCTGACAAACTTTATGGTGGAAGTGTGACACTTTTTCACTTCACATTAAAAAGATTTGGAATTAGTGTAAAAGTATTTAATAGTGATGATGCTTCTAATCTAGAAGAGTTAGTTGATGATAAAACAAAAGCTATTTTCTTTGAATCATTATCAAACCCACAAATAGCAATTCCAGCTATTGAAAAAATTGTTGAAGTTGCAAAAAAATATGGAATTATCACAATTTGTGACAATACAGTTGCAACAGCTTCTTTATTCAATCCAATTTCATGGGGAGTTGATGTAGTTGTTCACTCTACAAGCAAATATACAAGTGGAAATGGAACAGCTCTTGGTGGAGTTATAGTTGAAAGAGATAATTTAGCAGAATTTTTCAAAACAAATAGCGCTAGATATCCACAATTTACAACTCCAGATGCATCATATCATGGATTAGTATATACAGAAGTTCCTCTTCCAAACTTTTGTTTAAGAGTTAGATTATCTCTCTTAAGAGATATTGGAGCTACTCCAGCACCATTTAACTCATGGCTTTTAATTCAAAGTTTAGAGACATTAAGTCTAAGAGTTGAGAAACATTCACAAAATGCTCTAAAAGTTGCTGAGTTTTTAAAATCTCACAAAAAAGTGAAAAATGTTGCTTATCCTGGATTAAAAGATGACAAATATTATGCAAAAGCACAAAAATATTTCAAAGGTGGTTTAGCAAGTGGTCTTATCTCTTTTGAAGTAGAGAGTTTTGAAGAAGCTAAAAAAGTTATTGATAGTGTAAAACTGTTTAGCGTTGTTGTAAATATTGGGGATAGTAAATCTTTAATTACACATCCTGCATCTACGACTCACTCTCAAATGAATGCAGAAGAGTTGAAGAAAGCAGGTGTAAATCCAGTTACAGTTAGACTTTCAATTGGTTTAGAAGATACAGCTGATTTAATTGAAGATTTAAATCAGGCGTTAAATTAAGGTTATGAAATGCCTTTAATTTCAACAAAAGGAGTTTATGGTTTGGCAGCTATGTATGAACTTAGCCGTCATAATGATGAGACTCCCATGCAAATAAAAGATATTTCGGCAAATGCATCTATTCCGCAAAATTACTTAGAGCAGCTGTTAAGTAAACTTAGACGTGCTGAATTGGTAACTAGTATAAGAGGGGCAAGAGGTGGTTATCTTTTGGCTAAAAAACCAGAAGATATAAAAATAGTAGAGATTTTAGTTGCTCTTGAAGATGATATAAAAATAGTCGATTCAAAGGTTGATAACCCTATATTAGATCTATTTTTTGATGAATCAAAAGAGAAGATGAAAAAGATTTTTGATTTAAGCTTATCAAATTTAGATGAGTATCAAAACAAATACAATGAATTTTTACATTATAATATTTAAATAAAATTTGAAAGGGAAAATATGAATTTTGCAAACAATATAACAGAATTAGTAGGAAATACTCCATTAGTTAAACTTCAAGATGCAAGTGATGCAAGTGGAGCAACAGTTTTAGGAAAATGTGAATTTATGAATCCAAGTCACTCTGTAAAAGATAGAATTGGAACAAATATGATAAAAGTAGCTTTAAGAGATGGTCTTATAAATAAAGATTCAACTTTAATTGAGCCAACAAGTGGAAATACTGGTATTGCTTTAGCATCTGTTAGTGCAGCATTAGGATTAAAATTAATTCTTGTAATGCCAGCATCTATGAGTATAGAAAGAAGAAGACTTTTACAAGCTTTAGGAGCGAAATTAGTTCTTACTCCAGCTGAAAAAGGTATGAAAGGTGCTATTGAAAAAGCAAATGAATTAAAAGAGCAAACGCCAAATTCAATAATTTTACAACAGTTCCAAAATCAAGCGAATCCAGAAATTCACAAAACAACAACTGCTAAAGAGATTTTAAAAGATACAGATGGAAAAGTTGATTTCTTTGTTGCAGGTGTTGGAACTGGTGGTACTTTAACAGGTGTTGGAGAAGTATTAAAAGCTCATAATCCAAATATTAAAATAATTGCTGTTGAGCCTGAAGCATCTCCTGTTTTAAGTGGTGGAGCTCCTGGTCCTCATAAAATTCAAGGAATCGGAGCTGGATTTGTACCAGATGTTTTAAATACAAAAATTTATGATGAAGTTATCAAAATTGCAAATGATGATGCAATTGAAAGTTCAAGAGCATTAGCAAAAACTGAAGGTCTTCTTGTTGGAGTTTCAGCAGGTGCAAATGCATTAGCAGCAAAAATAATTGCTTCTAGACCAGAGAACAAAGGTAAAACAATAGTTACAATTTTATGTGATACAGGTGAGAGATATTTAAGCTCTGGTTTATATGACTATATAGAAGAATAATTCTTCTATATGGCTTGAATTTAGGAAATTTATGCACGAAAAACCATATAGGTCGGTTGTAAAAACAATATCATGGCGAACAGTTGGAACACTAGATACAATAATAGTATCTTACTTTGTAACTGGAAATTTAGTTATGGCAGCTTCAATTGGATCAATTGAAGTTATTACAAAAATGATTTTATACTATTTTCATGAAAGAGCTTGGAATAGATTAAAATTTGGAACTGTAAAACAAGT
>RRZT011404943.1_pt1 | contig 16113 bp, 14 predicted proteins | sample 2165551 | NCBI WGS metagenome assembly RRZT01 (sample SAMN10456910, study PRJNA506462) | wastewater metagenome | biome: wastewater; feature: sludge; material: wastewater sludge; isolation source: wastewater sludge with Escherichia coli K12::gfp cells carrying plasmid... | place: USA: Moscow, Idaho... | reverse complement strand
TCATTCAGCGCTTTGGCGGCTCGGTGACGCTGTCGAACCGCCCCGGCGGCGGGCTGGCCCAGACCGTATCGCTGCCTCTGGCCTGATCGCGCGGCGCGCCTGTCCCCGGATATCGGTCGGGCCGCGCCCACGGCTTTCGCTGACCAGCGGGCAGGCACGCCGCCCAAATCATGGGCAACCATCCCGTTGCGCAGGCAGCGCGGGCACCGGCCCGGCTTTGTCCAGCATATGGGCAAAAACCCAAGGCTTTGCCCGGATAATCCGCGCCGTGCGTTTTCGGATCGCAGAAGCGCGCCCGGCACTGGTCCCGCGCGGCGGTGCCGATCTTAGCTGGCGTCATATCCCCCAGCCGGAGACCCCGCATGAAACCCGTCCTGCTTTCCGCCACCCTCATTGCCACGCTGTGGACCAGCACCGCGTTCGCCCAGAACGACACCGCCGAGCCGATCAGGATCGGTGTCCTGCATTCGCTGTCGGGCACGATGGCGATTTCCGAAACCACGCTGAAAGACGCCATGCTGATGCTGATCGAACAGCAAAACGCCAAGGGCGGCGTTCTTGGCCGCAAGCTTGAGCCGGTGGTGGTGGACCCGGCCTCGGACTGGCCGCTTTTCGCGGAAAAGGCGCGCGAGCTGGTGGCGGGCGACAAGGTGGCGGCGGTCTTTGGCTGCTGGACCAGCGTGTCGCGCAAATCGGTACTGCCGGTGTTTCGCGAGCTCGACAGCATCCTGTTCTATCCCGTGCAATACGAGGGCGAGGAATCCGAGCGCAATGTCTTTTACACCGGCGCCGCCCCGAACCAGCAGGCGATCCCGGCCGTCGAATATCTGATGGATCAGGGCGTCGAACGCTGGGTGCTGGCCGGCACCGACTATGTCTATCCGCGCACGACCAACAAGATCCTTGAACAGTTCCTCAAGGACAAGGGCGTCGCGCCCGAGGACATCATGGTCAACTATACCCCCTTTGGGCAATCCGACTGGCAGACGATCGTCTCGGACATCAAGGCCTTTGGGGGCGCGGGAAAAAAGACCGCCGTCGTCTCGACCATCAACGGCGATGCGAATGTGCCCTTTTACAAGGAACTGGCCAATCAGGGCATCACCGCCGATGACATTCCGGTCGTCGCCTTTTCGGTGGGCGAAGAGGAACTTGCCGGCATCGACACCGCGCCGCTGGTCGGGCACATGGCCGCCTGGAACTATTTCCAAAGCGTCGACGCCCCGGCCAATTACGACTTTATCGACGCCTGGCACGCATATACCGGCAAGAAGGACCGCGTCACCAACGACCCGATGGAGGCCCATTACATCGGCTTCAACATGTGGGTGAAGGCGGTCGAAAAGGCGGGCAGCACCGATCCCGACAAGGTCATCGACGCCATGGTCGGGATCGAGGTGCCGAACCTTTCAGGCGGCACCGCCATCATGGGCAAGGATCACCACATCACCAAGCCGGTGATGGTCGGCGAGATCAACGAGGACGGCCAGTTCGATATCGTCTGGGAAAGCGAGGGCGAGATCGCAGGCGACGCCTGGTCCGACTACCTGCCGGAATCCGCGCCGCTGATCGCCGATTGGACGGCCCCGGTCAATTGCGGGAATTTCAACACCTTGACCAGCACCTGCGGCGGCACGGCCCCGGTCACCAACTGACACCGTTGCGCGGTGTGCGCCCGCGCGCCGCGCCATCCCTTGCCGAAAGGGGGTTTTCCCATGCGACTGATCCGGCTTGTCCTGATCTGCCTGATGCTGCCTGCGGCGGCGCTGGCGCAATCCTTCGACGAGATCGCAAAGCTTTTGCCCGAGGGCGGCTATGGCGAACGCGCGGAACGCGTGACCGCGCTGGCCGCAAGCGGCGATCCGCGCGCCGAGGCGCTGCTTTCGGCGCTGGCCGCGGGCGATCTTGCGGTGCTGAAATCCGACGGGCGGCTGGTCGTGATCCACGGGGATGCCGCCCGCGACGCGCTGAGCGGCGCCGAGGCGGGTCCGGTCACCCGCCGCGATGTGACGCGGGTGCGCGTCAACAACAAGCTGCGCGGCCAGATCCGCGCCGCGCTTGGCACGCTGGGCCTTGTGGCGGGTGATCCCGCCACCCGCGCCCGCGCCGCAAGCCAGCTTGAGGCCGCACCCGATCCCGCGCAGCTGGCGGCACTGGAACAGGCGCTGCGCCGCGAAACCTATCCGGCCGCGAAATCGGCGCTGGAACTGGCGCATGCGACGGTCCTGCTGTCTTCGCCCAAGGCCGAAATGGGGGCCGAAACCGTGGCGGATACCGGGGCCCGGGCCGATGCTCTGGCGCTGCTGGCCGAGCGGCGTGGCGCATCCGCGCAGGCGCTGATCCGCGCCCAGCTTGACGATCCCGCGCTGAAGGATTCAGCCGCCTCGGCCCTGACCCGGATCGAGCGCGCCGAGACGCTGCGCGGCTGGGGCCTGACCTTGTGGCAGGGGATGTCGCTGGGTTCGGTCCTGCTTTTGGCGGCCATCGGGCTTTCGATCACCTTCGGCGTCTGCGGCGTCATCAATATGGCCCATGGCGAGCTGGTGATGCTGGGCGCCTATACGACCTTTGTGGTCCAGGACCTGATCCGCGCCCATGCGCCGGGCCTCTTCGACTGGTCGCTGGCGATCGCGCTGCCGCTGGCCTTTCTTGTCACCGGCGCCATCGGCATCGCGATCGAGCGCGGCATCGTGCGCAGGCTTTACGGCCGCCCGCTTGAGACGCTTCTGGCGACCTGGGGGGTCAGCCTGATCCTGCAACAGGCGGTGCGCTCGATCTTCGGGCCGAACAACCGTCAGGTCGGAAACCCGGACTGGATGTCGGGCAGCACCGAGATCCTGGGCATCGCGCTGACCTGGAACCGCGTCTGGATATTGCTGTTTTCGCTGGCGGTCTTTGCCTTTCTGATGCTGATCCTGCGCCGCACCGCGCTGGGGCTTCAGATGCGGGCGGTGACCCAGAACCGCGCCATGGCCGCCGAGATGGGCATCCGCACCGGTCGGGTCGATGCGCTGACCTTTGGCCTTGGGGCGGGCATCGCCGGGCTGGCCGGTGTCGCGCTGAGCCAGATCGACAACGTGTCCCCGAACCTTGGACAGGGCTATATCGTCGACAGCTTCATGGTCGTGGTCTTTGGCGGTGCCGGTTCGCTTTGGGGCACGCTGGCCGGCGCCTTCAGCCTTGGCATCGCCAACAAACTGGCCGAGCCCCTGGCCGGCGCGATGCTGGCCAAGGTCATCATCCTTATCCTTATCATCCTGTTCATTCAGAAACGCCCGCGCGGATTGTTCCCCACCCGTGGCCGCGCGGTGGAGAGCTGACATGCCATTGCCCGATCGCAACATGACCGTCTTTCTGGGCGGGCTTTTCATCCTGACCGTGGGGGTCCCGCTGATGCAGGGAAACCTGTTGCCGGATTATGCCGTGCAGCTTGCGGGGAAATACCTGTGCTATGCGCTGCTTGCGGTGTCGCTGGACCTTGTCTGGGGCTATGCCGGCATCCTGTCGCTTGGTCATGCTGCCTTTTTCGCATTGGGCGCCTATGTCATGGGCATGCATCTGATGCGCGAGATCGGGGCGCGCGGCGTCTATGCCAATCCCGAACTGCCGGATTTCATGGTGTTCCTGAATTGGGATCAGCTGCCGTGGTATTGGGGCGCATCAGGCAGTTTCGCGGCGACGCTGGTCTTGGTGCTGGCGGTGCCGGGGTTTCTGGCGCTTGTCTTTGGCTGGTTCGCGTTCCGGGCACGGGTGAACGGGGTCTATCTTTCGATCATTACCCAGGCGATGACCTATGCGCTGATGCTGGCGTTCTTTCGCAACGAAATGGGGTTTGGCGGCAATAACGGCCTGACCGATTTCAAGGATCTGCTGGGGATGCCGCTTTCCGCGCCGGGGATGCGGCTGGGTCTGTTTCTGGCCTCGGCCGCCGCGCTGGCGGGTGGGCTGGTGATCGCGCGGGCGATCACGCAAAGCCATCTGGGCCGGGTGCTGGTCGGTCTGCGCGATGCCGAAAGCCGGACCCGTTTTCTGGGCTACCGGGTCGAACAGTACAAGCTCTTTGTCTGGACCATCAGCGCGATGATGGCGGGCGTCGCGGGCGCGCTTTACGTTCCACAGGTCGGCATCGTCAATCCCGGCGAATTCGCCCCCGCCAACAGCATCGAAATCGTCATCTGGGTCGCCCTTGGCGGGCGCGGCACGCTGGTCGGGGCGGCCCTTGGCGCGATGGTGGTGGCGCTTTTGAAGACTCTTCTGACCGGCTGGCTGCCCGATGCCTGGCTTTACGCGCTGGGGGCGCTCTTCATCCTGGTCACGCTTTATCTGCCGCGCGGCATTCTTGGCGCGCTGGACGGGCTGAAACCCGCCCGCAAGGTACAGGAGGCCACAATATGACCATCCTCAATATCGACGGGGTGTCGAAAAGCTTTGACGGGTTCCGGGCGATCAACGACCTGAACCTTGCCATCGACAAGGGCGAGCTGCGCGCCATCATCGGCCCCAATGGCGCCGGCAAGACCACGATGATGGACCTGATCACCGGCAAGATCCGCCCCGATCAGGGGACGCTCTTTTTTGACACCACCCATGACCTGACCCGGCTGGACGAGGCCGGGACCGCCCGGCTGGGCATCGGGCGCAAGTTCCAGAAACCCACCGTCATCGAAAGCCTGAGCCTGGGCGAGAATATCGATCTGGCGCTGGCCGGGCCGCGCGATGTCTGGTCGGCGCTGCGCGGTCCCGACCCCGCCACGGCGGCCCGCGAACGCCGCCGGCTTCTGGATCTGGTGCGGCTGGCCGATCCCGACCGGCTGGCCGGCGCGCTGAGCCATGGCCAGAAGCAATGGCTGGAAATCGCCATGTTGCTTGCGCAGAAACCGCGGCTTTTGCTGGTCGATGAACCCGCCGCCGGCATGACCGATGCCGAGACCATGCGCACCGCCGAGCTGTTGCGCGACCTTGCCGGCGATCATTCCATCGTCGTGGTCGAACATGACATGGATTTCGTCCGCGCGCTGGCCTGCCGCGTCACCGTGCTGCATCAGGGCCATGTTCTGGCCGAGGGACCGCTCGACCATGTTTCCGCCAACCCGGAGGTGATAGATGTCTATCTTGGCCGTTGAAACCCCGGTCTTATCCGGGACGCGGACCGACGCCCTGAGCGTCGAGAATATCAGCCTGCATTACGGTGCGGCGCAGGCCTTGCGGGGCGTCTCGTTAAAGGCCCCCATCGGACAGGTCACGGCGGTGATGGGCCGCAACGGCGTCGGCAAGACCAGCCTGATGCGCGCGATCACCGGCCGCGAAAGGATCAGCGGCGGCCGTATCCTGCTTGATGGAACCGACCTGACCGGAAAGCCACCCCATGCACGGGCGCGGCTGGGCGTTGCATCATGCCCGCAGGGGCGCGAGATCTTTCCGCTTTTGAGCGTGCGCGAAAATCTCGAGACCGGCTTCGCCGGCCTGCCGCGCGGCGCGCGCACCGTCCCGGACGAAGTCTATGATCTGTTCCCCATCCTGCATGAGATGGCGCATCGGCGCGGCGGCGATCTGTCGGGCGGCCAGCAGCAGCAACTGGCCATTGGCCGGGCGCTTGTGACGCGGCCCCGCCTTCTGGTGCTGGACGAGCCGACAGAGGGCATCCAGCCCTCGGTCATCAAGGATATCGGCCGCGCCATCCGCTATTTGCGCGATCAGAACCGCATGGCGATCCTGCTGGTCGAACAATATGTCGATTTCGCGCTCGAGCTTGCCGACCGCGTCACCGTGCTGGATCGCGGCATGGTCGTCATGCAGGGTGAGACGGGCGATCTGGACCACGAGGCCCTGCGCCGCGCCATCGCCGTCTGAGGCTTGCCTATGGCGGGTCTTGCGCTAGTTTGGCGCCGGTAAGACAGGCGCGAGGACAGCATGACGCGGATCATCCTGCTGACGGGCCGGGCCGCCCCCCTGCCCGGCAGCGACCAGCTGAGCGGCATCGACAAGCATCCCGTCGATGGCCTGCGGATGCTCGGTCCCGAGGGCTTTGAGGGCGATGAACAAGCCGATCGCCGCGTCCATGGCGGCCCGGAAAAGGCCGTGCATCATTATCCGCGTGAACATTACGCAAGCTGGCGGGCGGAGTTCGGGTTGGACGGGCCCGCCCCGGGGGTTTCACACCCCCGGACCCCCGTGGGATATTTGGACATGAAAGAAGCAGGCGAACGTCTGGCCCCGGGCGGTTTTGGCGAGAATATCTCGACCTTCGGGATGACCGAACATGGCGTGGCGGTGGGCGATATCTTTCGCCTAGGCCGCGCGCTGGTGCAGGTCAGTCAGGGACGGCAGCCCTGCTGGAAGCTGTCGCGCCGCTTTGGCGTCGACGACATGGCGCGGCGTGTTCAGGAAAGCGGCCGCACCGGTTGGTATTACCGCGTGCTGGAACCGGGGGTGGTTGCATCGGGGGATGCGCTGGAACTGGTCGAGCGCGTGGCCCCGGACTGGAGCCTGCACCGGCTTTGGCATGCGCTTTACGTCGACCGGCTGAACCTTGCGGAATTGCGGGGGATCGCCGCGCTGGAGGTTCTGGCCGAGGGTTGGCGGCGCTATGCCGTTCGCCGCCTCGAAAGCGGCCGCGTCGAGGATTGGAGCAAGCGGCTGGAGGGCAGCGCATGACCCCGCCCTTTGTCATCTCGATCCAGAGCCAGGTGGTGATGGGCCATGTCGGCAATTCCGCCGCCCTGTTTCCCATGCAGGCGGCGGGGCTCGAGGTTGCGGCCATCCCCACGGTCGTGTTTTCGAATACCCCCGATTATCCGACGCTGCGGGGACGCGCGCTTCCCGCCGATTTCTTTGCCGAATTGCTGGAAGGGGCATGGGAGCGCGGGTTGCCGCAGCGCGCCGATTTCCTGCTGACCGGCTATATCGGCTCGGTCGAGGTGGCACGGCTGGTTGCGGATTTCGTGGCCCGTGCCAAAGCTGTCAATCCGCGCCTGCGCTATTTCTGCGATCCGGTCATGGGGGATGACGGGCCCGGCCTCTATGTTCCCGAAGCGATTGCCGAAGTGCTGAAAGAGGGGCTGCTGCCGCTGGCCGATTACGCCTCCCCCAACCCGTTCGAGATCGGCTGGCTCAGCGGACAGCCGATCCGCGAGCTGGCCGATCTGCCTCGGGCCGCAAAAGCGTTGCGCATGGCGGCCGCTGCGCATCTGATCGCAACCGGCTGCGTGTTGGGCGATACCGCGCCGGGAATGCTGGAAAGCGTGGTGCTTGGGCCAGAGGGCATCAGCCGCCACCCGACCCCGCGCCTGCCCGTCGCTCTGGCAGGAACGGGCGATCTCTTCGCGGCGCTGGTGCTGGCGGGGCTGGCGCGCGGGCACGGGCTGGTGCATGCGGTCATATTCGCCCAGGGACAGACCTCGCGCGCATTGGCCCGGGCCGCCGAGCTGGGCGCGAAAGAGGTGGTGCTCTCCGACCCCGAATTCCGCGCGGCCCTGCTCAGCCTTTAGGGCGCCCCATCTTTCATGCCCAAATATCCCGGGGGGGCCGCGCCGCAGGCGCGGCGGGGGCAGCGCCCCCTTCCCCCTCAGGACTTGCGCAGCGCGTTCAGCAGCGCGGCGCCAAGCGCGCCGGGACCCTCCGCCCCCGCCGGTTTGGCGGTTTTCGGGCCACGCGCGGGCGGCGACGCCTTGGGGCCGCGTTCGTTCTGGGCCTCGCGCGCGGTGGCGCCGCCATCCTTGCGCATGGTCAGACCAATGCGCTTGCGGGCCGCGTCCACCTCGGTTACGCGGACGCGGACCACATCGCCGACCTTTACCACCTCGTTCGGATCCTTGACGAAACGGTCGGCCAGCTGGCTGATATGAACCAGCCCGTCCTGATGCACCCCGATATCGACGAACGCGCCAAAGGCCGCGACATTGGTCACCGTACCCTCAAGCGACATACCGGGGCGCAGGTCCTTGATGTCCTCGACCCCTTCGGCAAAGCTTGCGGTGACAAAGCTCGGTCGCGGGTCGCGCCCGGGCTTTTCCAGTTCCGCCAGAATGTCGCGGATGGTCGGCAGGCCGAAGCTTTCATCGACGAACTGCTCGGCCCGAATGCCCTTAAGTGCTGCGGCGTCGCCCATGATCTGGCGGATATCGCGCCCGCAGGCAGCGACGATCCTGCGTGCGACACCATAAGCCTCGGGGTGGACGGATGAGGCGTCAAGCGGCTCCTTGCCGTCGCGGATGCGCAAGAAACCCGCGCATTGCTCGAATGCGCGGGGACCAAGGCCCGCTACCTTTTTCAGCGCAGCCCGGGACGCAAACGCCCCTTCGGCATCGCGATGGGCGACGATATTCTGTGCCAGCGCCGGTCCAAGCCCCGCGACATGCGCCAAAAGCGGCGCCGAGGCGGTGTTCAGATCGACCCCCACCGCGTTCACCGCATCCTCGACCACGGTTTCCAGCGTGCGGGCCAATTGGCGCTGGTCCACGTCATGCTGATACTGGCCGACGCCGATCGCCTCGGGCGGCACCTTGACCAGCTCGGCCAAGGGGTCCTGCAAGCGGCGCGCAATGGACACCGCCCCGCGCAGCGACACGTCCAGATCGGGAAATTCCTTCGCCGCCAGCTCGGATGCCGAATAGACCGAGGCGCCGGCCTCGCTGACGATGACCTTGACCGGTGCCTTGACGCCCGAAGGCAGGCGTTTCAGCACATCGGCCACGAAACGCTCGGTCTCGCGGCTGGCGGTGCCGTTGCCGATGGCGATCAGCTCGATCTTGTGGCGCAGGATGGCGGCGGCCAGGGCCGCCTCGGCCCCGCGCAGATCGGATTTCGGCGGGAACGGGTAAAGCGTCGCGGTCTCGACCACCTTGCCGGTCGCGTCGACCGCCGCCAGCTTGACCCCGGTGCGGATCCCCGGATCCAGCCCCAGCGTCGGCCGCGCCCCGGCCGGCGAGGCCAGCAACAGATCCTTGAGATTGCGGGCGAAGACCCGGATCGCCTCGGCATGGGCGCGGGTGCGCAATTCGGTCAAAAGGTCGATATACATCGTATTCGACAGGCGCACCCGCCAGCACCAGCCCGCGACCTTGCGCAACCAGTCATCCCCCGGCCCCGTGCCCAGACGCCCCAAAGCCGCCGCGACGATCCCCTCGGCCCGGGCGGCGCCGGTTTCGGGCTCGGGCGCGATGCCGATCGTCAACACCTCTTCCTTGGCGCCGCGCAGGATCGCCAGCGCCCGGTGCCCCGGGATCGTGGCCCATTTCTCGGCATGATCGAAATAATCGCTGAACTTGGCGCCCGCCTGTTCCTTGCCCTCGGCGACGCGGGCCGAAATCACCGCCTCGGCCTGCATGAAGTCGCGCAACCGGCCAAGCAGGGCGGCATTTTCGGAAAGCTCTTCGACCAGAATGTCGCGCGCGCCATCGAGCGCGGCTTTCACATCCGCCACCGTATCAGAGAGATAGGCCCCGGCCAGCGTTTCGGGCTGGGCATTCCGGTCGTCCTGGATGGCACGAAGCAATGGCTCAAGCCCGTTTTCGCGGGCGATCATCGCCTTGGTGCGCCGCTTGGGCTTATAGGGCAGATAGATATCCTCAAGCGTGGCCTTGGTTTCCGCACCGGCAATCGCGCGGGCCAGATCCTCGGTCAGCTTGCCCTGACCCTTGATCGAATCGAGGATCGCGGCGCGGCGCGATTCCAGCTCGCGCAGATAGGACAGACGCTCGGCCAGATTGCGCAATTGCGTGTCGTCCAGCCCGCCGGTGACCTCTTTGCGATAGCGGGCGACGAAAGGCACGGTCGCCCCCCCGTCCAGCAATTCGGTCGCCGCCACAACCTGCGTGGCGGCGGCGCCGATCTCGGCGGCGATGGTACGGGCGATGCGGTCGGCTGCACTCACGGGACGATCCTTTGAAAGTTCGGACCACCGTCATAGCCCGACCGGCAAGGGTCGCCAAGCACCCGCGCGCCCGCAGGCGCCGGCTCAGAGGAATTTCAGATCGTCACCGGCGGCAAGATCCGCCTCGACCTCGGGGGCAGGCGTCATGGGGTCCGCCTCGGCATCATCGCCCCAAAGCGATTGATGCGCCGCATGCCAGCCCAGATCGGCAAACTGACCGCGCCGCGTTTCCCCCGGGCTCAGCACCCGCGCGCCCAGACCCTGCGTCTGACGCCAGAACCCCGCCGCCGCGCCGCGTTCGCCGCGCGCGCGCGTCCGTGCCGCACCCAGGGCGAAAAATCCGATATGATCGGCCAGACTCATGACAGAACCAGAGCCTTGCGCATGAGCTTGTCGAAATCCGGCGCAAGCCGCGGCATCCGCATGTCGCCCTTGGTCGTTTCCATCGCGCGGTAAAGATTGGCCAGATTGATCAGGTTCAGCCCGACCGGGCAGCGCCCGGTTTCGATGACCTGCACCGCGCCGGTGTCGCGGCAAAGAACCACCCCGATCAACAGCGCATTCGCATGGGCCAGCGTCTCGTCCTCAAGCTCGATATCGAACTGGGCTTCGGCCATGGCCCGGAACCCCGACAGATCGCCTTGCAGATAGAGGTTCTGCGCCTCGATCAGATAGCCTTCGCAGATCGAAAAGCCTTCTTCGCACCAATCGGCATAGGATCCCGAAAAGGCGATGTCGGCGGCCGGGGCCTCGGACGAAATCGCGTCCATGTTGCGCAGCGCGGCCAGCGACGCGATCGGGGGATTTGACGACAGCGGGCGCATTTCGGTCACGCGCCAAGACCCGGTTTCAACCAACATAACTCACCACCAAACAATGCAATCCAAAGAAACTGACCCCAATAAAAACCATTCACGGGTTTCTGAACAGTTACCCTTTGGGACAGGTCGCCAAGCGCGTCAAATTCCACTCAACAGTATGTTTCAAAACAATTATCCTTAAGAATTCACCTCAACCCAAGGTAATATGCCGGTTGCCCGGTTATCGGTCGAGGCGGCAGAACGGGGACACGACTCATCCCCGGGACGAGTGCCCGCCGCACAGAGCCCGGGCCGCGTCGCGGCGGGTCGGGGAAATTTCGGGATCGGGGATGATTTTGTTGCCAAAGGCCCCTTGACGCCCCGCGCCGGGCACCGTAAATCCCCCAAACCCGTGGCGGAGTAGCTCAGCTGGTTAGAGCAGAGGAATCATAATCCTTGTGTCGGGGGTTCAAATCCCTCCTCCGCTACCACCGGGTCCCCAGACCGAAAATCGTGACATTACCAGCCGGCGCCCCACCACCCGGCCCGGCCGGATGGTCGCATGGACCGGCGCGGCACAGGCGCCGGAACTCATATGAAATCGCGGTACTGACTTGCGTCCCAGGCGTGGTTCCAGCTCGGAATCGGCGTGCGCCAATCCGGCCCATAGGTCGCCTCGAGATATTTCAGCGGGTCACGCGGAACCGGACAGTCATGGTCAAAGAACCGCATCGAGGCGACCGGAAACACGTCCCCGAAATTCAGACTGCCGCGACGGCTGGGAAACCATGACACCCGCCGGTCGGGATCGATAAAGCCGATAAAGACATCGGTGCCGGCCTGTCGGTTCCGGGCCGTGCTGACATGGTTGAGATTGGCGGATTCCGCCGCCGCATAGTCATGGCGCCGCAAGAGCGCCCGCAGTTCCGTCAGCACCTTGCGAAAGGTCAGCCTGCGGCGCGCGGGCAATGCGACGATCAGATCCATATCATCGTCATGCGCGATCATGTCGCCGTCGCGGATCATGCCCAGCACAGAGCCAAAGCCGAAACAGACATGCGGCGTAAGCTCGTTGCGCAGCAGATCGACCAGCTCGATTGAGCGGCCGACATAGTTCTTTTTCTGCGCCTCGGACCAGAAGCGAAAGGACCGCTTGATGCCGTGATTGCCCCATTCCAGCCGGCGGCCGAACAACAGGCCGTCATTGACGGCGCCGATGATGCGCTTTCGCTCCGCAGGCGTCAGCGCCTCGTCAGCGCGCAGCTGGACATAGGCGTCGTTATATTCCCCCGCAAGCGCAAGCCGGCAGTAATGGTCCAGCCGGCTTTCGACCTTGCTTGCGGCGGGCGCGACGGCCTCACCCTCGGACAGCGCGGCAACCCGCAGCACAAGGCTCATGGGGTGGCAGTCTTCCGGAACACGGCGCGGGCGACATAGGCGTCGTCATTCAGGTATTTGGCATAGCCATAGCCCTCGACGCCGTATTCCTCGACAAAGCCGGAACGGACGGCATTGGCCACGACCTGCGCCGGCTCGACAAAGCGGCGGAAATGCGGCTGCGTGACCTTGGCGCCGTTGGCGTCTCGGATGGTGCGATATTCGACCGCCAGCCGGTCGCCCGGACGCAAGGCCGCCGCCATGTCGCGAAAAAAGCAAAGCTCGTCTTCATCGCTGATCGCGTGCAGGAAGAAACGGGCATAGGCCAGCGCCGGCCCGCCCGAGCGCCCCCGCGCCTCAATCAGCGTCTGGCCGAACGCATCGGTCCCGACCGCGCAGCAGGCAAAGCTGATCCGTTCAAGCCCTTGTGCGACGCGGCTTTGTTCACAGCCCGCGATGGCCGCCTCGGACCCGTCGATGGCAAAGACATCGAAGCCGTGGCGCGCGAAGAACAGACTGTCGCGCCCGGTGCCACAGCCGACCTCGATGATCAGATGGGCGTCGCCTGCTTCCTGGGCGGCAAAGGCCGCGAATTGCGACGGCGCCGAAAGCTTCAATGCGTCGCGCGACGCATAGAAGTGATTCCAGTATTCGTTCTTGTCGTTGGAAATCGTCTGTAGCAAGCCGTGACTCCCCGGCATCGATTGGGTTTTGTAACGTTTTTGCGACGCTACAGGATCGCAACGACCGCTACAAATTCTCATTGCTTTGCCGCGCGATCTCGTGAAATGCGCCGGTCCGGCAGCCGATGCGCAAACGCAAGTCAAGATATTGATCGGTTTTGAAAATATGCGGGATTCAGGCCAAATGGAGGAACGGCAAAAAACCGCTGAACCACCGCGCGGTCACACGCTTTAGTCTTGATTATCAAAAACTTGGTGCGGGTGGAGGGACTTGAACCCCCACGCCTTGCGGCGCCAGAACCTAAATCTGGTGCGTCTGCCAATTTCGCCACACCCGCAACGAGGGCGCTTCTAGCAAAGCGAAAGGGCGGGCGCGAGGGGATTTTTGCGCGCCCCGCACATCCTATGCGCCAAGATCGCGAAACACGCCCGGGATCTGATCGGGCAGGTCATCGGCGATCAGGCCGGGGCCGAAACGGCGCGCGGCGGCGGCATGCAGCCAAGCCCCCATAGCTGCGGCATCCAGCGCCGGCAGACCGCGCGCCAGAAGCCCGGCGATCAACCCGGCCAGCACATCGCCCGAACCCGCCGTCGCCAGCCAGGGAACGTCGGATGCGGAATGGATGAGCGCCCGGCCGGTTAAATGCGGGTGCGCGCGCGGCGGCGGCTCGGCGATCACCGTATCCGGCCCTTTCAACAGGACGACCGCACCGGATCGCGCCGCCGCATCGCGCACAGCATCAACCCGGGAATAGGCCGGCCCCTTGTCCGGCAGCGCGTCAAGCCGTTCGGCCAGATCCGGGAAGAGACGCGCGAATTCACCCGCATGCGGGGTCAGCACGCAATTCCGATGCAGCCCGGAAAAACCCTGCATCGCCAGCGCGGTCAGCGCATCGGCATCAAGCACGCAAGACCGCCCCGACCCCAGCAGCGCCGGCAAGAACCCGGCCGCGCGCTCGATCCCGCAGCCGGGGCCAAGGCACAGGCCGGTGATCCGCCCATCACCCAAAAGCCCGGTCAGGGCATCCCCATCATTCACGCCGCGCCGCATCAGCGCGTCGGGCGGGCCAAGATGCTCGATCAGCGCCGATTGCGGTGGACAGATCGTGACCAGCCCGGCACCGACCCGCAACGCCGCCCGCGCCGAGAGCCGCGCCGCACCGCCCTGCCCCATGCCGCCGGCCAGGATCAGTGCGTGGCCGTGGCCGAATTTGTGGCGGGCATCGCCCTCGCGTTTGGTCAGCCATGCGGCGCGCTTGCGCTTTTCGTCCGCGAAACGCCGTCTGTCGGCGATCTCGAACCCGGGCCAGATCGCGCTCAGGCTGGCCATTCGTTGGGTCCGCCACGGGGCGCCGTTTCGCGATGGCCCGGCCTCTGTCTCGCGCCATTCTCGCAGGCCGATATCGGCGATCACCAGTTCGCCACAGCATTCCGGGCCGCGTTCCAGCAGGTGGCCCGGCTTGGGGCTGTCAAAGGCGACGGTCAGCGCGGCGCGCAGGTTATGCCAGACCGGCTGGCGCGCCTGCCCCAGAAAGGCGCCGCTGTCGAGGCAGAGGCCGCTGGGACAATCCACCGCGACCAGCCGGGGGCGGTAAAAGGCTGCGTCGCCCCCATATCCGCCAAGACAGGACAGGATCGCAGCGATCTCGCGCCCGGGCGGGCGGGTCAGGCCGGTGCCAAAAATCGCATCGACATAGACGTCACAATCCGGGCCCGAGCGCAATTCAGCATCGGTCAGCGGCAGGATCGGACCAAGCGCCAGCCATTGCCGCCGCATCTCGGCCGCGTCCGGGCCGGGGGTATTGTCGATCCCCAACACCCGCACCTGCCATCCGGCCCGGGCGAGGTGACGGGCAATGACATAGCCGTCACCGCCATTATTGCCCGGCCCGCAGAGCACCGTCGCCCGCCCCGGCCGGGGCCAGCGCAGGCGGATATGGCCGGCCACGGCGGCGCCCGCGCGTTCCATCAGCTTCAGCCCGGTCACCTTGCCGCTGGCCATCGCGGCGGATTCGATGGCGCGCATTTGGGCGGTGGTCAGGATTTCGGTTCCGGATAGCATTTCAATTGCCCAAATTATGCGCAGTTTGCGCAAATATCAGGCAAAAACACCAGAGGGGGCATTTCCCGGCTCTGATCCGCGCCAGCCTGCTTTACCTGCCCCATCAAACCCGCCAATCAGGGCGCAGGCAAGTCGCGACAGAAGGATCAGGCGATGAAGAAAGTCGAAGCCATCATCAAGCCGTTCAAACTGGACGATGTGAAAGAGGCTCTTCAGGAAGTCGGCGTCCAGGGCCTTTCGGTGACCGAGGTCAAGGGCTTCGGCCGTCAAAAAGGCCATACCGAACTCTATCGCGGCGCGGAATATGTGGTCGATTTCCTGCCCAAGGTTAAGATCGAGATGGTGCTGCCCGACGATCTGGTCGAGGCCGCCGTCGACGCCATCGTCTCGGCCGCGCGCACCGAAAAGATCGGCGACGGCAAGATCTTTATCCTGCCCGTCGAACAGGCGATCCGCATCCGCACCGGCGAGACCGGCGACGACGCCGTCTGATCCCCGCCACCGTTTTATTCACGATGATTCATGCCCGGCAGCGGCGCCGGGCCGACTGATGGAGGAAATACCCCGATGAAAGTCAAGGACGTACTGGATCTGATGAAGGACGAGGATGTCGAATATGTCGACGTTCGCTTCACCGATCCCAAGGGCAAGTTGCAGCACGTCACCCTTGTTGCCGATCTGGTCGATGAGGACTTCTTTGAAGAAGGCTTCATGTTCGACGGCAGCTCGATCGCCGGCTGGAAGTCGATCGACCAGTCCGACATGAAGCTGATCGCCGATCCCTCCTCGGTCTATATCGACCCGTTCTATGCCGAAAAGACGCTCTGCGTGCATTGCAACGTGGCCGAGCCCGACACCGGCGAGGCCTATTCGCGCGACCCGCGCGGCACCGCCGTCAAGGCCGAGGCCTATCTGAAATCCAGCGGAATCGGCGACACCGCCTATTTCGGCCCCGAGGCGGAATTCTTCCTGTTCGACGACGTGCGCTATTCGGTCACCCCGCAGAAGGTCTCGTTCGAGATCGACGCCGTGGACGCCGCATGGAACACCGACACCCCCTATGAGGACGGCAACCTTGCCCATCGCGCGGCCCATAAGGGCGGCTATTTCCCGGTAAACCCGATCGACACCGCCCAGGACATCCGCGGCGAGATGCTGTCGACGATGAAGCGCATGGGCATCAAGGTCGACAAGCACCACCACGAGGTCGCCACCTGCCAGCACGAGCTGGGCATGATCTTTGGCGGGCTGGTCGAACAGGCCGACAATATCCAGAAATACAAATACGTCATCCACAACGTCGCCGCCGCCTATGGCAAG
>RRZT010413967.1_pt1 | contig 16119 bp, 17 predicted proteins | sample 2165551 | NCBI WGS metagenome assembly RRZT01 (sample SAMN10456910, study PRJNA506462) | wastewater metagenome | biome: wastewater; feature: sludge; material: wastewater sludge; isolation source: wastewater sludge with Escherichia coli K12::gfp cells carrying plasmid... | place: USA: Moscow, Idaho... | reverse complement strand
GTTGCTGATGATTATGCCGGACATGTCGATAGCACTAAACACCAGACGCAGCACAAATCCCATGGCATAGCCGATGATGATTTGTTGTGCAAAGATGAGCAGGCCAAGTCCGGATGCCGGTTCGAATGTGGGAATGGGCGGCAGGGCCGGGGCGATGGCGATGGCGATCGCCAGGCCGAGAAGGAGGCGCACGCGTGTTGTCAGTCCGACATTGTTGAATGGTGGTGCAGTGGTCAGTAGCGCCAGAATCCGGGCTAAGGGGAAAAAATAGGCAACGATCCAAGCGTTGAACTCGGCTGAAGTTATGCTGATCATGCGCGGTTTAGCCGATGATCTGCGGGATGCTTTCGAACAGCCGCCGAATGTAGTCGACCATCATTTGTAGCATCCATGGTCCGGCAAGGATAAGCGTAAGCAGCATCCCGAGAAGCTTGGGGATGAATGACAGGGTTTGCTCGTTGATCTGTGTTGCGGCCTGAAAGATGCTGATGATCAGACCGATAACGAGGGCTGCGAGCAGCATCGGCCCGGAAAGAAGGAGTGTTACTTCGATGGCCTGGCGGCCAATGTTCATGACCAGCTCGGGCGTCATGTCGCAAAACTCATAACCAGTGAGCCAAGCAAAAGGTGCCAGCCATCGACCAGAACGAAGAGCATGATCTTGAATGGCAGAGAAACCATGACCGGCGACATCATCACCATACCCATCGACATCAGGATACTGGCGACCACCATGTCAATAATCAGGAAAGGAATGAAGATAATGAAGCCGATCTGGAAGGCCGTCTTCAGTTCGCTGGTGACGAAGGCTGGAATCAGTACGCGCATTGGCACGTCTTTGGCCGATTCAAGCTTAGGCGTATTGGAGAGCCTGGCAAAGAGGCCGATGTCGGATTCGCGTGTTTGCTTGAGCATGAAACCGCGAAGAGGAACAACTCCCCGGTCGATGGCTTCTTCGAAGCTGATCTTGTTCTCGGAAAGCGGTAGATAGGCCTCGTCATAGACCTTGTCCAGTACGGGAGTCATGACGAACAGGGTCAGAAATAGCGATAGTCCGATCAGAACCTGATTGGGAGGAGAGGTCTGCGTGCCCAGTGCATGCCGCAACAGCGACAGGACGATGATGATGCGCGTAAAGCTGGTCATCATCAGCAGCGCAGCGGGAATGAAGGTGAGCGCAGTCAGGGTGATCAGCGTCTGGATGGAAAGCGTGTAGGTCTGGCTGCCGCCAGGCCCCGGTGTGCTGGTCAGCGCAGGAAGGCCACCGGCCGCTTGTGCCCACGCCGTCAGTGGAAAAATGAACGCGACAAGCAGCGCTGGAAGCCAGCGGATAAGAAGCCTATTTGCCTTCATTTTTACGCTCGGCTATTTGCTTCAACCACTGACTGAAGGGTTTTTCCCCTGCGCTTTCATTGGGGATCTCCCTTTTGGGCAGGGTGTGCAGTGTTTTGATCTGTCCCGGAACAACACCGACGACAATCCAGGTGTCGGCGACTTCAACAAGGAGAACCCGTTCGCGTGGGCTGATCATCAGGCCACCGACTACCCGCAGCGGGCCGGTGTTGCCGAAGTTCTTGCCAAAGTTCAGTTTGCGCAGAAAGTAAGCGCCAGCGAACAGGATGCCGACGATTAACATCAGGCTAAGCAGCATTTGCAACATCGCAGTACCGGAGACGCCCGGGGCCTCGGCTGTGGCGGCCTGTGCGAAGGACTGCGTCGAGAGCAGCGCTGCTGCCATGCCGCAGATACTTGGAATGCAACGGGATGTGAATCGAATACGCGTCTTCAAGTCAGTCGGCCGATATTGATGGTGGCCGCTATCTTAAAGCAAGCGGGCGATCGGTGAAACCTCTGCGTATCGACTGATTCCAGAAAGCGCAGTTGACCACAACGCGCACAACGAACACATGCTAAGAACAGTGGCCTATGTGATTTTTACAACAAACCTAATTGGTGAGCGGTGAAAAGACTTAAAAACTCTGTGTTTTCGTTGTGCCCGATGTGCCCAAGGGTATTTCCTGCGGGGCATGTCGTTGTGGTTTGAACTGCGGCTTTTAGGCTGATTGTTTGTTCGTATTTAGCGCCCGGCTTTTCGCATGCGTTCGGATGGCGTGACGATGTCGGTAAGGCGGATGCCGAACTTGTCGTTGACGACAACGACCTCTCCTTGTGCAATAAGCGTTCCGTTGACATAAACGCTCATCGGTTCGCCCGCCATCGCGTCGAGTTCAACAACCGAACCGTGGGCAAGTTGCAACAGGCTCTTAATGGTGATTTTCGTACGGCCAAGCTCAACGGCAACCTGGACGGGGATGTCCAGAATCATGTCGAGCTCGTTCATCATCGATGCCTTGCCATCGGTTTCGGCAAAGGAGGGGAAAATCTCGGCAGGTTGCGCGGCTACTTCTTGTGCCGAGTCGGCAATTGCCTGTTCGGCCATTGCCGCAGCCCAGTCGTCCTCGGCATTGGTCTCGACGTTTTCTGTTTCGTCAGTCATCTATTTCTCCCGGTGCCACTATTTCGCTTACCTGGGTTATAAATTGCTCGATTTTGAGCGCGTATTGCCCACCCTGCTGGCCGTAGCGACACTCCATGAGAGGAATGTTGTCGACGTGTGCAATGATTGTTTCCGGGATGCTGATCGGGATGATGTCACCAACCTTCATCTTCAAAATCTCGTCAAGGGTGAGGGTCGTGTTGGCGAGCCGGGCGGATATCTCGACTTCGGCGTCCTTCAACTGCTTACGCAGCATGACAATCCAGCGTTGATCTGTCGATAGCTGATCGCTTTGCATTGAGCTGTAGAGCAAGTCCCGGATCGGTTCGACCATCGAATATGGGAAGCAGATGTGCATGTCTGCCGCCGTGCCACCGAATTCCAGCGAAAACGTTGTGGCGATAACGATCTCGGATGGTGTGGCGATGTTGGCGAACTGTGAGTTCATTTCGGAGCGGATATATTCGAAGCTCATGTCGAACACCGGCTTCCACGAGCGGGAGTACTCGTGAAAAATCGTCCGCAGCAGCCCTTGAATGATGCGCTGTTCGGTCGGCGTGAAATCGCGACCTTCCACGCGGGTGTGAAAGCGACCGTCGCCACCAAACATATTGTCTACAACGAGAAATACCAGATTGGGGTCAAGAACGAAAAGCGAGGTACCGCGCAGCGGCTTGGCTGCAACCAGATTCAGGTTGGTTGGAACGACCAGATTGCGAATGAATTCGCTGTATTTTTGAACCCGGATCGGCCCAACTGATATTTCCGTGGTTCGATGCATGTAGTTGAATAAGCCGATACGCAGATAGCGCGCAAAACGCTCGTTGATGAGTTCGAGCGTGGGCATGCGACCACGGACGATTCGTTCCTGCGTCCCAAGATTGTATGAGCGAATGCCGCTATCGTCGCCATCTGACGATTCCGGTTCGTCAGACTCCCCTGTGACGCCTTTGAGTAGTGCGTCAACCTCGTCCTGGGAAAGGAAGTCTTGGGCCATTTCTCTACTGGATGATAAATGAGGTGAAAAGCACTTCTAGCACCGGGCCTTTGGCATCTTTCTCGCCTGCGTTCAACACACTGTTCATTAGATCGCGAATTTCTTTGGCAAGCGTTTCTTTGCCCTCTTTTGTGATCAGATCTGCGGCCTTTTTCCCGGACAGCAGCAGCATGACGTTATTGCGTAGCTTCGGGGTGTAGCCCTTTAGTTTGTCACCGACATGCAGGTCTTCAACTTCGACGGTAATCGTAAGTTGCAGGAATTGCTCGCCATTTTCCGGCACCAAGTTCACCGTAAAAGCGTCGAGAGCGACATAAACCGGAGCAGTTTCTTTGCCGTCTTTCTTTTTTTCGACTTTGGCTGTCTTTTCGGTAGCTTCCGGGTCTTCGCCGTCTTCAACGTGGCTGCCTTTCATCAAGAAGAAAACCGCGCCGCCGCCGACTGCGAGCACCAGAACCAATGCCGCGGCGACGATGATTAGAAGCTTTTTACTTTTTTTCTTCGGAGCGGACGCTTCAGTGCTTTCTTCTGCTGGTTTCGCGTCTTTGGCCATTTTTTTATCCCCTTTTGGTGGCGAGTGACTTTTCGTTACTGGTGATTTACCGCTCGGCCGGTGATGTTATGCGAATATATCAACCATCCCGTTACCTCGTTGCGAAAATCCCGACCTGGAGGAGAGTGTTCCGGCCAAGTCAGTGGCAAGTATAGCGTTATCGCGCGGCCATGATGCGGATGCACTCCCGTTGCTGTTTCCATCGCCAGCGTGTTGCTTGAACGATTCTGCGCTGACGTTCGTTTGCCCCAATGAGATACCGGCGTTGGCGAACATTTCACGTAGCCGTGGCATGGCCGTTTCAATAGCTTCGCGGACATCTGCGTTGGCTGAAACAAAAGAGGCTGTGGCGCTACCTTTTTCTATGGTCAATGAGATATCTATCGGCCCCATTTGCTGAGGATTGAGGGTGAGTTGGGCCGCCTGCTTGTCGTTGTTCGCCAACCACATGATTTTCTGCCCGAAATCCGTAGCCCAGTTCTGATCTCTGATCGGGGTTGGTACGGATAGTGCACTTGTATGGCTAGGCAGTGCAGTGCTTTGATGCGCGGGTGCATTATTTGTAAGCGGCGAGATGGTGCTTGGCTGGGCGTCGAGGGTGAGCGCTTTGGGCGCGACGCTTTCTTTTACTGTTTCAGCCAGTACCGGAACGGCAAATCTTGCCGGTTTGTCGTCAACCGCTGGCGTTTCGACTAATCCAGGCTCGACAACGGCAGCATCGCCTTGTTTTCCATTTGCCACCGAGGTTGATGTTGTTTGTGGCGTAGCCGAAGCGGGAAGCACGGTGGCGTTCTTGCCCTCGCCCGAAAGAGGTGCGCTGATGGTTTCGTGAGCGTCTTTGCTGATGCTCTGTTCTGGCGCCTGCGTGGTGAGATTCAGCGAGGCCAGGACAGCGACGGCATCGCTTGGCGCTGTGGTGTCTTCAGCAGTTTGTTCCTGCACTGTGGTGTTGGCTGAGGCGAGTGTTTCTTGCGTAAGGGGCGCCAGTTGACCTAGCAGCAGGCTGGCAAAATCCAGACCGTCTGTCGCGTTATTGCTATCGGCGAGTTTGTTCGACGAGTCGTCGGTACTCTTGGCTGGCCCCGCTTTGGGTAGCGTTGTGACGATGGTAACGGACATGGTGTTTCCTCAATGGCAGGTGTTACCCAATTGGGAGCAATATCTGTACCAACAAGTCGTGCCGGGCGGTTTCTTGTGACAAACGGAGCTATAGCGGCTCTTCGTCTTGCTTAGGGCGAGAGGCGAATTCGTCTTGGACTTTTTGTTCCCGCTTCTGTTCCTTGGCGTTCTCGCTAGCAAAGTGGCGATCCGAGAGCGTGTCGAAGGCTTTGAGTTTGGTTTGTTGTTTTTGCCAAGCCCCCTGGCCAGCCACGGTATTGCGGACTTGTTGTGCAACGGCGAGACGTTGTGCGTCGATGGCTTCGTCAAGACGGTTGATGAATTCCTGATAGTTGTGCCATTCGCTTCGGGTGAGCCCGTTTTGAGCGGCAAGCGTGAAACGAGTCGCGTATTCGTCACGATACTGTTGCAGCATATCAAGTTTGTTTTTGGCGTCACGTTCGTTGGCAATCAGTCTTGCAAGCGCTTGCGTGGCGCTGTCTGCGCGCGCTTGCATTAATTCGAGAACCGTTTGTAGAGAAAATGGCTTGGTCATGACTGCACAATAGACGTAGAGAACAAAGAATTTTGAGAAGGCGCCATTTTATGGCGGTAAAGCGCGTTTGTATTGCCTTGTTCTATCCGGCGGCAAAAAGCTTTGCTTTCTCAGGCATGAACGCCGAAGAGGCCAAAAAGCATGTCGACGCTATTGGAAAAGCTGGCTTTTTCGTTGAGGGTCTGTTGTAGAAAGTTCTCGAATACCGGGTAGAGTTTAATGGCCTGATCGAGAAGCGGGTCGGTGCCGGCAGCGTAGGCGCCAACGCTGATCAGGTCACGTGAGCGTTGGTAGCGCGAATAGAGTTGCTTGAAGCGGCGGATTTGATCCAGGTGCTCGGGAGAGATCAGATTGACCATGGCGCGGGATATTGATTGTTCGATGTCAATGGCCGGATAGTGACCGGCGTCAGCCAGTGTTCTTGAAAGGACTATATGGCCGTCAAGGATTGCGCGTGCGGAATCGGCAATCGGGTCTTGCTGGTCGTCTGCTTCAGTTAGCACGGTGTAGAACGCGGTGATCGAACCGCCGTCATCAGAGCCGTTACCGGCACGTTCCACAAGCTGTGGCAAGCGGGCGAATACCGAGGGCGGATAGCCGCGTGTTACCGGAGGTTCACCGATGGCCAGGGCGATTTCCCGTTGTGCCATGGCGTAGCGGGTCAGCGAGTCCATGATGAGCAGGACATGCCGGCCCTGGTCGCGAAAGTGTTCGGCGATTGATGTGGCGTAGGCTGCGCCCTGTAAGCGCATGAGCGGGCTGACGTCTGCTGGGGCGGCAATAACAACGGAGCGGCGCAGTCCCTCTTCGCCGAGGATTTGCTCGATGAATTCCTTGACCTCCCGACCCCGTTCGCCAATCAGACCGACAACGATGACTTCGGCCTCGGTGTAACGTGCCATCATGCCGAGCAGAACGCTTTTTCCCACGCCGGAACCGGCAAAAAGTCCCATGCGCTGACCGCGCCCAACGGTTAATAGTGAGTTAATGGCACGAACGCCCACATCCAGGGATTTTTCGATCGGTGCACGCGACATCGGGTTGATCGGGCGTCCTTGCAGAGGGCGTAAGGTCTCTGTTGGCAGCGGCCCGAATTTGTCGAGCGGCCGGCCTGCGGCATCGAGAATTCTGCCAAGCAATGAGTCGCCGACCGGTAGCAGTTTCGCGCGATCAATAGCGCGTCGTCTGGCCGGGGGGGGGTGTCCAAATCGGGGAGGCGCGGTAGTGGGGTCAAGCGCAATGACTTTGGCGCCAGGCGAGAGGCCGTAAACATCCTCGGAAGGCATCAGAAAAAGCCGCTCACCGTTAAAGCCGACGACCTCGGCCTCAATAGGCGAGCCACCTGCCGGGAGAATTCGGCATGAGCTGCCGAGCGGCAATTTGAGGCCGGAAGCTTCCATGACCAGCCCGTTAATGCGCGTCAGGTGTCCGCTGGAAACCAGTGGGACGATTTGGCTGGCAGATTCACGGCAGCCTTCGAGAAAGCTGCGCCAGCCATTGAGATGGTCGTTCTCAGTGCTTTCGCTCATCTGCTACGGCTTGTCATTGAGCCAGTCCTGACTGATGCCGATGGACTCAAGAACACGTCGCCAACGCGTTTCTACGGTGGCGTCGACTTCACTGGAACCAAGCTCGACACGGCATCCACCAGGCGTTAGCGTGGCGTCTTCAATGATTCTCCAGCTGTTGTGAGAAAGCTGGTCGCCAAGTTGATTGCGGATCAGTTCGGCGTCATCAGGGTGAGCAAGGAGCGCGGGGTGGCCAGAGTGAGCGTTTAGGGTGGCGACCGCTTCTTTGACAACCGGAATCAGCAGTTCAGGTTTGATTCGCAGGCTTTGGCGCAGCATCTGACTGGCGATTTCGACGGCAGTGGCGAGCAGTTGATCGGCGATTCGCTGGTCAACTTCCCTTAGTGCCTGCTCTAAATGGGTCATTACGGAGCCGATCTTTTCCGCGTTCGCTTGCGCAGTGGCGATACCTTCGGCGTAGCCGTCTGCGTAACCTTGCTCGTGCGCTTCAATATGCATCCGCTCGATTTCAGATGCTGTCGGCAACGCGAGTCGAGACTCTTCGGGCTCAAGTACAGTAGGCGTTTCGGGCAGAGGTGGCTTGGCTTTTGCGGCACGCGCGGCGGCTTGTTCGGCCTCGTCGAATGCCGCCAACTCCCAGCGCTGGTAAGCGGTGAGATTTTCTTTTGGGATAAATCCGGTCATGGTTGAGCCGGGCTTAGATCATTTCTTCGCCACCCGCGCCGCCAAGCACGATCTGGCCTTCGTCCGACAGGCGGCGGACGATCTTGAGGATTTCCTTTTGCTCGCCTTCGACTTCCGAGAGGCGTACCGGGCCGCGCGATTCGAGGTCTTCGCGGAGCATTTCGGCAGCACGTTGCGACATGTTCTTGAATATTTTTTCCCGCAGTGGTTCGGACGCGCCTTTCATCGCCAGAATCAGCGAGTCGGACTGGATTTCGCGCAGGAGTAGCTGAATGCCACGGTCGTCAATATCAAGTAGATTCTCAAAGACGAACATCTCGTCGAGAATTTTTTGCGCTAGATCCGGGTCGTACTCGCGAATCGAGTCGATCACCGTTGTTTCGTTGGCGGTGCCCATGAAGTTCAGAATTTCAGCGACTGACCGTACGCCGCCCATGGCCGACTTTTTGATGTTCGCCGAGCCCGAAAGCAATCTCAGCATCACGTCGTTAAGTTCTTTTAGGGCTTCCGGCTGGATGCCTTCTAGGGTGGCGATGCGCAGTACTACGTCGTTGCGCAGGCGTTCGGTGAAATGGTTGAGAATATCACTGGCGTGATCGTTTTCGAGGTGCACCAGAATGGTGGCAATGATCTGCGGATGCTCGTTGCGAATGAGGTCGGCAACTGTTGGCGCATCCATCCATTTCAAGCCTTCAATGCCATTGGTGTCGCCGCCCTGCAGAATGCGCGAGATCAGGTTCGCTGCCTTGTCGTCGCCCAGTGCTTTGGATAGTACCGAGCGGACATATGCGTCTGTGTCGACATTTACGGTAGCCGCTTCACGCGCTGTTTTTTGGAAGTCAGATAGAACCTCTTCCACTTTTGCTCGTGGAACTGATTTCAGGCTGGCTATGGCATGACCGAGTTTTTGAACATCCTTCGGGCCGAGGTGTTTGAGTACTTCGGACGCCAAATCCTCGCCTAGCGCGATAAGCAGGATGGCGCTTCTTTCGACACCGTCATCAGCCGGCATTGGAGCCCGTCCAGTCCTTGATTATGTTGGCGATCACCTTCGGGTCCTGCTGGGCGAGATCACGCGCTTCGTCCAGTTTTTTGGACAGTGCTTCGGCGGCAGAAGGCGGTAGTTCTTCTTGTTCTTCTTCATTGCTGAGCACGTTGATGTTTCCTCCCAGTGACGCGCGATGATGCTTTTGCGGGTCTTCCAGCATGGCCTTGCTTAGCGGGAGTACGATTTTGAACAGCAGGTAGGCAACGATGGCGGCAATCGCACCATACTTGAACAGGCTCTTGAGCAGGGACAGAATGTCGGGGTCTTTCCAGAGCGGGAAATCGGAATCAACCTGGTCTACGGTGGAGAAGGGCGCGTTGGCCACAGAAACAGTGTCGCCGCGGTCCTTGTTGTAGCCCAGCGCCTCTTTGACCAGTTCGTTGATCTGCTTGAGTTCGGCGTCGGCAATCGGTTTGACCAGACCTTTTGCGTCTTTCCTATGGTTGAGTACGACGGCTGCCGATAGACGTTTAATGGTGCCCACCGATTGCTTCGTGTGACGGATGGTTTTGTCGACCTCGTAGTTGATCGTTGAATCCTTTTTGGTGTTGATCGGCTGGGCGATGCTGTTGATCGGTCCTTGCACGCCAGCGGCATTAAGTTGGCCCGGCAAAGGCTGCCCCGGCGGCGTGGCAGGTGTGCCAGCCCCGGCTACTGGCGGAGTGGTTAGCGGCGCAGTTGCGGGAACCGGAGGTTGATTGGTCAATGCCCCGGGAATGCCCTGCGCGGATGGCGTGGCACTAGCGGATTCGCTTGTTTGTTGGCTACGAATAGCGACATCCGGTGGCGTGGTGTTTGGACGATGCGTTTCGGCGGTTTGTTCACTCTGCGAGAAGTCTATGTCGGCCGCGACTTGTACGCGGGCGTTGCCTTGACCAACGATCGGGGCGAGGATGTCATCGACGCGTTTGATGGCACTCGCCTCGATTTCACGAACGTACTTAATTTGCGTTGGGTCGAGGCCAGCGTCCATAAGCGGGCTTTTTAGTTGCGAAAGCATGGCGCCAGTTTGGTCAATCAGCGTCACCCCGGACAAGGATAGATTGGGTACGCTGGCGGCAACCAGATTCTGGATGCCGGCGATTTGCGAGGGGTCGAGCGTGCGGCCGGGGTAAAGGTTGAGGAGCACCGAAGCCGAGGGTTTGAGTTCTTCCCGGACAAAAACCGTTGGCTTTGGAATCGCCAGGTGAACACGCGCTGTCTGAACCGCAGCGATGGACTGGATAGTCCTTGAAAGCTCGCCCTCAAGGCCGCGCTGGTAATTGACCTGTTCGGCAAACTGGCTGATCCCGAACTTTTGGTTTTCCATGAGTTCAAAACCAACGCCCCCCCCTTTGGGCAGCCCCTGTGTGGCCAGTCGTAGGCGGACTTCGTGCACCTTGGAACCGGGAATCAGGATGGCACCACCACTTTCATTGAACTGGTAGGGCACATTCATCTGGTCTAGAGCCGCAATGATGGCGCCACCGTCACGTTCGGAAATGTTCGAAAAGAGAATGCGGTAGTCTGCTTGTTTGAGCCAGGTGTTGCTCGCCACCAGCAGTGCAACGATAGCGGCGACAGCAATCATCAGCAGGATTTTTTGCTGGTTGCTTAAGCGTGACATTGCAAAACGCAGGCGCTCAGTCAAATTCTCTGAACCTGGTGCAACTTGGGAGGGTGTGCCGGTAGCCGCCATGCTTGCGATAATGTGTTAATTCTGCGAATAATCAAGCAAAAAGCGAAATGTGTTGAGAAATATTTTACTATTGTAGCTGTTAATTGCTCGGGATTTTCCATCGAATGAGTGACTCGGCGCAAATAGAAGCTCCAGACATCAAGGCACAGGAACTGCAACGTGCCTTCGATGTATTCAATCAGGTTTCGCTGGAGCTGACTCAGGCGTATGAGGGCTTGCAGGCCAGGGTTGAGACTTTGACTGCCGAACTAGCCATTGCTAACGGCGAGTTGCGGCGGCAGTACCAGGAAAAAGAAGCGCTTTCCGAGCGGCTCTCCTTGCTGCTCAATGCCTTGCCGGCGGGCGTTGTAGTGCTCGACAGCACGGCAGTGGTCAGCGAAGCGAATCCTGTGGCACTACAGATGTTTGGCGCAGAGATACTGGCCAGCAACTGGTCTGCCGTCGCGCAGAGCCGCTTGAAGGCGACCGATGCGCCGGATGAGTGGCAGCTTGAGGAGCAGCGTCTGGCCATTGCCGAAAGCCCGCTGGATTCCGCTGGCGGACGCTTGTTGCTGATCCACGACATTACTGCGGCGCATGAACTGAAGGCCAACCTCGAACGCAATCAGCGTCTGGCGGCGATGGGCGAGATGGCTGCCTCGCTGGCGCATCAGTTGCGTACACCGCTGGCAACGGCGCTGTTATATAGCGCCAATCTGGCGCAGCGGGATCTTTCAGATGCGGCGCGAACGCGCTTTGCTGGCAAGGCGGCCGAACAATTGAAGCGTCTGGAACGGCTAATTCAGGATGTTCTCCTTTTTGCGCGTGGCGAGAGTATTGGTCGGGATGCAATTCAGGTTGATTCGTTGATGGCGGACGCAGCGCAGACGATGGAGCCTTTGTGCCGAGAAAAAGGGGTTGGTTTTAGCGTTGTTGCAGCGCTCGGTGATTCTATAATCATGGGTAGCCGGAAAGCCTTGGGCGGCGCGTTGTTAAACCTCTTGGAGAACGCCCTGCAAGCCTGTGAAGGGCGCAAGGAAATGGCGGCTGAGGTCAGGTTGGCGGCGGAAATCGTTGGCCAGCATGTGCGAATCAGCGTGAGCGATACGGGAGGTGGCATTGCGCTTGAGGCTCAGGAGAGGATTTTTGAACCCTTTTTTACGACCAGAGGGCAGGGTACGGGTCTTGGCCTGGCGATAGCACTGGGTGTTGTCCGTGCGCATGGGGGACGTATCGATGTAAGTTCAACGCCGGGCAAGGGAGCCGAATTCGTTATTTTGTTACCTGTAGGCGTATCAAACACAGCATAATCGGAGAATCATGGCCCAAAGTTTGCCCATCCTGGTTGTTGAAGACGACCCCAATTTGCGCGAGGCGGTGTGCGATACGCTCGAGCTTGCCGGTCAGTCTGTGGTTTCTGCTCCGGGTGGGGTGGAAGCGCTCAAGCTCCTTGAAGCGCAGCCGGTTGCCCTGGTTGTGAGCGATGTGCGCATGATGCCGATGGACGGCATTGCGCTGCTCAAGGAGATTCGTAGTCGCTTTCCGCACTTGCCTGTCGTTTTGATGACGGCTTTTGCCGACGTTGACCGGGCGGTTGAAGCCATGCGTTCAGGCGCTTGCGACTTTCTGCTCAAGCCGTTTGAGCCCAAGGTGCTGCTGGAGCACGTAGCGCGTTATCGTTTGCCCGAAGCGCTGGATGATGATCGGGTGATTGCGACAGATCCAATGAGCCGTAATCTTTTTGCGCTGGCAACGCGCGTTGCGCAAACCGATACAACGGTGTTGCTGACCGGTGAAAGCGGTGTTGGCAAAGAGGTCGTCGCACGCTACATCCACAACCATTCCGCACGTCGCAATGGACCTTTTGTTGCGATTAACTGTGCCGCCATTCCGGATAGTTTGCTTGAGGCCACCCTGTTTGGCTACGAAAAAGGCGCATTTACCGGGGCTCAGCAAGCGCAGGCAGGCAAGTTCGAGCAGGCGCAAAATGGAACGCTGTTGCTCGACGAAGTGACCGAAATGCCGCTCGGGCTGCAAGCAAAGCTGTTGCGTGTGCTTCAGGAGCGCGAAGTTGAAAGAGTTGGCGGCAAAAAGCCGGTCGCACTCGATATCCGCATTGTGGCGACGTCCAACCGGGATATGGCCGAAGCGGTAAATAAGGGTATTTTGCGCGAGGACGTTTATTACCGGCTCAACGTGTTTCCGTTGTTGATTCCGGCGCTGCGGCAGCGTCCTGAGGATATCGTCCCCTTGGCGCGGCACTTTCTGGTTGAACATGGCGGTCGATCCGGGCGGCCGGGTCTGCGTCTTTCGTCTGCGGCTGAAGCCGTTTTGATGGAGCATGCCTGGCCGGGTAACGTTCGTGAACTTGAGAATGTAATGCAGCGTGCCGTTATTCTTGCTGCAGCTGACGTTGTTGAAGCGGATGCCTTGCATTTGTCTCCGGGCGTGTTTGCATCAGGTGCCTTGCGACAAAGCGTTACGCTTGAAGTGCCGGTTGATGCGGTGATCGCTGTGTCGGCTGATGGGCAAAAGTCCGAGAACATGCGCGACCTGGAGCGCGAGCATATCCTGGAAACTTTGAGTTTGGTTGGGGGGTCGCGCAAACTGGCCGGAGAACGTTTGGGGATGTCGGAACGAACTTTGCGATATAAGCTCAAACAGTACCGGGATGCAGGCTTGTTCGACGAGTAAATCGGTTTTTTGATTTTACTTCTAAGCTATGGCGCGAATTTTGCGTTATATACGCTGACTAGGGTTTGGAGGGTCTTATGGACACTAAAGGTATTGATCAAATGTTGAGCCTGATGCGCGCTAGCGCAGCGCAGGCCGGTGGCCGTGTGGCCGAGGCGCAGAGTGCGCCCGCAGGTGGGGCAGACTTTGCGAAGGTGTTGCAGAATTCGATTGACCAGGTGAATCAGACGCAGCAGCAGGCGGAAGGTATGGCGGCAAATTTTGCCGCCGGCGACGGCAATACTAACCTGCAGGATGTGATGATTTCGCTACAGAAGGCCAATATTTCGTTTCAGGAAATGGTGCAGGTTAGAAACAAGCTGGTCAGTGCCTATCACGATGTGATGAATATGCAGGTTTAAGATGTAATTTGATCAGAAACGACAACGGCGCCCGTGGGCGCCGTTGTCGTTTCTGATTAGGGTCAAATCATGCCGTTCAGTCGTGCCTTGCGTTCTCGTTCGACGCGCGTGATGTAGCGTTGGACCAGAGTCAGACGGGCTTGTGGCAGGTCGGTGAATTCGCAACCAACGCGGACGTAGTGTGCTCCGCTGCGCGTGGTAACGTTAAACAGGTTGCGCACGCATAAGCTTGCGATCAGCAAGCCTTCATTCGGCAACATCAGTTTGCAGTCGTTCAGAATGTTGCCTTTTTCGAAAAGCTGCGCTTGGTTAAGCGAAACAGTCAAACCTATGCCGCCGCCACTGATGTCGACCAGAGGAAATGCGATCTGTAAAGCGCTGCCATCCGGGCGTGTAAGTGCGGCGCGAAGCTTTAAAGGGGACGCAATGGGAGTCGAGAGGCGAAAATACTCACGGCGCTGCAGACGGAGCAATTTGTCCGGTATCTTGCCGAGAAAACTTTGTCGCCCGCCGTATTGCGTTGCGCTAATTTTGTCCAGGCTGAATTGAACTTTCACTTTGTCGATCAGGGCCGTGAAAATCAGTTTCCTGGCCAGCAAGGCCCGGCGATTCATCTCCTCGTCGCTGCCTACATCGAGAATGAAACTGCTGTTGTCTGCGCCAAGTGCAATCATCGAGGTTAGCAAAAACGAGTACCCTTGATCGAAATGAACCGTGATCATCGTGTTCTTTTGAATCAGCGATCGCAATACGGCGAGTATTTCCGACTTGGCGTAAAGCAGGTACTGGCTATAGGTGTCGGTTCGTTCGAGTTCAAATTGAGGTGGGCCTTGTTCGTTGCCGACCTCAATATCCGTGTCTGTCATTGCGATTATCCTGATGGCGATCAGGGGAATGAGTTTAAAGCAATTTTCTGCCGTGGGAAAAGAAAGGTTTGCGTGGCTGCACGCGGCAAAGCAAAGGGTTGCTGCTCTTATTTCTTGTCGATGGTTTTGGGTATGGTCGAGAGTACAGGCGTTGCCGTGATTGCTTGACCGCTTTCGAGGCGATAGATCCAGGCCAGCAATTCGGCAACGACCACGTAAAGCTGTGCCGGGATGCGCTGATCGAGATCAACCTGCATGAGCAAGGAAACCAGTTCTGGCGATTCGTGCACGTAGACGCCGTGCTCGCGTGCGCGGGAGATGATTTTTTCGGCGACCATTCCGCGGCCTTTGGCGACGATTCTTGGCGCTGCGTCGGTTTGGCCGTAGGCAAGGGCGACTGCGCTCTTTAGCGGGTCATTGTTCCGCTTGGCCATAATCTTTGCTCTCTGTGGCCGCATCAATGCCCATCGAGGCAAGCGTCAGGCCGGCTTCGTCGAGTTGGCTACGTAGCGCTACGCTGGCCGTACGCATCATGGTGCGGGTTTCAGCGTTGCTGGAAGTTAAAGCCAGGGCGATTTGATTGCCCTGCAGGCGAATTTGCGCGCTGATTTCGCCCAGGTTGGGTAGGGTAAGGTTCAGGCGGGTTGTCCACTTTGTCGCTGTGGTTTCATCCGCCTCGTTGCGGCGGGCGTCGTCTTCGTTGATTTCCCAGCGCATTTCCTGACCGGGCCAGACCTGACCCTGCCAAGAGTAATTTTGCGTTGCCAAAGCGTCCAGTTGCATCTGCACGACGGGTTGTGTTGGCGGCGATATGATCTGGGCGGGGCTTTGCGTTGCGCTCGCCTTGCTGGTATCGACGGAAGCGCTCGTGGTTTGCGGCGCAGTATTTGATTCCGTAGCAAGGCGCGCGGCGGGAAGCGTTGCTCCGGTAGTTGCCGAGGTTTGTGGTTTTTGTTGTGCGCCGGCAGACAACTCCTCCAAGGCCGCGCTGAAAGCGGTCGGAGAAGATAGTTTGCCCTGTGGTTCCTGCAGTAGGGCCGCCTTTGTGAGGCGACCTTCGACCCATTCAGCTTGATGTGCTTCATAGAACATGCCGCTTTGCGAAATGGCCTGCTTGAGCAAGGGCAGCAAATCCTGTGCGCTGGCGGGGGGGGCGTTGCTGATTGGTTGGTTGTTGTTCAGCGGAAGCGTGACCGGCCCGTCTTTGCCTTGACGGGGGCTGGAAAAGAGGTCGCTGATTAACTGGCCGGTGCGACTGAGTGTCGAAGTCGTCGTTGCTGCGGCTTTTTGGCCCTCACCTTCCTTTGCGGCAACAACGGCCAGAGCCAGCTTGCCATCGGATTCGGTGACCTGCAGTTCCAGAGAATCGCCGCTTTTTGCGGCAAAAGGGAGCGCCAGCGTGATGTTGCGCTGGTTGATCATTGCCCGATAGGTGCCGTTGGGCAGCATGGCCTGAATTTCCGCCATCACCTTTTGCCCGGCAACGAGGCCGGAGAGCTTGTCGGCGATTTCCTGTGCCGGAGCCACCGGCCGGAGTGC
>RRZT012101541.1_pt1 | contig 16124 bp, 14 predicted proteins | sample 2165551 | NCBI WGS metagenome assembly RRZT01 (sample SAMN10456910, study PRJNA506462) | wastewater metagenome | biome: wastewater; feature: sludge; material: wastewater sludge; isolation source: wastewater sludge with Escherichia coli K12::gfp cells carrying plasmid... | place: USA: Moscow, Idaho... | reverse complement strand
TGCTTGAGTGTGGGCGCTATAGGTGCGGGTGGCGTGGAAACAATACGGGTGCAGAACGCAGAGGGCGCAGAGGTTTTTGTTTTTTCTGCGCACATTGTTTTGTGATTTTGTGGCTCTGTTTGGATTTGTGTGGCTTTGTGTTCTGTGTCCGTATTGGGTTAGCGTATTGGCTCTGTGGTTTTTACAGGGCTAATGGCTCAAAGGGCAGCCCCAGTGCTTGGGCGACTTCGGCGGCGCGTTGTTGGGCGGCTTGGGCGCTGGCGGCGGTGATGGTGATGTGCCCCATTTTGCGCTTGCGCTGCACGCCCTGTTTGCCGTAGAGGTGCAGGTGCACGCCCGAGAGGTGCTGCACGGCTTGCCAGGGCGGGGTGCGGGTTTGGCCGCTGGCATCGAACCAGATGTCGCCCAGTATGTTGAGCATGATGGCGGCGCTGTGCTGGCGCGGCTGGGGCAGGGGGAGCTGCATGGTGGTGCGCACTTGCAGGTCAAACTGGCTGTGCTCGCAGGCATCGATGGTGTAGTGACCGCTGTTGTGTGGGCGCGGTGCCATTTCATTAACGACCCAGCTACCGTCTTGCAGCACAAAGTACTCTACGCACAGCACGCCTACATACTGCAAGCCTTGTGCAATGCGGGCTGTGGCTTGTACCAAATCGTCTGCCAGCGCGGGCGGCACAGCGCCTGCAAAGGCGTAGGTGGTGCTCAAAATGCCGTCGTGGTGGATGTTGCGCTGCGGCGCAAAATGCACGATTTGCCCTTGCGCGTTGCGCGCCACGATGACCGAACACTCTAGCGCCAGCGGCAGACGTTGCTCCAGCACGCAGGGCACGCTGCCCATGTCGCGCCAGGCCTGCTCCAGTGCGGGCAGGGTGGCTACTTGCGCTTGGCCTTTGCCGTCGTAGCCCAAACGGGCTGTTTTAAGGATGGCTGGAAAGAGCGCAGGAGGAGCGCTTTGCACGTCTTGCAGGGTCTCAATCGCATGGTAAGGAGCGCAGCGCACGCCGCATTGGGTGAAATGCTGCTTTTCGAGCAGGCGGTCTTGTGCTGCTGCTACGGCGCTGGCGGGGGGGGAAACGGGTTTGCTTTGCGCTAAAAATTGCAGCGCGGCGGCGGGTACGTTTTCAAATTCGGTGGTAATGGCATCACTTGCATCAAGCAGGCGCTGCCAGCCGCTGGGGTCGCTGTAGGCTGCCTCAATCTGGCTGTGGCTGGCTTGGCCTGCGGGGCTGGCAGGGGTGGGGTCGAGTACGACAGTGCCGTAGCCCATGCGCTGGGCGGCGTGTACCAGCATACGCGCCAGTTGCCCGCCGCCAAGTATGCCCAGTGTGCTGGGGCTGGCATTGGTGGGGGTGCTTGATTGAGGGGGGATGGCGGCGGGGGTGGTTGTCATGCGGTAAAGGGGCTAAAAATACGGGTAACAAGGCGGGGTTTAGGGGCTGGCAGCGGGCTGTGCGCTGGCAAAAAGCTATTGAAGTAGCGCCTGCAGGCAGAGTTTTTTAAGCAGGCAGCGCCATAGCGCGTGCGGCTTCGGTTTGGCGTGTGCGCCATGCTTGCAGCTTTGCGCGCAAGGCGGCATCGTGGTTGGCAAGCAGCGCTATGGCAAACAGTGCCGCGTTGGCTGCGCCTGCATTGCCTATGGCAAAGGTGGCAACAGGCACGCCTTTGGGCATTTGCACAATGCTGTGCAGCGAATCAACCCCTTGCAGGTGGCGGCTGGCAACAGGCACGCCCAGCACGGGCACAGTGGTTTTGGCTGCAACCATGCCTGGCAGGTGGGCAGCACCGCCCGCGCCCGCAATAATGGCTTGCAGCCCACGGCTGGCGGCGCTTTCGGCATAGGCAAACATATCATCAGGCATGCGGTGGGCAGAGACTACCCGCGCCTCAAAGGGTATGCCAAACTCCTCAAGAATTTGCGTAGCGTGCTGCATGGTTTCCCAGTCGGAGCTGGAGCCCATAATGACACCTACCTGAACGCTAGCCATGTGTAATCTCCTTGAAAATACTGACAAACTGCCGTCTTGAACTGTAAACGGGCTGCAATTGCAGCACAATGCTGTCTGTTAAAAACCAGTCTGGCTGCAAGAGGCAGTGTGCGGCTTGCTTGAGGCAAGCGGCTCTGCCAGTGGCTTTTGTTGCGGCAGCGCAGACAAGGTATAAGGTAATGGCGCATTGTAGTAGCCGCGTGCGGCACAGTGCCAGCCAAGCGCGCCGTGAATCATTATTTTTGTAGAAAGCAGTCTGAAACATGATTATTGCAACAGAACTCAATTTTGAAGCGGAAGTTCTTCCCGCATCCCTGACAACGCCTGTATTGGTCGATTTTTGGGCACCGTGGTGCACCCCTTGCAAAACGCTGATACCCGTGCTGGAAAAGCTCGAGGCCGAATACGAAGGCCGCTTCATCTTGGCCAAGGTCAATGTTGATGAGCAGCCTGGGCTGGCAGCCATGTTTGGCGTGCGTAGCGTGCCTGCTTGCATGCTGCTCAAAGAAGGGCGCACGATTGATGGCTTTATGGGCGCTTTGCCCGAAGTGCAGGTGCGCGAGTTTTTAGACAAACACCTCCAGCCCGCCGCACCAGCAGCCCAGCCAGAATTGGCTGATGATGTGCTTGATGATGACGAAATACTTGAACGTTTGCAGAATGTTTTGGCAGCCGAGCCCGAAAACGACAACGCCCGCTTTGACTACGTCAAGCTCTTGCTGCAACTTGGGCGCATGGAAGAAGCGCAAGCCGCGTTTGTACCAGCAGCCGCCAAAATGGCTGCTGTGCGCAAGTTCGACAGCCTGCACCGCTGGCTGCAAGCCCTGCAAGCGCAGCAACAAGCCCCAGCCGATATGGCAGCGCTTGATGCAGCCATTGCCGCCAATAAACGCGATTTTGCCGCCCGCTTTGCCCGCGCTCAGGCGCTCATGGCGCAACAGCAGTGGACAGACGCTATGGACGAGTTGCTCGAAATCCTGATGCGTGACAAAACATGGGACGAAGACAAAGCCCGCAAAACCTACATCGCCGTGCTAGACATCATGGAGCCGCCACGCCCCGTTGTGCCTGAAGGGCAAATCGCGCCTGACGACCCCGTTGTAGCCAGCTACCGCCGCCGCTTGAGCAGCGTGGTATTGAGCTAAGCCTGTGGCAAACCCGCGCAATTCGGGTGGCGATACGGGCAGCACCATCGCACAGGCAGCTTTTCCAAGCAGTGCAGATAAAGCAGCCACCGCGCAGCCAAGCAGCGCCGCCCCCGTCATGCTCGTTACAGGCGGCAGCCGTGGCATAGGCGCAGCCACGGTGGCGCTGGCGGTGCAGCAGGGCTGGCGTGTGGCGCTGTGCTACCGCCAAGATGGCAGTACGGCAGCCGCGTTTGAGCAGCAAATCAAGCAACAAGCCTGCCTGCAAGACGGGCAAATCTTCTGCATGCAGGCCGATATTGTTGATGAAGCGCAAGTGCAGCACCTGTTTGAGCGCACCCTGGCACACTTTGGGCAGCTTGACGCACTCGTCAATAACGCGGGCACAGTGGGCGCGCGCAGCCGTTTTGCTGACATGGACTTGGCACGCTGGCAGCAGCTTTTTGCTACCAATGTGTTAGGTAGCATGCTGTGCGCCCGAGCAGCCGTGCGCCATATGAGCACCGCTTGCGGTGGGCGTGGCGGCAGCATCATCAACGTGGGCAGCGTTGCCTCGCGGCTGGGTGCGGCAGGGCGCTATGTGGATTACGCCGCCAGCAAAGGTGCCATAGACAGCTTAACCATAGGGCTGGCACTTGAGCTTGCCAGTGAAGGCATTCGCGTCAATGCCGTGCGCCCAGGCGTGGTCGATACCCGCATCCACACCGATACCCCCGCCCAAATGCAGCAACGCGCCCAAGTCATACCCCTGCAGCGCATAGCCAGCCCGCAAGAAATCGCCCAAGCCATACTTTGGCTGGCAAGCCCGCAGGCAAGCTACGTTACGGGCTTGCTTATGGACGTGGCTGGCGGGCGTTAGCCGCAGTGCGCCAATTTGTTTGTAAAAATACCTTGTAAAGCATTCTGGGGAAACGCTGATTTATGCTTTATTCAAAAGATTCAAAAGATTCAAAAGATTCAAAAGATTCAAAAGATTCAAAAGATTCAAAAGATTCAAAAGATTCAAAATATTCAAGAGCGCAAAAAAGCCGTCATCCCCGCGCAGGCGGGAAGCCACAACAGCGCCACTTGCTGCAATGGCTTCCCGCCTGCGCGGGAGTGGCGGGCAATGGCGTTTTTATACGAAACTGGAACAAATCAGCGTTTTCTTCCAACCCCCAAGCCAGTCTGTAGCCTGTAGAGATAGAACCAACACCATGACCGCCCCCCGCCTGCATTGCCCCATGCCGCTCAACTATGGCGCAGAAATCGCCCTGCCAGCCAACGCCGCACGCCATGTACAAGTACTGCGCTTGCAACCAGGCGACAAAGTTGCGCTATTTCACGGCGGCTTGCCCGATATTGCCGACTTGGCTCCTGCCCCCGCTGGCAGCGCGCCATCGCCATCGCCCGCGCATTGGCAGCCGCAAGACACAGGCTGGGTGCAAGCCACCATCACCCAAATGGGGCGCAGCAGCGTGCATGTGCGCATTGGCGAGGCACACGCCCCCGTGCCTGCGCAAGCACCAGCAGCACACATCCACATCGCTTGCGGCATGCCAGCCAACGAGCGCATGGATTGGCTGGTAGAAAAAGCCACCGAACTAGGCGTTGCCAGCATCCAGCCGCTGCAAACCGAGCGCAGCGTATTGCGTCTGCGCGACGAACGCGCCTACAAAAAACAAGCACACTGGCAAGCCGTAGCCATTGCCGCGTGCGAGCAAAGCGGACGCACAGCCGTGCCGTGGGTGCGCCCCGTGTGCAGCTTGGCAGAATTTTTGCAGCAAAACGCGGCAGATGAGGCAAGCAGAGCAACGGAAGTAACAGCGGCAAGCCGCCGCCTGGTCTTGTCGCTACAAGCGGGCAGCCTGCCCTTGCATAGCTACAACGTGCGAGCAAACACTTTGGGTAGCGCAGCCAGTAGCGTAAAGGCAGAGCAAACAAGAGGGCAGGCAGGGCAAACCCAGCCGCCTGCACTGTGGCTGCTCTCGGGGCCTGAGGGCGGGCTTTCAGCCGCCGAAGAAGCCAGCGCACTCACGCAAGGCTGGCAGCCAGTATCGCTAGGGCACTACACCCTACGCGCCGAAACCGCCCCACTAGCCGCACTCGTGCTGCTCGGGCAGACAGACTAGCTGTGCGCAACTGGCTGCGCTGTGCGTTGCTTTGCTTAGGCAGGAATGAATGCGGGAGCGAACGCAGAGGGCGCAGAGGGAATACGGGGGCGAACGCAGAGGGCGCAGAAGTTACGCAAAAGTCGCAAAAGAAATACCAAAATTGTTTGGTAAAGGCTAGAACCAGTGTTTATGCGGGTTACAGGGCATAAATGGCTGGTAAGGCGCATGGGGGCTGGTTATCGGTATTTTTGCGGCTTTGCTTTGGGCTGGAATGAATGCGGGGACGAACGCAGAGGGCGCAGAGGGAATACGGGGGCGAACGCAAAAGGCGCAGAGGGAATACGGGGGCGAACGCAAAAGGCGCAAAGGTTACGCAGAAGTCGCAAAAGAAATACCAAAATTGTTTGGTAAAGGCTAGAACCAGTGTTTATGCGGGTTGCAGGGCATAAATGGCTGGGAAGGCGCATGGGGGCTGGTTGTCGGTATTTTGCGGCTTTGCTTTGCGTAGGCTGGAAGGATACGGGGCAACGACGCAAAAGGCGCAGAGGTTACGCAGAAGCCGCAGAAGGAATTGCGGTTTTTTGAATTTGCTTTTGCGTGAAGAATCAATCAGCGCTTTTTTATATTCAAAAACCGATTTAAACGCCATTTGGATAACGCCATTTGTACAGCGGCGTTTGGATAACGGCATTGGTAAAGCGGTATTTGTATAGCGCTGTTTTTATTTATGCCGTTTCTTTCGCTGCATTTTCAGCTCTCTGGCATAAAAGATGAGTGGTGGCTGGCAATGAGCCATTGTGTGCCGTTCCAGCGGTAAGTAAAGCTGTAACGCGCTTTGATTTTCATGCCCGTGGTGTTGTAGGTAAAGGTGTAAATACCAGAATCACTGGCGATATTTCCGCCTATTTCTATGTGGCGTATATCTATGGTGCTTGATGGTTTGTTTTCGAGAAATGCGCGAAAGTAATCTTCTTTTTCTGCGCGTGTCAAGCGTGGGGTATTGGATATGGTGGGTAAAAGGATAGAGTCTTCAGCGTAGTTGTTGACAACTTTTTCAGCGTCGCATGTTTGTAGTGATGCGTTCCAGCGGTCAAATAAAGCTGCTATTTCTTGTTGCGTTGCTATCGTGTAGCAATTCATATGGGTCCTGACTTGTTGGCGCAAGTGGCATGTTTCTTTTGCCATATATCTCCGCGCAAAGGTTGGCGTGGAGATTTTTTTAGGCTGCATGGCTTGCGCTTGGGTGCAGAGAAAATTCTCTTGACTGACTCAATAAAAAAGAAAACGGTTGCTCGAAATTTTTAGTGGGGGCAATGCTAAAGGGTATTTTCTATAAAAAAGATTAGGGTTTTCCCTAAATTTCGTACTGATTTTTATGGATGGTATTGCTTATAAATGGCAAGCAAGGCGCAAAAAAACGGCGTGGCTAAAAGGCTTTAGCACGCCGTTTTTTGTAAGCTATAAAGCGCCAGTGGTTAATTAAATAAATTTAATTAATTAATTTGTTTGTTTGATTTGCTTATAGGCTGTATAGGCTGTGTTTTTAATGCCTGAAGTGGCGCACGCCAGTAAATACCATGGCTACGCCGCGTTCGTTAGCAGCATCAATCACTTCCTGGTCGCGCATGGAGCCGCCTGGTTGTATGACGCAGGTGGCGCCGTGGTCGATGACTACGTCCAGTCCGTCGCGGAAGGGGAAGAAGGCGTCACTGGCTACGGCGGTGCCTGCCAGCGAGAGTGTGGCGTGTTCGGCTTTGATGCTGGCAATGCGGGCAGAGTCCAAGCGGCTCATTTGCCCTGCGCCTACGCCTATTGTCATGCCGTCTTTGCAAAAGACGATGGCGTTGCTTTTAACGAATTTGGCCACTTTCCAGGCAAATAGCAGGTCTTGGAGTTGTTCTGGAGTGGGTTGCTTGGTGGTGACTACTTGCAAGTCTGCCAGTGTGAGTTCGCGGTTGTCTGCGGTTTGCAGCAGCAGGCCAGAGCCTATGCGTTTGATGTCCAAGGCGTTTTGGCCTTTGTCGTGCGGGGTGGTGCCACCTGGTGGCAGGGCGATTTGCAGCAGGCGCACGTTGGTTTTGGGTTTGAAGATTTCCAGCGCTTCGGCGGTAAAGCCTGGTGCCATGAGCACTTCTACAAACTGTTTGACGATGCGTTCAGCAGCAGCTTTATCTACGGTGCGGTTGAGCGCAATGATGCCGCCAAAGGCGCTGGTGGGGTCGGTCTGGAAGGCTTTGCTGTAGGCTTGCGCGGCATCTGCGCCTATGGCTACGCCGCAGGGGTTGGCGTGTTTGACGATGACGCAGGCGGCTGTGTCGGTGAATTGTTTGACGCATTCCCAGGCGGCATCAGAGTCGGCAATGTTGTTGTAGCTGAGTTCTTTGCCTTGGAGTTGTTGCGCGGTGACCAGGCTGCCTGGGGCGGGGTGCAGCTCGCGGTAGAAGGCGGCGGTTTGGTGTGGGTTTTCGCCATAGCGCAGGTCTTGCAGTTTGACGAACATGCTGCTGGTTTTGCTGGGGTATTCGATGCGGCTGGGTGTGCCTTCAATTTGGCTGGCATCAAAGGCCACGCTGGAGAGGTATTCGCTGATGGCCATATCGTATTCAGCAATGCGCTGAAACGCAGCTACAGACAAGGCAAAGCGGGTGGGCAGGCTGATGGCGCCTGTGTTTTGCAGCTCGGCCAAGGCGCTGGCGTATTGGCTGGCATCAGTGAGTACGGCAACGTCTTTCCAGTTTTTGGCTGCACTGCGCACCATGGCCGGGCCGCCAATGTCGATGTTTTCAATCGCATCTGCCAGTGTGCAGCCTGCTTTGGCTACGGTGGCCTCAAAGGGGTAGAGATTGACTACGAGCAGGTCGATGGTGGCAATGTTGTGCTCTGCCAGCGATGCCATGTGCGCGGGCAGGTCGCGCCGAGCGAGCAAGCCGCCGTGGATTTTGGGGTGCAGGGTTTTGACGCGGCCATCAAGCATTTCGGGAAAGCCCGTGTGGTCGGCAACTTCGGTAACAGGCAGGCCGCTGTCTGCCAGCAGCTTGGCTGTGCCGCCAGTTGATAGCAGCTTGATGCCTAGCGCGTGCAGGCTTTTGGCAAGGTCTACGATGCCAGTTTTGTCGGATACGGATAGGAGTGCGGTGAGGGTGCTCATGGTGCTTTAGTGAGGTTGATAAAGGGATGAGGATGAAAAATGGTTTTGGTTTTGGTTGCTGTTGTGGTGCAGGCTTGTTGTGCGGCTAGGCGGGTTTATTTGGCTGCGGGTGGTGGTGCTTCCAAAAAGCCGTGTTCTTGTAATTTTTTGCGCAGGGTGTTGCGGTTGATGCCTAGCCATTGTGCCGCTTTGCTTTGGTTTTGCCCAGTTTGCTCCATAACGAGGTCAAGCAGTGGCGACTCGATAACGCGCAAGAGCATGTCGTACATATTGCAGGGGGGTTGGCCTTGCAAGTCGTTAAGGTAGTGCTCTAGGCTGTTGCGGATGCTGGCTTGTAGTTTTTTGTGTGTCATGGCTGTAGTAGAAGGGGCAAAGGGGTAAAGTTTTTTATCGGGGTTTATCGGGGATTTTGCCAAATGGCATGGTGTTGCCGTGTGGCGTTGTTTTCAACAGTTTGGCGCTGGCAGTTCGGCGCTGTTTTGGCGCAGGGGCTTATGCGGGCGCTAATTTTGGCGCGGGCTTTGGTGTTGTTTTTTGCGCGGGTGGGCTGTGGGTGTCCTCACAACCAGGCGCTGTAGTGCGTTGCTTATCGAACAGGCTATCGCGCTGGCCAGGCAGGGTGATGTGCCGGGTTTGCAGGTGGGCAAACCAGTCGTCTACGGTTTGTGCTTGGGTTGCGGCGCAGTCTATTTGGTTGATGCGCTCTCGCAACTCTGCGCCATTGGGCAGGCTGGCAACGTACCAGCCTATGTGCTTGCGCGCGCTGCGTACACCAGCGTGCTCGCCATACAGCGCGTAGTGCGCTTGCAGATGTTGCTGCAAGGCCAGGCGCACTTCGGCAACGGTGGGTGCAGGCAGGTGTTCGCCTGTGCTTAAATAATGGGCAATTTCACGAAAAATCCAAGGCCGCCCCATGGCTGCGCGGCCTATCATCAAGGCGTCTACACCTGTTTGTGCGAGCACTTGTGCGCCTTTGGCGGGGCTGTCAATGTCGCCATTGGCTACAACGGGGATGTGCAGGGCTGCTTTAATGGCGGCTACGGTGGCATATTCAGCCGCACCCGCGTAGCCTTGTGCGCGGCTGCGCCCATGCACGGCTACCATGGCAATGCCTGCTTCTTGCGCGAGCTTGGCAATGCGGGGGGCGTTGCGCTGGGTGCAGTCCCAGCCAGTGCGTATTTTGAGTGTGACGGGCACTTGGTGCGGCAGGCAAGCAGCTACTACGGCATGCATGATTTGCGCGGCCAGCGCTTCGTTTTGCATGAGCGCAGAGCCTGCCCATTTGCTGCAAACTTTTTTGGCTGGGCAGCCCATGTTGATGTCGATAATTTGTGCGCCACGGTCGATGTTCCAGCGTGCGGCATCGGCCATTTCCTGCGGGCAAACGCCTGCGATTTGCACGGCTATGGGTTCGGGCTCGCCCGCATGGGTGGCGCGGCGTGAGGTTTTCAGGCTTTGCCAGAGGTCGCGGCGCGAGGTTACCATTTCGCTTACGGCATAGCCCGCGCCAAAATGGCGGCAGAGTTGCCGAAACGGTCTGTCTGTTACCCCTGCCATGGGGGCAACAAATAGATTGTTTGGAAGGGTAAATGGGCCGATTTGCATGGGGGCAATGGGAAGGTGGGGCAGAAACAACTCTTGTATAGCGCGAAGGCGGCGATTGTACCTGCTTATTTTTTGCGCAGATGGCAAAAGGCGTGAATTTGCCACTTTCTACCTTGGCGGAGGCATGGCGCATGCGTGCTTTTACGGAGGGGGGAATTTGTGCAAAGGCTGTAGGGCGCGGCGCTGGCGCTGGTTTTACTGATGCGCGATAGGGTGGGCAGATAGGCGAGCTTCTTGGTAGGGCATTGCGGCGGTAATGCAGCGGCAATGTGTTGCTGGCATTTGCTGTAGATTGAAAGAAGCATTGGAAGAAAGAGGCGTTGATTTATTCCAGTTGGGTATAAAAAACACAGTACACAATCGCCCGACATTCTGGGAGCTGTCTTCCTACGAAGAATAAATGAGCGCATCCTTAAGGCAGAAGTGTTAGATAAAAGTGCCATTTCATAAAAATGACATTTTTTCGGTTGGCGTAATAGATATGATGATGCGCATAGCGGTTTAAGCGGGTTTTTTAGCTGTTTTTGCTGCTTCGTGCTATGCCTATGTTTTGTAAAGGAGAAAGTAATGGTTGTTGCTGTATTGCTTGGCTTGCTGCTGGTTGCGGCGATTTATGGTGTTTCGCTCTATAACGGTTTGGTTGCGTGCAAACATGCAGTAGCCAAGGCGTGGGCCAATATTGATGTGTTACTCAAGCAGCGCCACGATGAGCTGCCCAAGCTGGTTGAGGTGTGCAAGCAGTACAAAACGTTTGAGCAGGAAACTTTGCAGCGCGTGATTGAGGCGCGTGCGCAAGTGCATTCAGCCCGCGAGACCGAAAATATTGCCCAGCTTGGCAGGGCTGAAGGCGCTTTGCGTGGAGGGCTGGGCAGGCTTTTCGCTGTGGCTGAAGCCTATCCAGAGCTGAAAAGCAACGAGCATTTTTTGCAGTTGCAGCAGCGTATATCTGGTTTGGAAAATGGCATTGCCGATAGGCGCGAGTTGTATAACGAAGCCGTCAATATCAACAACGTTCGCGTTGAGCAATTTCCTGATGCGCTGATAGCTGGCATGTTTCACTTCAAGCAGTTGCCTTTGCTGGAGTTTGCCGAGCAGGAAAAGGCCGATGTGGATATTAAAAAACTGTTTGGCTAATAACCGCATGTGGCAGGCATGGTGATTGATATACAAAAACTGCGCGGCGAGCTCATTGGCGCAGGGATGCAGGTTTTTTTTCTGGCTATGGCTGTGCGGGTGAACGCGCGCTGGGGCTGGTTGCTGTGCTTGGCGCTGCTGGCATGTGTCAACTTGATAAGCTGGCTATCTGCCTTGCAGCGCAGGCGTGCCATTACCGATACGCCCACCTCGCGCATAGCCTCGGCAGCGCAAGGGCTGGTTGAGCTACGCGGGCGTGGCTGTGCGATTGAGCCGCCGCTGGCATCGCGCATAAGCGGCTTGCCCTGCCTTTGGTATCGCTTTGAGGTATCGGAGCGCAGAGGCAACGAGTGGGAAGTGGTTGATGAGGGCGAAAGCAGCCTTTCATTTGTTTTGGATGATGGCAGCGGGCAGTGCTTGGTGGTGGTAGATGGCGCTGAAATATCCACCGAGCACAAACAGGTGCACAAACAAGGCGGGCAGCGAATTGCCGAATGGATGCTGCTGCCAGGCGATACCATTTATGTGCGCGGAGAGTTTCGCACGCTAGGCGGCGGCACAGCCGAGCTTGATGTGCGCCAAGACATGATTGATTTGCTCAACGAGTGGAAGCGCGACCAGGCTACGCTGCTTGCGCGCTTTGACCTCAACGGCGATGGCAAGATTGACATGCAAGAGTGGGAACTGGCGCGTAAAGCAGCGCGGCGCGAAGTGGCACGTATGCACAGCGAGCTGCGCAATAGCGCGGATGTACACACAATAGGCTACCCGCAGCAAGGCCAGCAGCCGTATCTCATCTCCAACATCAACCCGCAGCGGCTGGCACGCCGCTTTTTGCTCTGGTCTTTTTTCCATCTGTTCGCGTTTTTGCTGGCGCTGGCTTTTTTTGCGCGCCAGTTGGCGGTTATGGGCAGTTTGCTGTCGAGGAGCGAAATGCGCTGAAATGGGAATAGGCAAGCAACAATAGATAAGCACTGGAAGCAAGAAAGTAGTGAAGAAGCAGGGGCAGCCCTGCTTTTTTTTGCGTCTGATTACGCCTGATTGGGCTTGATGGAGCGCAATTGTCAGAGCCATCTCCAGAATAAACGCAGAGCATCACACCGTGAATAATATTTTTCATATATCATGACAATCTATTTTTACCTTAAGGATGGGTAGTGCCGCTTGAGAGCAAGCCAGCACACAGGCGAGCACACAAGCCAGCACGCTGAAGCGCCATTCCTCCATATTGTTAGTTACCAGATGACAAATTCTTGCAGTTCAGAAACTCAGGAGCGCACAACAAAAACACAGCAAGGCGGCGGTGCGCCGTTTGTGCATCAAGAAGAGCACAGCCACTACGTGCGCGAATTGCGCCAGACGTATACACACGCGCATCCGCATACGCCTGGCCAGCCTCACGCGCATGATGATGCTCTGGATTACGAAATAGTGCTGCTTGATTCAGATACGCACATTCATAGCCATGCCCACGCGCATGCCCACACCCATGATGCAGTCCAGACCCATGTGGACGGCGACAGCCACACGCCAGAGAGCGAGCCGAGTTTGCATGGGCATGAGCATGGATATGCCCATGCCCATGCACACAGCCACCGCGCCCCTGGCAGCATGACGCAACAATACCTCACCCGCAGTTACCAGCGTTGGCTGATGCTGCTCGCGCTGCTTGGGTTGATGGTGGTGGTGGCGCTGTTTGCCATTCGCTTTGGCGCGTACCCGATTGCGCTGGATGACTTGCTGCAAGCCTTGCTCGGGCAGGGCGAAGCTACCACGCAAGTGGCTATTTGGCGTATTCGCATGCCGCGCATTGTGGGCGCAATGGTGTGCGGCTGGGCGCTGGCATTGTCGGGGCTGGGGATTCAGTCGTTGCTGAAAAACCCGCTGGCTTCGCCTTCTACGATTGGCATTAGCCAAGGCGCGGCTTTTGGTGCGGCAGCTTCTATTGTGCTGTGGCAAGCGCAGTTTTATTTGGTTACGGCGTTTGCCTTTGCGGGTGCTATGGGGGCTACGGCGGTGGTGCTGTCGCTGGCAAGCCTTAAGCGGCTATCAACCGAAGCGGTGGTGCTCTCGGGCGTGGCGCTGTCTTCGCTGTTTACTTCGGGCACGATTTTGTTGCAGTTTTTGGCCAGTGATACGCAACTGGCGATGGTGGTTTTTTGGACCTTTGGCGACGTGGCGCGCGCGGGCTGGCGCGAGATTGCCATGATTTCTATTGGCGTAACGCTCGCAAGCCTGTATCTCTACAGCAAGCGATGGGACATGAATGCGCTGCTTTCGGGCGAAGAAGCCGCCAAGGGGCTGGGCGTAAACGTCAGGCAAACGCGCATGGCAGGCGTAGTAGTGGCAGCGCTGGTGGCGGCCATGGCTACGGCTTTTTTTGGCGTGATTGCCTTTGTGGGGCTGGTAGCGCCCCATGTAGCGCGCCGCCTGGTGGGAGCTGACCACCGCCTGACTGTGCCGTTTTCGTGTGTGCTGGGCGCGTTGCTGCTGCTGGCCTCAGACACCATAGGCCGCGTCATTATTGGCACGGGCAGCTTGCCTGTGGGGGTGATTACATCTTGCCTGGGCGCGCCTGTGTTTTTGTATATGCTGGTTAAGAGCTACCGATGAGGGCCGCGCCATGAAACTGTCCGTATCGGGTATTGATTTTTCCTACCGCAGCACGCCTATTTTGGATGATGTCAGCTTTGGCGTGGAGCCAGGCGAGCTGTTGTGCATTTTGGGCGTTAATGGTGCGGGCAAATCTACGCTGATTAAGTGCATCAACCGCATCCTTGCGCCCCAGCGCGGCACGGTGCTGGTCGATGGCAAAGCCGTATTTGACATGCGCCAGCGCGAAGTGGCGCAGCATTTGGGCTATGTGCCGCAAAAGCACCCCGAAACGCTGCTTTCTGTTTACGAAACGGTGCTCATGGGTCGCCGCCCGCATGTGCAGTGGGCTTTGCGTGATAGCGATTACGCCTTGGTTGAGCAGATTTTGCACCAGCTCGGCTTGCACAACTTGGCCATGCGCCCTGTTAGCCATCTCAGCGGCGGGCAGTTGCAAAAAGTCATCATTGCGCGTGCGCTGGCGCAGTCGCCCAGTGTGCTGCTGCTGGATGAGCCCATCAGCAATCTGGATTTGAAAAACCAGATGGAAGTCATGCAGTTGATTAAAGGCATAACGCGCACGCAACAACTCGCTGCCGTAGTCACCATTCACGATTTGAATATGGCGCTGCGCTTTGGCGACAAGTTTTTGTTTCTCAAAGACCAAAAAGTGCAAGCCATTACCGACCGCGCTGGCTTTACGCCCGCGCTGATTGAAACCGTCTATGACCAGCCCGTATCGCTGCACCAGTGCAACGGGCATTTTGTAGTAGTACCCGCTTGAATGCCCGCCAGCTTTAAGCCCCGCTGGTTTGCCCCAAAACTGGCTTGTTTTTTTTGAATGAAGGATGCGCCCATGCACCAGCCACAAACCACCCTTGACAACGCCTGCCAGCCCTTGTCACCCCATATAGCGCAAGCGATTGCGCCCTACAACCCCGCGCAGCCGCAGTACTGGAACGCGCTTTGGCGCAGCACGCTTGAGGCATCGCGTGCATCGGGGCGCGGCTGCGAGTGCTGGCAAAACTGGAACGAGCTGGCCGAGGCGCGCAACTACTGGAAACGCGTTTCCGAGCGCGACCAGCACCACAGCCGCGCTGCCGATGTGTTGGCAGAAGTGCAAAGCCACTGGCGCGTGCTTGATATTGGCGCGGGGCCTGGCACCATGGCGCTGCCTCTGGCGGGCAAAGTAGCGCACGTCACAGCCGTAGAGCCAGCGCATGGCATGGCAACCGTGCTGCGCGAAAACATGGCTGATGCAGGGCTGCAAAACATTACCGTCGTGCAAAAGAAATGGGACGACGTAGACGTGGCGCAGGATTTGCAAGGCACTTACGACTTGGTCGTCATCTCATTCGCCTTTGGCATGCTCGATTTGCTCGATACCGTGCAAAAAGTGCTTGCCGTTGCCAGCCACCGCGTGCTGTTTTACTGGCACGCGGGCCCGCAAGCATGGGATGTGGATGCCGTAAAGCTCTGGCCGCTGCTGCATGGCAAAACCTTTGTGCCCATTCCCAAAGCCAATGTTATTTTCAACCTGCTCTACAGCATGGGCATTTATGCCGATGTCCAAGTCATACCGCGCTCTTTTCGTTCTAGCTTTGATACGTTTGAAGAAGCTCTTGCCGATTACGCCAAACGCTACGCAGTAGAGGCAGGCGACGCGCACCGCATGGAGCTGCTGCGCGGCTATCTGCAAGAAACGCTGCTGCAAGAAGAAGGGCGCTATACGCAAAAAGCCATCAACACAGGCATGCGCATTTCCTGGAATGTTGCACCAAGCGCGGGCTAAAGCCACCTTGGGCGCTTCGTTGCCTTGGCAAAATAGCCTGCCCATAAGCCAAGCTATTTACCTTTGCTGCTTGCATTTAACCGTTGCATGCACATGCACATGCGCTGGCACAGCGCCAAGCAGCGTCTTTTGATTTTTTGTTTTATGTTTTTAACCTAAGGAGATACGCGCCATGAAAGCACCCTTTTTCTCACGCCTGTGCTGCAAAGCAGGGCTGGCAGCAATTGCCGCATGCAGCTTGCAGAGCATCCATGCACAAACCACCATCAAAGACATGGCAGGGCGCAGTGTTACCGTGCCAGCCAAGGTTGAGCGCATTGTGGGCTTGGGGCCAGGCGCACTGCGGCTCATTAGCTACTTGCAAGCCACTGACAAAGTAGTGGGCGTAGAAGATATTGATAAAGGCAGCCCAGTGGGCAGACCTTATGCACTGGCTAACCCCGAGCTTGCCAAACTGCCACGCGCCAGCAAGGGCGGGCCAGCTGAAATCAACAAAAAACCAGATTTGGAAGCCTTGTTGTCAGTCAATCCGCAGGTGATTTTTGTCACTTACATGCAGCCTGCCGTGGCCGATGATGTGCAAAAAACATTGGGCGTGCCTGTGGTGGTGCTCAGCTATGGCGACGGCTT
>RRZT010834794.1_pt1 | contig 16125 bp, 12 predicted proteins | sample 2165551 | NCBI WGS metagenome assembly RRZT01 (sample SAMN10456910, study PRJNA506462) | wastewater metagenome | biome: wastewater; feature: sludge; material: wastewater sludge; isolation source: wastewater sludge with Escherichia coli K12::gfp cells carrying plasmid... | place: USA: Moscow, Idaho... | reverse complement strand
TGTAAAATTATTTGAGGAATATAACAATAATCAAGGAGTGAATTATTTTGTCAGATAAAAAGATTCTTGGCTTTATCGGCACAGGTGTAATGGGTTCCAGTATGGCTGGCCATCTTTTAAGCGCAGGATATGAGGTTCATGTATATAACCGCACAAAAGCAAAAGCGGATAAATTAGTTGAAAAAGGTGCTGTCTGGGAAGATTCTCCCGCCGCAGTCGCCCAAAAATGCGACTTTGTCTTCACTATTGTCGGCTTCCCCAAAGACGTGGAGTCTGTCTATCTCGGAAAAGATGGGTTGGTGAACAACGCCAAAGAAGGCGCAGTTCTTGTCGATATGACCACTTCCAGTCCCAAACTGGCACGCAAAATATGGAAATCCGCCCAAGAAAAGGGTGTATCCGTACTTGACGCTCCTGTCACCGGCGGAGATAAGGGCGCCCGCGATGCTACTTTGACTATTTTTGTCGGCGGTACGGAGGAAGACTTTACAAATACACTGCCCTACTTTGAAGTCATGGGGCGAACCATCCGCAGAATGGGCGAGGCCGGAGACGGACAGAACGCTAAGCTCGCAAATCAGATAGTGATTGCCGGCACAATGACGGGGATGTGCGAGGCTTTGGCCTTCGCCAAGTCCTGCGGACTGGATCTGAACGTGCTCTTGGAAGCTGTCGGCGGCGGTTCAGCTAACACTTGGAGCCTGGCTAATTACGGGCCTCGTATTCTCAAGGGTGATTTTGAACCGGGATTTTTCATCAAACACTACATCAAGGATATGAAGTTGGCAGAAGAGACCGCTGATGAGATGGAGCTTGATATGCCAGCTCTCTCTCTCACGCGCGAACTATATGAGGAGCTAGCGGAGGCCGGCATGGAAAACGCCGGAACTCAGGCTCTCTACTGCCTCTACGACCCAGAAGAAGACTAGATGTGATTTTTCCCGAGTCAACGGGCAGCAGCCCTGATGACTCGGGAATTTTTTTGTCTATGACTTGTGCGGATAAACGGGAAAATACAAAACCGTAACTTATGAGTATAGAAAAGAATTTATAATGATATCTACACTACGCCGCAAAATACGAACTTAAGGAAGTACTGTTGCATGAAGATTACGGATTTTTCTTTACGTCACCCCGTTACAGTGCTCATTTGTACTATAGCGTTGATTATCTTTGGCACATATTCATATATCAACATGGGCGTGGAGAGAATGCCCAATGTGGAATTTCCCATCGTTGTCGTCAGAACTTCAATGGACGGAGCCAGCCCCGCCATTATGGACAACGACGTCACCGATGTTCTTGAAGCCCGCATCAATACCATTGAAGGAATAAAGAATATGAGCTCCAGCAGCTATGAGGGACGCTCTGTTATCGTTATTGAATTCAACTTGGACAGAGACATTGACAACGCCGCCGCCGATGTGAGAGGCAAGGTGAGTATCGCCGCCGGCAAGCTTCCCGATGACTGCGACAATCCTCAAGTAGATAAGTATGACCCTTCCGACAGGCCGATAATGAATATCGCCGTCAAAAACGACGGGCGCACAGATATGAAAACTTTGGCCCGCTATGTGGACAAGGTTGTCACCGAGAGACTCCAGACGGTCAAAGGCGTCGGCGGAGTACAGCTCGCCGGTTTCAGAGACAGGGAGATACGCATCTGGCTGAACACCGACAGCATGGAGTCTTATAAAATCACCACGAAAACCATCAAAAATGCCATTTATAACAATCATGTGGAGCTGCCTGCTGGACGTGTCGAGACAGGAGACAAGGAGTACGGCATCAGACTGCAGGGTGAGTACGCTTCTGTAGCTGAGCTGGAATATCTGCCTGTAGCTGTGCGTAACGGTGCTGTCATCCGCCTGCGGGATCTCGCCCGAATCGAAGACGGCTTTGAAGACAAGCGCAGCAGCGCCCTTTATGAGGTAGATCCCACTATCATGATACAGGTGAGAAAGCAGCGTGGTGCCAATGAGGTACAGCTTTCACGCTCGGTTAAAGAGCGGATAGCGGAGCTTAATGAATTCTCCCCCCAGGGAACAAGTTTAGTCGTCGTACAAGATAACGCTAAATTTATTTTAAATTCCATGAACGGCGTTTTTTGGGATATCATCGCCTCCGTTTGCCTGACTGCGATTATTATGTTTGTCTTTCTGCGGACATTTCGCGCCACGCTGATTGCGGTTATAACCATTCCGGTATCTCTTTTGGGCAGCCTCTCTGTCCTATATTGGATGGGCATCTCAATCAACAACATGTCCATGATGGGCCTTTCTTTGGCGGTAGGCATGGTTGTTGACGCAACTACAGTGGTAATGGAGAATATCACCAGGCACAGAGATATGGGAAAATCCGCCTACCGCGCCTCTCAGGACGGGTCTGCGGAAGTAGCTTTCGCGGTTATTGCCGGTGCCGCCACCACCTTGGCTGTATTTGTGCCTGTAGCTTTTATGGGCGGCATAATGGGACGCTTTTTTAACGCCTTTGGCGTCACAGTAGCGACAACCATCTCCATCTCTCTGCTGGTCTCTCTGACATTAACGCCTTTCCTCTGTTCCAGGATTTTAGGACGGCAAAAGAGCGGCAAACTACAGATGCGATTGGAAGCGCCTTTCATTTGGCTGGAGGATAAATACGCAGCAGCATTAAGCTATGCCGTCTTTCACAGAAAGCAAGTACTAGCTGTCGCCTTGGTGCTCTTTCTTATTGGCATCGGCTTCACCAAAATAATCGGATCGGAGTTCTTTCCCAGTGAGGACCAGGGACGGCTGCGGGTAAACGCGGAGCTGCCGGCTGATTCATCTCTGGAAGTCACCGAAAGCGTCATCAAAGATATGGTAAAGGTGATCCGCGCAGATAAGAGCGTAGCCTATACCTATGGTGTGGTCGGCAGTGGCAGCGGACAAGAGGTTTATAAGGGTACCATAAATATCGAGTTAATTAACCGCACGGAAAGACCCAGAGCCGCTGTCGTAATGAAGCGGCTGAGAGAAAGGCTTACCTCTTTCCGCGATGTGGATATTAAAATGGGAACATGGGGCGGTTCAGATATCACCCTGATGCTTCAAGGTCCTACGAGCGAAGAGCTGGCGGCTTTGGGCGATCTGATTAAGAACGATCTTGCGGAACATGCCCGCGGTCTGGTGGACATCACCACCGATCTGCAGATGAATAAGCCGCGCGTGAATCTGGCTCTTAACAGAGGGCTGGCAGATGATTTGGACATTAATATCAGGGAGCTTTCCGATGAACTGCTTGCCTGGTTTGGCGGCACAACCGCAGGTTCTTTCAGCGATGGCGGCTATCGCTACGATATCCGCTTGCAGGCCGAGAGTACCGGACGGGACAACACCTCAAAGGTGCTGAATACTTTGGTGAACACAAGAAGCGGGGAGACTATACGAGCTGAGGGGTTGGTAAAAGCCTCGGTCGGCATGGCTCCAAATGTTATTAAACGCCACAATCGCCAGCGTTCTTTGGAAATAGGCGCCAACGTGGAAGGCATTTCTCCCGGAGAGGGTATCGCCATTATGGAGGAAGTTTTTCATAAATACGCGCCCAAGGACGGCTCTTTTACGATGAAACCATCGGGAGATTCAGAGGATATGAAGGAGAGTTTCGGCTATATGCTGGTAGCTCTGGTGTTTGCCATATTGCTGGTCTATATGGTTATGGCCATTCAGTTTGAATCGTTTCTCCACCCCTTTACCGTTATGTTCTCCCTGCCGCTGATGACGACAGGTTCTTTTGGCCTGCTGGCTCTGACGGGGCTGCGCCTTAGCGTCATGAGCTATATGGGGATAATTCTTCTGGTCGGAGTCGTCGTCAATAACGCAATTTTGTTAGTTGACTTCATTAACCAGCTGCGCGCTCATGGGGAAGAAAAGGTTTCCGCTGTGCTTAAAGCCGGGCCATTGCGTCTGCGGGCTATTTTGATGACCACTGTCTCAACCATGATAGGATCTTTGCCTGTGGCTCTCGCCTTGAGCGAGGGAGGTGAATTCCGCCAGCCAATGTCTGTTGCGGTAATTGGCGGGCTTTTCACTTCAACAATGCTGACGCTGCTTGTTATTCCGGTTATTTATCTTGTTTTTGACGACTGGTCTGACAAAGCCGCCGCCGGTGTGAGAAGATACAGAGCCTACTTGAGACTAAAAGAACAGTCGCGGCGTTCCGCTTCGTAGGCTTTTGCGCCGTTGAAATTTTTATAAAATGTGCACGGGGAGAGAATGTATCCGAATGAAAAAATTGTTTGCCGCCTTTTTATTTTCAGCAGTCCTTTTGACACCGGCGTCCCTCTATGCCGCCGCCGGTCCTTTGGATATTCACGAGGCCCTTATTTTGACGCTGCAAAATAATTCATCGCTGCTTTCGCTGAGACAAGAGCTGGCGAAGGCGGAGGCCTTCCGTATCGCGGCCGACGGCACGAAGCTGCCCGCTGTAACGCTGAATCTCAACGCCGACAAGCAGAAAGAACCACAAACCTCGGACGGCTCAGACAGAGACGACAGCCGTTCTCTGAAAGGCACGATCGAGCAGGTTGTCTATTCCGGAGGCAAAAACAGCGCCCTCCGCAGCCAGTCGCCTAGAGTTAAGAGCATCGCCGAGCTCGCCGTGGCAAACAGTGAGAACCTAGCCGCTGGAGAACTTTTCGGCCGTTTTTACAATGTCCTTTTGCAGGGTGAGCGCATAAAGGCGGAGGAAGCGGCAGTCAAGCGTTCAGAGCTGCATTTGCGCGAGGTGCGCAAGATGAACGAACTTGGGCTGGCCAACCGCTTGGAGGTAATCCGCGCCGCACAGATACTAGCTTCAAACACAGCAGATCTCAGCAGCGCCAAGGGAAAATTTGAAGCAGCTCATATAGCGCTGATGAACTATATCGCCATCCCTCCTGAAGAAAGACGCCCCATTTTCGGCGATCTTACAATTGGGGCACTGCAAGGGAACCGCGCGGAATCTTTGCGGCTAGCAGCGGAATTTCGTGCGGATCTAAAACGGCTTAAAGAGCAGCTGCTGTTTCAGCAAAATCAAATCAGCATTGAAAAAAGCGGCGCTCTGCCCAAGGTTATTCTCGGAGCCTATGGCACCTGGAGCAGTCCCTACGGCAACAAAGACCGCACCGACGATAATTGGAGAGCTGAGCTTTCCATCTCTGTTCCTGTTTTTGACAGGAACGTTTCCAGAAGCAATGTGATCAGGGCAAAAGCCTCCCTTGAGCAGGATAAAATAGCCGTAGGACAAAAAGAGATTGATATTAAATCCGAAGTGGAGACAGCTTGGACAGAAGCGGAGACAACCCTCCTCCGTTTAAAAGCGACAACTAAGGCGCTGGAACTGGCAAAAGAGTCTCTGCGTTTGGCCGAAGTCGGCTACAAAGAAGGGGTAAGTCCGCAGCTGGACTTGCTCGATGCCCAGTCAAAGCTCACCTCCGCCATGCTTGAAAACGCTAGCGCCAAATACAACCACCTAATCGCCGCTGCCGCTTTAAGAATGGCTGAGGGAACAATTATAAAATGGAGCGGGGAGATTAAGTAATGAAAGACAGTATGAATAATAATAAGGTAAAAAGAGCGGACAAAAAGACCCTTTTCATCGTCACCGCCGCGGTTATCATTATTGCCGCCATCGGGCTGTACAGCAGGAGAGAGCAATTACTGTCTTTTAATGCTAAAAAGGCACCGACCGCACAACCCGCCTATGTGAAAATCGAAGTCGTGCAAAAAAATAAGACAATTAGAGAGAGCATTGTCCAGAACACCGCCATCGAAGCAGTCGACAGGGTTAACCTCCTGCCGCGAGTGACGGGACGGTTGGAGAAACTTAACGTCAAAGCGGGAGACATTGTGCGTAAAGGCGAAATTATCGCAACCTTGGAACATGAACAGCAGGACGCTCTCATAGGCTCATCTGAAGCCCAAAAGGCCTCCGCCCGAGCCGATGCGGAAAGGGCAAAAGCCGAGATGGAAAACGCCAAGACAAACCTTGATCGTTACAAACGGCTGGTAAATGAAGGGTTCAGCACACAGCAGCAGTATGACGCCATTGACACAGCCTACACCAGCGCCAAGGCGGCCTATAACGCTGCCCTTGCCAAAGAACGCCAAGCGGCCGCCGAGATGAACAGAGTGCGTTCCTCACGGGCAGACTATATCATCGCATCCCCTCTTGACGGCACGGTGCTTAACGACTATTCGCTTGCCCCCGGGGCGATGATTTCGCCTTCCACTCCGCTAATTGATATTGCCGACCTTACCAGACTAAAAGCGACACTGAAGATACCGGAATCCAAAATTTTCGCGGTAAAAGAGGGCATGGCGGTCTTTTTAAAATTTGACGCCCTCAGAGATAAAGAATTCAGGGGCAGAGTCACACGCATAGACCAGTACGTAAACCCTTCCACACGCACCAGCAACGTAGAGATAGAGCTTAATAATCAAGAGGCGGGAATGTCCCTGCGCCCCGGAATGTTTGGCAAAGCCTCAATTATCGAAAGGGAAGAGCGCGGCACAATTTCCCTGCCGGAATCAGCCTTCCGTTCAAACGAACGAGGATATTATCTATTCGTGGTACAAGAGGGGCGGGCCAGAGCAAAAGATGTCTCGACAGGAATCAGAGAAGGCAATACAATTCAAGTAACAAGCGGAGTCGAACCCGGAGATAAGGTAATTATATTCGGTGGCAAAAACCTTAATGACGGCGATGCCGTCCTCGTTCAGAAATAAAACACTGACAGCCAATGCTAAGCTGCGGCGTCGGCGTTGATGTTTACATTGAAAAATTCATAAGGGGTGCATTCAAGTGTACAAGGTAGTATTGATAAGGCATGGCGAAAGCGTGTGGAATAAGGAAAACCGTTTTACCGGGTGGACAGACGTACCTCTCTCCGATAAGGGACTTTGCGAGGCTCACGCTGCGGGAGAACTGCTTAAGCTGGAGGGATACCGCTTTGATATGGCCTTCACCTCAGTGCTCAAGCGCGCTGTCAAGACACTTTGGTGCGTATTGGAAGAGATGGATCTCATGTGGATCCCCGTGGAACATTCTTATAAACTTAACGAGAGACACTACGGCGCATTACAGGGACTCAACAAAGCAGAGACGGCGCAGAAATACGGAGACGCGCAGGTAAAGCTGTGGAGACGCAGCTATGACACCAGACCGCCGCTTTTGGAAAAAGACGATGACCGCTACCCCGGCAAAGACCCCCGTTACTCATCTCTCAGTGAAGAGGAAATCCCCGCCGGAGAGTGTCTCAAAGACACCGTGGCACGGGTAGTACCTTACTGGAATGAATTTGTCATACCGGAAATCAAATCGGGCAAGCAAATTATTGTTGCGGCGCACGGCAACAGCCTGCGTGCCTTGGTAAAATACCTCGACAACATCTCCGATGAAGAAATTATCGCACTCAACATTCCAACAGGCGTACCTCTGGTATATGAGCTTGATGCGAACATGAAACCAATAAAACACTATTACCTGGGCGATGCGGAAGCTGTGGCAGAAGCTCAGAAGGCGGTAGCCAACCAAGCCAAAGCAAAAGCGTAAACTCCTTTAAATATATGCGCAAAGCTTACGCTTAAACTAAACCATCTCTAGCTGCATGACGACCCCCAAAAGACCTTGGACTGCGATAAACAGCCAAGGTCTTTTTTACCGCCTGCACACAATAACTAACCTGTAAAGGTTTTTCCTATTCGACTAAAAATAAAAAAAGGTCACATTTTTCGCGCCAACAAGCTATGTCGGACTATAATCTCTCTATGGGCGGCAAACATTTAAATTGCCGCGATTTGTTGCAAAATGAACCGCATTACCCATTGTGTGAACAATATCACAATGTTAGTATATCGGTATATTTAAACCAGGAGGTACTTATATGACAGTTGTGACAATTTGTGTCGGAAGCTCGTGCCACCTTAAGGGATCTAAAGAAGTCGTAAAGAAATTTGAAGAACTGATACAGGAGGGCGGTCTGGTCGATGATGTGCGCCTCTCAGGTTCTTTCTGCATGGGGCTTTGTATACATGACGGCGTTTCCGTAAAAATAGGCGATGAGACATACTTTGTAATGCCCGAAGATGCTGAAGAGTTTTTTAATACTAAAGTTATTGGGGCGATAAAAAGATGAAGTATATTAATGTGGCTAAGGCAAACTGCAAAAACTGCTACAAGTGCCTTAAAGTATGCCCGGTAAAGTCTATTAAGTACAGCGACAACCACGTTGAAGTGCTTGAAGACGGCTGTATTCTCTGCGGCAGGTGCATCAGAAACTGTCCGCAGAAGGCAAAGACTCTAATCCACGATATCTCTTTTGTGAAAGACCTGCTGGAAGATACGTCAAGAAAAACTGTAGCAGCTCTGGCACCTTCATACATTTCCTCTTTCGGCAAAGAAAACCGCTACAAAATTGTCTCAGCACTAAAGCGCCTGGGCTTTGACGGCGTAGAGGAGACAGCTGTGGGAGCTCATGCTGTAACCAAAGAGTATGCGCGTATTTTGGAAGAGGGTAAAATGGATAATATGCTCACCACTTGCTGCCCCTCAGTGGTATTTCTTGTGCAGAAATATTTCCCCGAGCTTACAGACAGACTGGCTCCGGTAATCTCTCCCATGGAAGCTCACGGAGAGATGGTGAAGAATAAGTGGGGAGAGCGCACTGACGTAGTTTTTTTTGCTCCCTGCATCTCCAAAATTGAAGAGGCGAGAATCGCGGAACACCAATATGTAGATGGCGTAGTCACCTTTAAGCAGCTCGCTAGCTGGTTTGACGCCGAAGGCATTGTTATTGGCGATATGGAGGAAGGGCGATTCGGCAACGAAAACACAGACTCATCAATTTATCCCATCTTTGAGGGCATCATTACAGACGTGAGAAAAAACCTCGCTCCCGAGTCCACGGTGGAAGACCGCTACACTTTTATGAGTATTCAAGGCACCAAAGACCTAATAGAATTTTTGCAGGAGATGAGGGCGGGACATATTCACAACTGCTTTGTGGAAACAAGCGCTTGCTACGGCAGCTGTATCAACGGTCCGGAGAAATCTGACCAAACATACCGCCCAATCAGCACCAGCCTGGAAGTAATGCGATATATCAAGTCGAATAAGTCAGCATGCGAACCGGATACAGAGGGGCTTGATCTGAAATGGAATATCCGCCCCAAACCTGTTTGCGAAGATATCCCCGATGAAGCGACAATCCGCGCTATTTTGGCTCAAATAGGTAAAACAAGCCCCGACCACGAACTCAACTGCGGCAGCTGCGGCTACCGAACCTGCCGTGACAAAGCCATCGCCGTCTACCAGAAAAAAGCGGAGCTTTACATGTGCCTGCCCTATATGAGTCAGATATCAGAGACTCTGGCCAATGTGACGCTCTCTGTGAGCCCGGACTACATCATCGCCGTGGATAAAGAATTAAAGGTTCGCGAGTGTAATTTGGCAGCGCAAAAGCTATTTGGCATGAGACGAAACGAGATTGTCGGACGGCCAGTGGATGATTTCCTTGACCCGGTGGATTTCGCCGTTGCCATTGGCGAACAGACCAGCCAACCGCAGCGTAAGGTGAATTATAACATGCGCGGAATTATCGTTAATCAGACAATCGTCTACATTCCCGACCAGGATATCGCCGTGGGCTTCCTTCAGGATATTACACGCACGGAGCTTGAAAGCGACTATCTGACGAAGATGAAGATGGAAACCATGGAAATGGCACAAAATGTTATCGATAAACAGATGACCGTGGCTCAAGAAATCGCGAGCCTTCTCGGAGAGACCACAGCGGAGACAAAAGTCACTTTGACTAAGCTGAAAGATCTCATTATTTATGAGGGAAGAGAGACCGATGAAAAATCTATGCATTGACGCGTGTTACGGCAGTCTGAACAAAAAAAATGAAGAGCTATGCGGGGATAGAGTACAGATAGTCAAGTCTGAGGAGAACACTCTGCTGGTACTTTCAGACGGTCTTGGCAGCGGCGTTAAGGCCAATATCCTCTCCACTTTGACCTCAAAAATAATTTCCACCATGATCAGCCGCGGGGCTACAATCGAAGACACGGTGGAAACCATCGCCCAGACTTTGCCGGTGTGCAAAGTCCGCGGTCTGGCCTACTCCACATTTATGATTTTGCAAGTCGCCAAAGACGGCAGCGCTTATCTGGTTGAATATGACAATCCGCCCTGTATTTTGGTAAGAGAGGGAAAGATCTTCCCCTTTGACTACAATGAAAAAACCATTGCCGGCAAACCTGTGCGCGAAAGCCGCTTTACCGCACAGGACGGAGACACCTTTATTATCGTCAGCGACGGAGTAACGCAAGCAGGCATGGGAGAGACCCTCAGCTTCGGCTGGGGCTGGGAGGAAGTCGCAGAATATATCTCTCAGCCGCAGCGCCTGAAGGTATCGCCGCCGAGGCTGATTCGCAACGTTCTCGGAGTCTGCAGAGAGCTCTACTTAGGGAAACCGGGAGATGACACCACAGTTTCCGTAATGAAGATAATGAGACCGCAAAAAGTATCACTTCTTTCGGGCCCGCCGAAAGACCCTGCGGACGACGCTAAAATTGTCGCTGATTTCATGGATACAGCGGGGATCCACATTGTCAGCGGCGGCACTACCTCGGAAATTCTCGCGCGCGAGCTTGGCAAAGAGATACTCGTAAACATGGACTATTCCGATTCAGACCTGCCGCCCACTGCGACGATCGAGGGCATTGACTTGGCGACAGAGGGAGTTCTCACGATGAGAAAAGTTCTTGATATCATCGATGACTACGAGAGAGACCCCTCATCACAAAAGATGATTGATGAAATGGACACCGGCGACGGGGCAGCACAGCTTGCTAAGATACTCATTGAGCAATGCACTGACCTCAGCCTCTTCATCGGCAAAGCCGTTAACATAGCCCACAGAAACAACGACTTTCCTGTTGAGCTGCGTGTGAAAAGACGCATTCTTGACGACCTAGCCGATGCGATGGTCAGATTGGGACGCACAGTAGAGCGTCACTACTATTAAGCACACTCTGACTGAATAGCAGGCCTCTAATAACAGGCGTACCGTCCGACGATTATAAGTTGCGAGCCAAAACCGCGGCTGCCTTTTGTGCGCTAACCGATTTTTACAAATCTTTGATTTGCGAAAATCACTCAGTGCTTCATCAATCGGTCTGACTTTACGCTCAGCCTCGCATCAATAAGCTAAAAGAGCAGATGAGCCCTTAGCCGTGACGCGAGCTGTACATGTAATCAGCGGCTCCTTAAATGTTAAAACAACAATTGCGCTGAGACAGAAACTTCTGCTATCATAGCTGTTCTGAAAGAGGGCGTTGCAAATGACAATACTTAAAATCACAGAACAGCTGGACAGCATCTTCTCTCTCAGCGGTTTTTCCGCCATCGCACTGACCGGAGGCGGCGGTAAAACTTCCTTGCTGTACTCGCTGGGACATTATTTTGCAAAAAGGGAAAAGGTCTTGCTTACCACTACCACTAAGCTTTATCCCCCGCAAAGCGGCGAGTGCGCCTGCACGATTGTTGCGTCAGCAGAAGAATGCGCCAAAAAAGCGGCTGCTATGCCCTCACCATCTCTCTCTTTGGCGGCAAGACGCGCCGAAGACGGGAAACTATTGGGGTTCTCTGTTGCTGAAGCTGACAGCTTATTTGAAAACGGCTGCTGCGGTAAATTTATTGTGGAAGCAGACGGAACTAGGGGGCTCTCTTTTAAGTGTTACGAGGGCTGGGAACCGCCCGTACCCCAATCAACGGCATGTCAGATAGTAATTTTGGGAGCTGATGCAGCCATCTCTCCTGTATCAACAGAAACAGTCTTTCGCATGGACATGCTGAAAACACGTTATGGAATACAAAAAGGAGAGACAATTTCTGCCGCAAATATGGGAGCAATCCTCTCCAACAGAGCGGAATATCTTAAAAACTCACCTAAAGAAGCCTTTCGCATTCTCTTTATCAACAAAGGAGAGCTGCTGGAAGAAGAGCAGCGCCGACTGCTGCTTAACTCTTTGTGGACAAATATTAAGGATTATGACGGAGCCGCCATCGGCTCAATGCGTGAAGATACTGTTTACGACTATATAACGAAAGAGAGAGGCTAATATGTACGCGATACTGCTTGCCGCTGGACTTTCAACAAGAATGGGCTGCCAAAAGCTGCTGCTGCCGATAGGCAATAGCACCATGGTGGAAAAAGTGCTGGACAATCTTAGAGGTTCAGGTTTTTCCCGCGTCTGCGCCGTATTTTCACAAGAGACAGATCTCGCGGTATCGGCTAGCGGAGAGTGGCTAATAAGAGGCATTAACACTGCTCCCGAACGAGGTCAGTCCTCTTCTTTACAGATAGGTCTTGAGATGGTTCCCACAGGAGAGGACTTTTGCATTATGCTTGGAGACCTGCCTTTTGCGCAAGCAGCGGACATTCGCGCACTCAGAGAGAAATTTGCGGAGATGCCACAAGATAAAACATGCATGACTCCTTGCAGAGACGGTGTTTTCGGTCACCCCATGTTTTATCGTTCCATTTGGAAAAAGCGTTTAAGCAGCGCCTTGGGCGACAGCGGCGGCAAAAAAATTCTGCTCGAATATAATGAGGAAATATTGCGTGTTGAGACGCCTGACGGACATTTCCGAGATATTGACACCCCTCGTGAATATGAAGCTTCTATAGAAAAATAAGAAAGCAGCCGGCACAGTTAAACAGTGCCGGCTGCTTATACATAATTGTTGAGGAAATTTTTATTCATCACTCGCCAACTATCTGCGTGAATTCGTCTTTCAGCCTCATGACCTCTTCAAGCTTACAGCCTAGACTTTGAGCCGCACCATTTCTCAAAGGTTCCACAAGCTGGGACGCCGCGTTGAAAAGAGGTGTCAGCCCTAAATTGCCGGCAACTCCTTTTATCGCGTGAGCATGGTCAAAAGCTCCTTTTAAGTCACCTTTTTCCATACAACTATCCAGAAGGGCGAAATTTTCATCCTCAGCAAACTTTATCAGACAGCTTACATAAAGTTCATCATCTTCCAAAAGGCGCTCACGCGCTTTACTGACATCAGCTCCCCAATTAGTGAGCTGATTATACAAGACTTCCGTTTTCAATTAACATCCCTCCAAACAGCATAACCTATTTTATTATATCTATCAAAAACAGCGCTTAGCCCTGTTCTCGCTGCTCCGTAATATCAGTAAGCACACTCCGATAGTAGGTGATACCGTCCTCTCCCTTAACAACTTGAAAAGTGTCATGAAGCCACATTTTACGACCTTTTTTCGATACGATGGGGTATTCAAGCGAAGCGGCCTCGCCAAATTTCATCTTTAGCAGCATGTTATATTTATCGGCAGTGATGTTGCCGTAACCATCAGGAATGTATTCTGACATCTTTGTTTTCAAGGCTGGCAAATCTTCTTTTGATATCCCCAGCATTACCTCTGCGGTTCTGTTGATACGCAGCAATGGAAATTCCGGTTCGCAGGCGAAGCGTACTATACCGCAAGGCACTGTATCGCAGAGTTCCTGGTAAAACTCTTTCTGCACACTGATTTCACCGGCAAGTTCTTTTTCTTCCGTAACATTGTATATCAGTCCCAGAAAAATAGTTCTGTCATCAGCCCTGTGGATAACTTTCATCTCGCGGTGAAACCAGCACACTTTGTCATGCTTCTGAGGACAGAAGAGCCTATGTTCTATCTCAAAACTACAGTTGTCCTCCTTTGCTTCTTTGAGCTTGCGCAAAAATTCTTCTTTGTCATCTTCATGAACTGTGTCAATAATATTTTTAGCTACCGAGAATACCGCTGCGCGATTGACGCCAACAACTTCATAGTATCGGTCGTTGCCGCGGACGAAAGCTAAAGTATCCCCCATAAACTCGTATATCCCCAATGCTCCCACGCAGCTGTTGAAGATGGTATTGAAGCGTGAATCGGCATTCCACATCTCTTCTAAACTGACAAATGCGGAAACCTTTTGGGGGCGTTTCTTTGATAAAGAGGACTGGGACGCCAGCAAGAGCCCCTCAAATTCAGATTGAGGGAGCGGTTTTGAGAAGTAGTAGCCTTGTCCGCTGTTACAGCCCATGCCTCTTAAAAAAAGCCCCTGCTCTTTCGTCTCTATACCCTCAGCAATCACCGGTATATCCATCCATTTTGAGAGCCCCATAACAAAATTCAGGATATTGCCGCTGCTGTCTTTTTTCCAGCGCTGGGTTGTGCTGATGAATCTCATATCCAGCTTAAGAGTATCTATAGGCAGTTCGTTAAGCATGTTAAGCGATGAATAACCTGAGCCGAAATCGTCCATCTGTACAATAAAACCAAGTTTTTTAAGGGTGCTAAGCGTAGAAATAAGCTGTTCTGCACTCTCTGTGTATGCACTTTCAGTAATTTCAAGTTCAAGAAGCTCCGTCGGTATATTATATTTTTTCACCAAGCCGCAAAGGATATCGCACAAAGCCGGGTTATAGACATCTACTCTTGAAAGGTTCACCGATATCGGCAATGGCCTGTGCCCGCTGTCTATCCAATTGCGTATCTGCTTGCAAACCTCTTCCCATATATAGCAGTCAAGGTAGACAATAAAACCATTGCTTTCAAAGAGAGGTATAAACTTATCCGGGCAAATAAGCCCCTTTTGCGGATGAATCCACCTCACAAGCGCCTCAGCGCCAATAATCTCTTCTGTGGCCAAATCAAATTTTGGCTGGTAATATGCCACGAATTGCCCGCTGTCAAGCGCGCTCTTCATCTCACGAGTGATTTCCTGCTCTTCAAGAAGTTTTCTTCTCAAAGATTCGTCATAGCAGGCGATATATTTTTCAAATTTTCCCTTGATTGATTTAATCGCCAGATTGGCTCTGTCACACATGACATTTACTGAGACGGACTTGTCATCAATTTGGTAAACGCCGTATCTTATTATTATTTTGAAATCCAGTTTGTATTCTCTGATTTTGTCCATGTTGGGGGAAACAAGAAGTTTTTGGTAATCCTCCTGCCTCTCTACGCACAAAGCAAAAATGTCAGAATGAAGGCGTCCGCAGATGCCGTTAAAGTCATGAGCGCAGCCCTTAAGCATCTGAGCTGTGTAAATCAGCAGATTATCTCCCTCCTGTGAACCGAAGAGATCGTTAATCAGCTTGAATTGTTCTATATTGGCATAGATGATGTCATATTCTTTGCCGTCACCGGATAATATTTTTTCCGCGGTTTTCTGGTAAAAAGTGACCTTGTTATATACTCGGGTAAGATCATCGCGCTCAGCTGTATTTCTCAGAGCTGCAGCCTCCCGCAGCAGAAGAATGTTTACCAAACGCTGCCTGATAACCGTAGGCTCATAAGGCTTGGGAACAAAGTCCGTAGCCCCATACTCCAAAGCTTTAAGCTCTGTGCTTGAGTCCTCCCACTGTGTCATCGCAATAACGGGAATGGAGGAAAGTATACGTGATTTTTTGCGCTCTGTAAGGAATTGATAGCCATCCATCACCGGCATAATTATATCAAGCAGCACCGCCGCAATGTCGCAATGCTCATGGTTTAATATTGTTAAGGCTTCCTCGCCGTTGGCGGCCTCTAAAACGACATACTCCGCACCAAGTATTTTTTTTAAGATTGCTCTATTTATACTGTTATCATCGACAACTAATATTTTTTGAGCGACCATAAAAATTCCTCCCAAGCAAACATCGAACAGTAAATAAAACACACGCGGCTGTATAAAAATCCTTACTCTAATCTCAAAACGGTAACTTTAGTGCCCCCGGTGCAAAAGCACCTTCGCAAAAACTGAAGAGATGCTATAGTTTAAGACAAAGTTCTCTTTCATAATTGTAACACACGGACGCATAAATAATGCAATTATACATCTGTCTACTTTTTATCTTATCTTTCTTAGCATAATTTAAGCTATTTTTGCAAATGAGCAATCACCCAACATGTTTATATTTCCCTTTTAAAAAACAAAATTACATGCTGGATTTTTATAGGAAATAGCAATATAATACAGTCAATCAAAGATTGCAACCGATTGCAAAGAAGCTAATCGGGATTTTTCCGGAGGTGCATTATGGCTAAGAAAGAGCTAGTATATGGAATCAACG
>RRZT010445907.1_pt1 | contig 16132 bp, 11 predicted proteins | sample 2165551 | NCBI WGS metagenome assembly RRZT01 (sample SAMN10456910, study PRJNA506462) | wastewater metagenome | biome: wastewater; feature: sludge; material: wastewater sludge; isolation source: wastewater sludge with Escherichia coli K12::gfp cells carrying plasmid... | place: USA: Moscow, Idaho... | reverse complement strand
ATTGTTATGGCAAATTAACATTAGATGATAATTGGTTATAGGAAGGAAATGATCATCTGATGATAATTGGTTAGAGGAAATTATTAGAATAGTTCATTACACTATTGAGTACCCTGATTTATTTGATATTTAAGGATTTTTAAGATGATGAAATTAAAAAATATTTAACATCAGAAAAAGACAAAAAAAATGATAATATTTCTAAAATAGAACAATTAAAAACTTACAGAGAAAAATTGATTAAATATAATGATAGAAAAGCAATATTAGATTTAGCTAAATCTTCTGTAATAGAATACCTTTACTTTTAAAAAATGAATTTTCTAATATGAATGAAGAAAATAAAAAAATTTTAGACTCTATACCTGTAAAATATACAAATATTGAGGTTATAAATGAAGAAATAAACAAATTATCAATGGAAATAACCCATTGATAATTACATTTCCATACCTTTATACTCTTGGTTTATACTTCTACTTTCAATTTCTTTAACTAAAATTTCCATATCTTTTGATAATTTATAAAAAACACCATCAAATTCTTTTAATATTTTAAAAGCAACCAATGGAGTCGTTTCAAATTCATATAGTTTTTTATTTTTATGACTTTCTTTCATAAAGTCTTTTATTTCTTTTCCTATTTGATTAGATTCTTCTTCATTTTGAACTCTTCCAACTTGTTGATATTTATGTTTTCTATTTAACCATATATCTACAGTTTTATATTGATTATGATAAAAGTCTATAAGATTATGAAACTCTTTTGGCATTTTGTTCTTTTTAGCATACATATGTTGTATATCTAAAGGACTATCTGTTACTGTAAATTTATATTTACCTTGATAATTACTCATTTTTCTATTTTGTTGAGAAAATATAAACATTTGGTCACTTAATCTATCAAATTGTTCATTCCAAACCATTTCTTTAGGAACTTCATCAACAAGTTCTGTTTCTTGATTATTTAATCTTAATAAAGAAGCAAAAATTCTTGCTGTTGTTGACTTACCACCACTAGGAGGTGCATAAAAAGAAAAATTCATAGTATTATAATTTTCTTTTTCTATTTTATTTATAGATAAATTTTCTAAATTTATTTTTTTATTTTTTACAAGTTCTTCTATTATTTTTTTTAGTTTTTTTAATTCTGGATTAACTGAAACTAAAGACTTTTCTTCTAAATATAATAAAATATCAAGAGCAACAAAAGGATTATTATCAAATTCTTTATATTCTTCTTTATTTTTATCTAAATAAGTTTTTATTTTTTTATATCTATTGTTATCAGATTTTATTAATAAATTAATAGATGAATAACCTTTACTAATTTTTTCAACCAAATTACTAAATTCACGGTCTTTTTTATTATTTAAAGAAAATGATTGTAATGGTAATGTTGTTATAGCAAAATTTATTTTACCTTGTAAAGAATCCAATCTTTTCTTTTGTTGTGAAAAAACAAATAAATCATCATTAGATAATGAATATTGTTTATCTAACCTTAAATCTTTTGGAACATCATTTATTAATTCTGTATCATTTCCAGAAATACCTAAAAACGCTGATAATAACCAAGATGTTGTATTTACATTTTTATCTGTATTCCAAAGTTGGAGAGTTGTTGTGTTTATTTTTTTCATTTAAAAAAACCTTTTTTATTTTTCTTATATTTTAATAAAAAAAGATTTTTTTTATATTTAAATTATGTAATTTTCTTCGCTATTTAATAATGATTACTAATTAAATAAGAAATATATTTCTTATTTAATAATCATTACTAATCAAAGATGAAATAAACTTCTTAGTTTCAAAGAAATTATCTAAAACTCCATCAGAAATATTAACCCTATATTCTTTTGATAACTTAATAGCAAAATTAATCATACCTGTTGTTGGTTTTAATATTATTTTTTTCTTTTGAGCAAAAATCCATTTATTTAATTTCTTTTTACTAGAAATAATATCTTCAGGAACTTCTATTTTTAATTTATCACATATTTCTTTTGAATAAGATATTTGTTTTTGAGATGGTATGGTATCTTCAGTCATTGAACTTATATATTCTTTTGCTTTATCTTTAAATAAATAAGCCTCTTCTGGTACATCAATATAAGTATTTAACTTATTTATTTGTTTTAAAGTAGGTTTATCTAATAAATATGTTAATTTATGAAAATTAATTATAAATTGTTTTACATATTTATTCATATCATCTTTATTATTTATTTTTAATACCAAACTATTAACTTCTTTATTTAATTTATTTTCCATTAAAAATTTAAAATCTTTTTCTAATAAATTGTAATATTTAATAGATTTGTCATTAAATATTATTTTATTATTAAATAAAACAAACAAACCATTATCATTTATTTTATTTAAGTAATAATTTAAATTATAATCATAAACTCCTATTTCATTTAAAATATCTTCATTATTTATAATATAATTTAAATCAATTTCATCTTTTTTTTCTTTTATTTTTTTATATTTAGGAGTTTCATTAAAAACAGTATCTATTAACCATTTTTCAACTGAAAAATAATTATTTAAATAAGATAAAAACTCATTATTTAATATTAAATTTTTATATATTAATGACTTACCATTATTATATTCTAACTTCTCTTTATTATATTTAACCTCAGTAAAATATAATAATGTTTTAATTAATAAAATTTGATAAATTAATTTATTAACTCCTTTATTATTTGGCAAATTGTCAAAATTTATTAAAAATATTTGATTATTATTTGTTTCTCTATCTATAAAAGACATTCCATATTTTTCTAGTATATCTTTTATTTTTAATTTTGTTTCTTCATTAATGTTAAAAGATACTAAAGGAATATATTTATTTTTTATTTTATTTCCCCAATAGTAATTTGATATAACTTGTAAATATTTTGTTATTTCAAAATTTTTTTGAATATTAATTATTTTACCAAAAGAATAAAGAGGCGTCATTTCTTTTTCATTTAACATTATTTTTTCTATATTGTTATCTACTATTATTTTTTGTAAGTTATATGTAGCATTACTTGTTATATTTTTATTTAAATATTGTTTATAAATATAAATAAAAAATGGCGTTAAAACTCTACTAGCTTCTATTTTCTCACCCATTACATTTTTTGTTAGTTTTGGTATCATTATACCAGTTACTATATCTATAGACTTATATCGAACAAATTTATATAAATCATTTAAATCTAAAGCAAAAGGATTTCTTAAAGACTCTTTTAAATTTTCTATATTAACATTTGATAAATTTATTGATAATACTGATACTGTTTTATTTAATTTTGTTAGTGCTCTTTTAACTTCTATAGCTAGAGCTTTATTAGTAAGATTTTCATTAGTAATACAAAAAACTTTATCCACACCCTCTAATTTTGAGTATAAATATTCTAATGTTTTTGTATTTCTATAAATTTCAATGTCTTTGATGTTATTAACGTCCCAAAAATCTAAATTTATTTTAATGAAATTATGAATAGTTATAATTTTAAAAGATAAATTAGAGTGTTTATTTAATTCTTTTAAAGCATTAAATGATAAATTATCAAATGCTACTATACCTATTACTTCTTGAAACAAAATATTTTCCTAATAATTAATTTTATTTAATTATATTAAAATATTTAATCAAATCATTATTTTCTTTAAATTTTTGGTATTCTTAAAATAAATTCAGTACCAACATTAATTTCTGTATTTAATTCTACTTTACCTTTTAAAATATCCATTATTTTAATAACTGCCGCTAAACCTATACCTGAACCGTCTCTTTTTCCTGTAGTGAAGTATTTTTCAAATATTTTGGTTCTATTTTCTTCTGAAATACCTCTACCATTATCTTTAATAGAAAAACAAATTTCATTATTTTCTTCATATATACTTATCATTATTGTTTTTTCATAATTATTTTCTAATTCTATCTCTTTTTCAGATAACTCTTCATAAGCATTTTGTAATAAAGTTTCTATACTTTCTATTATTTTGTCATAGTCTGTTTTTAATTTTAAATTTTTATCTTTTATATTAAATAAAACATTAATTTCATAATATTTTTCTTTATATAAAAAATGTTTTTGATTATCTATTAATTTAAAATATTTTTTTATATCAGAAACATTAATTTCTTTTATATTTGTTATTACTTCATCTTTATTTAAAGAAATTAATTTTAATTCTTGTAATTGTTTCTCAAACTTTAATATTCTTAAAATAATACTTTCAAACATTTCTAAAAAGAAACGATTATCTTTTATAATAGAATGTTTTTCTATTTCTTTTTTTATTACTTTACTCAATAATTTTAAACTTAACATACTTATTATATTAACTGTTTGATGAATAAAATGTTTTATATCATCTACTAATTTAACAAATTCATAACAGTCTTTTTTATTATTCGGGTCTATTTTATCTATATATGATTTTAAAAGAATTAAATTAGAAGATAATTCTTTTATTATTTCTTCTTCAGATGATAATAATAAATTTTTTTCTGTAGATGGTAAAACAAAAACATCATAAAAATCTTTTTTTGTGTTCTCAGTAGTTATTTTTTTTACAAATAATTCCATTTCATTATTAAAAAATTTTCTAATTCCTATTAAAGACTCACTCATATTTTCTAATAAGATATTAGCTTTATCATTATATTTTTCTAACAACAAATCATTATATATTTTTCTTGATTCTACACTTTCTTCAAATATTGAAAATATTTGTAAAGTTTTGTAAATATAATAAACAGATTTTAAATTAGGCTCCAAATCATCAATAAAATTTATTAAAACTTTATTATAATCTTCATCGTATTTCATTTTTGTTTTTTTGAAAAAAATTTTTTCATTATCTATATTTGGTATATCTTTTACTTTATCTAAATTATTTATAGTATTTTTTATTAATAATAACTCTTCTAAATTAAATTCATTATTTTTTTCAAAATTCAAAATAGCTAATTTTTTGTTATTTATTTTAAATAAAATATAAAAACTTTTATTTTCTATTATAACTTCTTCTAAATCATTTATTATTATACTTAAATAAATATCTTCATTATTAATTTTAAATTCTTTAAAAAATTTATCAATACTATTATTAATTATTAATATATTAGATAATTTAAATTTTTCTTTTTCAATATTTTTTAAATTATTTTTAATAATTCTTATTATTTTTATAGATTTTCTGTCTCTATTCTGAAAAATATTTTTTAAGTTTATAATATTCATAATATACCTTTTTTATATTAAAGGCCGTAAAATTCGTCAATTATTTTAAATAGTTCATTATCAGTTTTTGATATTATAATAACCCCTAAATTGTTCAATTCATTTTTTTCGTGAATAGGTATTTGATTAGAATTCCCTGTAAATAAATAACTATGTTTAGGTAATTTATTTGGAAATTTATCTGTTATTTTTTTAATAGCCTCATATCCATTAAAAGGCAACATAGAATAATCACATATAAATATTTCTATTTTTTCAAATAATTCTTCCTTACGCTCATTAATAAAATCTTCTGGATTTTCAAAAGAATTAAATTCTATATCTTCTATTTCTAAATAATATTTCATTTGATTTAAAATTTTTGGTTCATCATCTACCATTAGTACCATTTTATTTCCTTTTTTTTAAATTTTAATTTTGATTATTATTCTGAAAATTATTTTTTTCAGATTTAATAATTTTTAATGATATTCTGAAAGTTGTTTCTTCCTGATTTGATTTTAATAAAAATACATTAGAAGAAAATTTATTTAATTCTTCTTTTGCAATATTTAACCCATAACCATAACATTCATTATTTAATTCACCGTCATTTGATAATATATTATGTTTTAACAAAAATTCTTTTCTGATTTTTATATATTCTGGACGAGTTTTTGTTGTAAAAAATGGTTCAAATAACATTATAGCTAATTTTTCGTCTATCATAAATCCATTGTTTGTAACATCTATATATAAATTATCTTCTTCTATAGAAGAACTTATATATATTTTTGTTGAATTATGTTCTGAGGCATTTAAAACAAGAACAAATAAACTTTTTAATAATGATATTTCGTGAATTTTTATTTTAAAATTTTTATTTTCTAAAAATTCTGAAAATTCATCATTAACAATTATACTTTTAACTTTAAATCCATTAATAATAATATATTTTATTATATATATTAAATGTTTATTATCTATTTCAGATTCATAATCAGAGTTTATACCTGAAAACATTTTTGAATAATTTTCAAAAAAGCTATTTGCATTATTTTTATTTTTATCTTCTTGGATTTCTTTAGATTTGTCTGAAAAAATATTATTAAGTTTATTAAATTTGGTTAACAATAATTTATAAGTTTCATTATTTAAATCTTTTTCAGTTTCTAACATAGATATATAAAATTTTTCAAAACCTCTTGTAAATGATAAAAAATCTCTAGGAATTGATTCAAAACTTAATAAATAATTATTAAATTTATCAGAAACAGAAGAGTTAAATATATTAAAAAAATCTTTATCTAAAGAAACTCTACGTTTGTTTTTTAATTCTTCTATTTCTTTATAAAATGAAGAACTTAATAAATGTAAATCAGAACCTAAAATTTTTTTTGTAATAATTACATATTTATTATATTCATCATTATCACCATACTTTTCTTTTATTTTTTCTATTAATATATTAGATATATAATAATAAATAATATTTAAAGAATTAACAGAAAATTTTACTTTAACAAGACTTTGTATTAAAGTTAAATGTCTTGAAGAAATAGAAGACAAACGTTCTGTTTTTACAAATAATTCTTTAAAATACTCTTTAAAAATAAAGTCTAAATCATTTAATTTTTTAAGTTTCATCAATTCATAATTACTTATTTTATTTTCAAATATTGATACATTTATTTTTGGCATATCTATTATAGATTTATACATAAAAACTCTTATTTCTGATAATAGAAAATAATCGTTTTTTTCTAATTTGAATAAAAATTTCAAAAATATGCCTTTTTATTTTTTTATTATATACTTAAAAATAAAGAGTTATTTTTCAATTCATCATCTTTTGATATTAATTTAAAAATTTCTTTATTTTTTTCTTTAACCTGCTTTGTTTCGTTATCGTCTAAATAGCAAATATACTCTTTTAATTTATTAATATAAATTTCAAAATAATTTTTAAAATTATTTATATTTAAATTGTTAATAAAATAAGTGTTTAAAAATTTTAAACGTTTTAAATAATTATCTTTATCATTTAAATTTTTATATACAGTTACATAAAAATCTAATATAGTAATATATTGTTTAACATTAATATTTTTTATATTTTTATTTAAATTGTCTAAATATATCCTTGCTTCATCATATCTTTTATTAATATTTATTTCTATTCGAGCAATTTTTATTACGTTTTCAGATAATAGTTCTTTCCAAATTTCTATTTCAGTTTCATTACGTAAAGCAAACCAATACTCATAATTAAATTTTGATATTTTATAAGCTTCTAAATAAAAATCTTTAGCTACTTCAAAATCTTTGATTTTTACTAGATAGTAAACTATTAACATTAGACTTTCATATATTTCTTTAAAAAATAAATATTTATCGTCGTCATATTCTATTTTTTCTTTTTTAATATTATATAATTTCATTATATTAGTTAAAATTTTTACAGCTTTTTCTTCTTCATTAAGAAAAAAATAAGTTGAAGATATTAAAGTAAACAGTTCTATATATTTAACTAATTCTTTAACACTCATATTAACATTTAGAGTATTTAATTCTTTTTTATTTAGTTCATATATTTTCTCTACTGTTTTATATTTTTCTTTTTTATATTCCTCAAATATTTCTTCAAATATTTCTGTCATAAAAATCCTTTTTTTTAATTAAAATTAATTTTTTATTTTACATTATATGTAAATTATTTAAAAATAAAAATTATAAAATTTTATATATTATTTTTATTTTTAAATACAAAAACACACCATTTTTTATATAATTAAAACAATATTATAAAATAGGAAAATAAATGAAATATAATTACGAAAAGATGGGACAATATTCTGATAAATATGAAACTTATGTTAAAGATTTCCAAGAAAATTGCAAAAATTCATATTTAAAAAATACAAAAATTATAACTATTTCTCAAGAACAAATGAGAAGAGACACAAGAGGTGGTGGTTTAGCTTATACTGATGGTGTTAATATTTATATACCTGAACTTACACGTGAACAAAATGTTATTACTTCAGATTTAAAAGATAAAAATTTAAATGCTAAAATTATTAGACGAGCTTTCGTTTTACACGAAATAGCACACTTTGAAGAAGACAATCCTTCTTCTTTTTTAAGAAGTATTTATGAACAAGTAAATAATAAAGCATTACAAGACTTTAAAACTAAAGATTTATTAGAAAATAAAAATGGAGAAATAGAAAAATTTAATACAACTATTGTTGAAGAAGTTAGTAAACGTTTTGAATTACAATATGGTAAAACATTATCTAAAGAAAACTATAAAAAATATGTAGGTATTTATTTAAATAATAATTTAAGAAAAAAGAATACAGTTTTTAGATTTTATAACCGTTGGGTAGATAGATATATAGAAAATCAATTACCTTTATTAGCTAAAGACCAAGAAGATTATAGAAATGTAAAATCTATATTACATTTTCTAAGAATTAATATGGCTAAAAAAGATTTAGAATATTTATCACCATCTAAAGCTGATATAAAAGCTGGAAGAAAAATTGATTTAATTAATAAATTAACTCTTTTAACTTCTAATTATATTGACCCTAGAACAAGACCTATGTTTGAAGAAGCAAAACGTTTTGATAAAGATAAAGATTGGAAAAAGTATTATCAATTAAATAGAGACGAAATTGAAAAAATGTATAGTGTTAATAAAAAATTAAGTATTATCCATTATGGTCGATATAACACTTACGTTAGAAACGATAAAGATATTTATTCTGTTTATTTTAATGACTCTGCTAGAAGAATTTTTGATAAACTTAATGATGATTTTAAAGAAGAAATAGAGGAAGAAAAAAAACAAAAACAAGAACAAGAACAGCAAAAACAACAACAAGAAAAAAATAAAGATAAACAACAAAATCAAGAAACTCAACAAGGTGACGGAGAAGAGGAAGAACAACAAGAATCTCAACAAGGTGACGGAGAAGGTGAAGGACAAGAAACTCAACAAGGTGACGGAGAAGGTGAAGAACAAGAAAACGGTAGTAAAAGCCAAAAAAATGATAAAAATGGAGAAAAAAGTAAATCTAAATCGTCATCAAGTGAAGAAGAAGAACAAGAACAACAAAGCGGTGAAAAAAGTAGGGGACAAGGAAAATCAAGTCCTTCAAGTGGTGGAGACGGTGAAGAAGAAAATGGCCAAAGTAGTGGCGGTGGTAGTGATGAAGAAGAATTTTCTGAAGAAGAAATGAAAGATTTTAAAAATTCTTTTAAAGAAGAATTAAATAAAAAAACTGATAAAGAAATTATGGAAGAAATCATTAATGGATTTACAGAAGATGAATTACGAGATTTATTAAAAGAAGCGGCTAAGAAAGAAGAAGAAGCTTTAGAAAAACAAAATCAACAATCATTTGGGAAAGATAAAATTCAAGACCAAAAAGGAAAACAAGAACCTGAAAAACCTGAAGATGGTAAGGAACAAAACGCTGAACGTGATAATAAAAATGACAATTCTGAAAAAAAAGATAACAAAAGTAATAAAAAATTTGAAAATAGTGAATTTTCAGAATTTGTAAATTACAAATCTAGTACAGCTAATGATAGAACAGAAGAAATAAATATTAATAAATCAAAAGTTAATGAAATGATTATTAATTTTGAAAAATTAATTCGAGAAAATAGAGAAGTTAGAGATTTAATGAATAAAGCTAAAGAATTATTAAAATCTTCAACTACAAAACAGAAAAAACGTATGACTAGTGGAAGTCATAAAAAAATAGTTGATAGAGCTATTAGAGGGGACGTTAAAATCTTTAATAAGTTTGTTTCTTTTGATTTAGGTGATTTAGATATTTTTATATTAATAGATAACTCTGGGTCTATGGGAGATACTATGAGAAATGCTAAAATACCTTTTTTACAAACAAGAAAAGATTATTCTTTATTTTTCTGTTATTTAATTAAAAAAATATTTGAACCTTTAGGTGCTAATATTGATATTAAAAGTTTTACAACAGGATATGGAAATAAAGCAAGTACATCACAAGTTCATAGAAATTCAGGAATAGTTTGGGAAAATTTACAAAATATTGATGATGATGATAACACTAAAAGAAAAAATTATGACAATATAATACAAAGTAAATTAAATGGTGCTCAAAGTGGAACTAACTTATTTGCAGCGTTTAATGAGTATGTTCCAAAAATTAGAAAACATCAATATAAACAAAAAAGACCTATTTTATTATTTACTGTTTCTGATGGTGATACAGGATTTGATACTGTAGAAGAAAAAAATCATTCTATATATTTAAATAATCTTATAGAAAAAGATGCTACAATTAAACATATTAAATTATGTATTAATAGTATGTCTTTAATTAAATATTTTGGTGCTACTGTTGATAAAACTAGATTTGTTCAAAGCGATAGTAATGTTTTAGCTATTAAAAATGGTATAAAATCTGTTGTAGGAAAAACATTAAGTGCTAAAAATAACAATATTACAATAGACGGAAAAGCAGTAGGAAAAGCTAATGATTTTTCATATATAGAAAATTTTGAAGATATTTCTAAATTTATGTTAGAAAATTTAGACTCTATATTTAATATTATTTTAAATAATGGTAAACAAGTGATAAGTAATCACAAAGGAAAAACAATTTCTACAAATAAAAATTTAGGCCCGATGATGTAAATAATTTTAAATATTATAAACATTGTATGTCTTTTATACAATGTTTATTTTTTTAACAACTTTTTCTATTTTTTTTTAATAATTCTCATTAAAACCCCTATAAAATCATATATTTTTTATTTTATTATTTGTTTTGTATTTATTATTTTTTATACTTCAAAAGTTGATTAAAACATTAAACATAAACAGAATATAAACAAAAAGGATTTTTATAACGAATAACAAAAAGACTAAAAATAATGAAATGATGAAAAAAGATTTTATCAAAGAATTAAAAAAAGAGGGTGTTTTTAGTACAGAAAAAGAGGCTAGAGAAAAGTTAGATTTAATTTTGGATTTATTATCTAAAAATTTAATGGTTAGGGATAGCGTTTCATTTGTTGGATTTGGTAAATTTATTAAAACAATAAGAAAAGAAAAAAAGAATGTTAAAAGTCATTTAAAAACTATTAATACTAATGTTGATATTCCTGAAACAATTAGTGTTAAATTTAATATTGGGAAAAACTTTAAAACTAGTTTAAATTCTTAATTTATTTATTTTTCCATTAAATATAACCATATTAATTTTTATTAATATGGTTTTTTTTTGCTTTAAATTTTTAAGTTTAAATAATTAAATTATTTTAAACTTTTATTTATAAATAATTTATCTTTGAAATCATTAAAACTTAAAGGTAAACTAAAATAATAACCTTGAATATTAAAACAATTTTCATTTTTTAATATATCTAATTGCTCTTTATTTTCAACACCCTCAGCAATTAATTTCATACCTAATAATTTTGATATTGATATTACGCCTTTTAATATATTAACCTTTTGGCTATCTTTTTCTATATCAATTATAAAAGACCTATCTATTTTTAATTCATCAAATGGATAATTAGATAGATAATTTAATGAAGAATAACCTGTACCAAAATCATCTAATGCTAAACCAAAACCTAACTCTTTAATTTCTGTTAATAATTCTAAAGCATATTTTTTGTTACCTATTAAAGAACTTTCAGTTATTTCTATTATAAAGTTTTTAGCATTAACTTTATATTTTTCTAATAATTTTTTTAATAAAACTGATAAATCATTATTTACTAGCTGTTTAGTTGATATGTTTATAGATAACGTGAAGTCTTCACCAACTAAGTTGTTTTCTTGTAAATATAACATAGCTTTAAAATTCTTTTCTATAACTATTTCACTTAATTTTATAATAATATCACTTTTTTCAGCAATAGGTATAAAATAATGAGGAGAAATATAATTATCTCCAAATTTCCATCTTATTAATGACTCTGCACCTATTATTCTGTTTTTAGTAGAGTCATATTGTGGTTGAAAAAATACATCAATTTCATCATTTTTTATACTATTGATTAGATTTTGTTCTAATTCATAAATGTGCATTTCTTTTTGTTTAAAATCTTCATTAATTAATATCATTTCTTTTACATTATTATGTTTAGAGTGATACATTAAATTATTCATTTCATATAAAACGTCTTTAATATTTTTATTTATTTCTGGATATATTGTTGCTGCAATATTAAAATAAAGAAAAATCTCTCTACCTTCTATTTCATATGGTTTTTTTATAAAAGAATAAAAATTTTTTATAAATAGTTCTAACTCTTCTTTTGTTGAATTTTCTTTAATTATAAAATAATTAGTACCTTCTATATTTAATAAAGTTATATTACTAAATTGATTTTTTATTTTTTCTTCAAAGATTTTTAATAATTTATCACCAAATTTATAATTAAAAGTTTGATTTATATTTTTAAAATTTTCGATATCTATATTTATTAAGCCTATATATTTATCTATTAAATCTTTATTATACCTTTCAGTTCTTTCATCAAATATTAATTTATCTATTAAAGTTTTTATTGAAACGTCATAAAGAGATAATCTTTTAAATATTCTATTATTTTCTTCATATTTTCTTTCTTTTGAGTCTTTTTCTTCTGTTCTAACTAAATTAAATATATAATTATTTTTATTATTAAGATTTTTTGTTTTTGTAATATAAACGTTATAATGAGAATAATATCCATTATTATCTTCTAATAATAAATAATTTAATTCTCTTATACTATTATTTTCAGATTTTTCTAAAATTTCTAATTCTTTATTTACTTTATTCATATTAGCTACACCAAATATTTTAAGTTCTTCTAATTTTGTATTTAAATAATCTTCATTATAATTAAAATCTTCTTTAAAACTATCATTAAAATAAATCAGTTCTCTCTTTTCATTTATAGAAAACAATAAACTATTATTTGATTTTTCAAATAATTTTGATAAATTTTCATAATATTCTTTTTGAATTTTTTGAAAATTAGTATTTCTTGTTATATCAAATAAAATAAGTAATAATAATAAAGTTATAAATAGCGTTGATGCTATTAAAAGTTTAGATATATAATAATTTTCTGCATTTATATTTAAATTATCATTTATTAATTTATTATAATAATTTAAAATTTCATTATTTAAATTATCTAATTGTTTTTTACCAATCTCATTAATATTTTTATATAAATCTTCAAATTTTTTATTTATTGATAATAATTCTTCTATATTTATATTAAATTTATTTTTAAATGTTAAAAATTTTTTATCATTATTACTTTTTAAATGAGTTAATTCTATATTATTTTCCAAAAATTTCATTAAATCTAATTTAACTTTAGCTTCTTCATTATTAAAATTATCAATTTTATTATTTTTTTGTATCAATTCATATTTATGAGTTAAACTATTTAGTAATATTTTTTGGTTATGATAAATATTATTTATTTTTGTTTCTTGACTTATATTATTTAAAAAGTTTAATATTAAGTAATAGTTTGAAAATAATGATAAAGCAAATAATAGTAAAAATATTTTATATTTTACGTCACTTAATAAAATTTTAATTTTCATTATAAACATTTTCATTACTTTTTTAATATTTTCCATTTTTTATTACCTTTTTAATATAAAGAACTACTATTTACTATATATTTTAAATCATTTATATTTGAACTTGATTTAAAAATAACTATTATAGATAATTCTGAATTATTTAATAAACATTTTTTTAAATATTCATCATTACTATAATAAACATACATTTTAAAGTGATAATTTTTATCAAAATATTGATTTGATAACATTTTACCCAATAATTTTTTTCTTAAAACGTCTTTATCATATTTGGAATATGATACGTCTGTATTTAATTCATCAACATACTTAATTATTATTTCTTTTATATACTCAAAGTTATATCTTTTTATTTCTTCACTAGATATAAAATTTTCAATTAAATCATTATAAATTAAAAAATTTATCAACTCTTTATTGTTTTTATTTTTAATGATATATTTTAAATTATTTATATTTATATTCTTGTAATATATACTTTCATATAAATATTTTAAATTTAATATAAGCCTATTTTCGTCTTCGTCATCTTCATCTAAAACAAAATCTACTGTATTGAACATATAAATAAATATTTTTCTAAAATCTATTTTAATCAATTCTCTATTATCATAGAAGAATGGATTTAATAGAACATTTTTTAACATATCTTTATCATATGGTTTACCTATTTTAATTAAATCTAAAATAATTTTAAATACTGAAATTGTTTTTTCTATATTATCGTCATAAATAAAACTCTCTAATATGTTTAAATAATCTTCAAATGATATTTCATATTTATATTCTATGTTATCTATATTTAATTCCATAAAGTATTCTAAATCGTTATTATTTTGATATTCTTTATTAATATATAAGAAATTAACAAATAAAACTTCTATTTTTTTTATTATTATTTTTTTTATTAAATAATCTTCGTTATTTTCTAAAAGTTTAGAAAGATATTTTGTTACAGATTTATTTGTTATTGTTTCTTCATCTAAATATTTATAAAAATTTAAAAATTTTATCAACATAGCTGTATCATTATTAATAATTGAATTATTTATTATACGTTTTATCAAATAATAGTAATAATTTGTGATTTTTTGTTTTAATTCTTCATTAATTTTTGTTTGTCCTAAGAAAAGTATATAAAACACGTTTTCTTTTTTTAAATTATATAATTCTATATTTAAATTTTTTAGATTGAACAATTCTGTTTGGTTTTCAGTATGATTTTTTAGAGGATATATTCTATTTATATTTTTATATATATAATCATTTTCTTCTTTTGATAATTGATAGTTTTTTACTATATAAATTACTGCTCTAATATCAAAATCTATACTTTTATTCATTTTGTATTTAATATAAAAATTAATGAAATTTTTGTTAATTAATACTTTATTTTTACTTAAAATATTTATATCAATTTTTTTAAAAAATAAATCTATTAAATTTATAAATTCTAAACCTTTTTTTAATTTTTCAATTAATTTAACATTAATATTATTATTTAAGATGATATTTATTTTAATTTCTTTAGGAATATCATTATATAAATTAGGGTAGTTTTGCATTAACAAATATAATATATTATTATTTAAATTTGGGTTTGTTAAAATTTTTGAAAGAATTGTTATTTTTTCTTCGTATTGTTCTTCATTATTCATTAACATTAAAGAATTAAATATTTTTTTCCATATTTTTATTTTATTATCCACTTATTTACCCATTCTTTTAAATATTTTTAAAAATAATTTTATATTTATAAAACTATATTTTATTTTAAAAAAAAGATATTTTTTTTTAATATTTTTTTTTGATTGTTTTAAATATTCTTTTTATTTTCTTCCATATAATATTTAGTTATTATATTCATATGTAATCTCAACATTTTATTTTTATTAAAATCAAACAGTTTTTTAACATAAGTTTCTGTTATTTCTTTTAAGAATGTTACAATTTTAAACTACCTCTCCGTGAACGGAGAGGATTTCTAACTGAATAATGTTTATTCATTTAAAAAAATGAATAAAAAAATCATTATAACGAAAGACTTTAAAAGGACAGTTTCTATCCTTTATTTCAATATTATGAAACTTTATATTTAATATTTATCTATAATATTTAAGACTGAATTGTAGTGGAACTTTATTCAGTATGTTTAATACTGAATTATAGTCTCTATCTATTTCAGTTCCACATTCATTACATTTAAACATTCTTTGAGTAATGTTTAAATCATTATTTATTGTATTACAACAAGAACAAGATTTACTTGT
>RRZT010616723.1_pt1 | contig 16140 bp, 14 predicted proteins | sample 2165551 | NCBI WGS metagenome assembly RRZT01 (sample SAMN10456910, study PRJNA506462) | wastewater metagenome | biome: wastewater; feature: sludge; material: wastewater sludge; isolation source: wastewater sludge with Escherichia coli K12::gfp cells carrying plasmid... | place: USA: Moscow, Idaho... | reverse complement strand
TGGCACGACAACGCCGCCTCCATCGGGGTGACCACCTCGCTCGGCTACCGGCCCAACGGCGACCACCGCCAGCTCCGCCGTGACCGCTACGACCGCCAGGTGGACTTCGTGCTCGACCGCGAGGACTGGGAGCGGCGGCGCCGTGACGACGTCGCCATCGAGGGCCTCGACGCCTGCCTCGGCCTCTTCGGGGTGGGGGTCGAGCCCACCCCGTAAGCTCGGCGCGCACCAGCACCACCCGCACCACGAACACCCGCATCTGCACGCACGACACGCCGGGGGGCGACGCATGCAACGACTCACCGGCCTCGACGCCGGCTTCCTCTCCATGGAGACGCCGACGAGCCCCATGCACGTCGCCGGCCTCGCCGTGTTCGACCCGAGCGACGTCGAGGGCGGCTGGTCGCTCGCGCAGGTCAAAGCGCTCTACGCCGAGCGCCTGCACCTGGCGGCGCCGTTCCGCCGCCGCCTCGTCACCGTGCCCCTCGGCCTGCATCACCCGCTGTGGATCGAGGACCCGGATTTCGACCTGGACTGGCACATCCGCCACATCGCGGTGCCGTCGCCGGGCGGACCGAGGGAGCTGGCCGAGCTGGCCGGCCACCTCGTGGCGCTTCCCCTCGACCGCTCCCGCCCGCTGTGGGAGATGTGGGTCATCGAAGGGCTCGAGCACGGCCACGTGGCCGTCCTCAGCAAGGTGCACCACGCCGCCATCGACGGGGCGTCCGGCAACGAGATCATCGTCGCCACCCTCGACCTCGAGCCCAACCCGCCGCCCACGCCGCCGCCCGACGAGCCGTGGCAGCCCGATCGGGTGCCGAGCGACGTCGAGCTGTTGAGCTACGCCGCCACCTCGCTCGCCCGCCAGCCCTTCCGGGTGGCCAAGGCCACCACCCGCACGGTGCGCTCGACGATCGACCGCCAGCGCCTCCCGGGGCACCCGGGGACGACACCGCCGCCGTCGATGTTCAGTGCCCCGCGCACGTCCATCAACACCGCCATCACCGGACACCGCAGCTACGCGATGGCCACCCTGTCGCTGCCCGAGGTGAAGGCCATCAAGAACACCTTCGGTGTCACCGTGAACGACGTCGTGCTGGCCCTCTGCGGTGGCGCCCTGCGGCGCTACTTCGACAGCCGGGGCGAGGTGCTCGACGCGCCTCTCGTGGCCATGGTCCCGGTGTCGGTGCGCACCAGCGACCAGCAGGGCACGCTGGGCAACCGCGTGTCGTCGATGCTGGCCACCATGGCCACGGACCTCGACGATCCCGTCGAGCGCCTCCAGGCCATCCACGAGGGCATGGCCACCGGCAAGGAGCGTCACGCGGTGGGCGCCGACGCCCTCCAGGACTGGGCCGAGTTCGCGGCCCCGGCGCTGCTGGGCCGCGCCGCCCGCCTCTACTCGGGCATGCGGGTCGCCGGCCTGCACCGCCCGGCCTTCAACGTCACCATCTCCAACGTGCCCGGCCCGCCCTTCCCGTTGTACTCCGCCGGTGCCCGCCTCGTGGCCAACTACCCGGTGGGGCCCATCTTCGACGGCGCCGGCCTGAACATGACGGTGATGAGCTACCAGGAGAACCTCGACTTCGGCCTGCTGGCCTGTCCCGACGTGCTGCCCGACGTGTGGTCGCTGGCCGACGGCCTGGCCGACGCGCTGGCCGAGCTGTCGAAGGCGGCGGAGAAGGCCGGCGCCAAGCCGGCCAAGGGGTCACGCCGGGCCAAGGCCGACGCCTGAGGCCCATACGTCGCGTTCTGGCACCGGATTTCGGTGCCCTGGCACCGAAATCCGGTGCCAGTTCGGTCCGATCAAGACCCTCCGGCCTCGGCGGCGACGCCGGCGCGCAGGCGCTCGGCGAACGCGGCCATCTCCGCCTCGTCGGCGTAGGGGTGGCGGGGCCAGAAGAAGCCCTTGAGGCCGTCCTTGGGGTTGCGGGGCACGACGTGCACGTGCAGGTGGGGCACGCTCTGGCTGATCCGGTTGTTCATGGCCACGAACGAGCCGGCGGCGCCGAGGGCGGCTTCCATCACCGCCGCCAGCTGCTGGGCGCGGGCGAACACCGGGCCGAGGAGGTCGGCGGGCAGGTCGGCGAGGGTCTCGTGGTGCGCCTTGGGCACCACGAGGGTGTGGCCGGCGAAGAGAGGCCGGCGGTCGAGGAAGGCGAGGGTCTGCTCGTCCTCCGCCACGACGTGGGCGTCGAGGTCGCCGGTGACGATGGCGCAGAACACGCACGGGGCCATGGCGCAGGATGACACGACACCGGCCCGGCGGCGACGACCACGTACGATCGGCGGGCCATGGCGGACACCGGGGACAGCGGGACGGGGGACGAGGGGGACGAGACCCCGTCGGGCCGCGGCCGGAGGCGCAACGACTCCGGTGGTGCGGCGCCCGACCCCGCCGACGCGCCCGACATCGAGTTCGAGCCGGCTGAGCCGAAGCGGACCCTGCCTGGCGCGGACGCGGCGTATGCCCCCGTGCTCTGGCTGGTGGACCGGATCGCCACCCGGGTGTTCGGCCAGCCCACCACCTTGCGGTGGACCGCCAACCCGGGCGACGCTCTGCGCGGCGAGGTGGAGGTCGTCACCGTTGGCGTGCCCGCCATGCGCATGGCCGGGCTCCGCCTCGAGCGGGTCGTCGGCCGGGTGGAGCGGGTGCGCATCCAACCCGGCCTGGTGCCCCGCCTCAAAGGCGGTCCGGTGTCGGTGAAGGCCACCGTGACCCAGGACAGCGTCGACCGGTGGGTGGGCTCGGCCAACCTGCCGTTGCGTCTCGAGCTCACCGCCGACGGCATCCTCAGCAGCACCGGCATCGGCTCCCTGCGCGTGGGCCATGTGCTGACCGAGCTGGAGGTCGGCGGTCGATGGCTGCGCCTCCGCCCCCGCCAGGTGGCGGCGCGGGAGCTACCGGCCTCGATCCGCCAGTTCCTCGTCGGCAACCTGCCCCTGCCCCCGCTGCCGGCGGGCGCCCGGCTGGCCCACGTCGCACATGCCGCCGGCGAGCTGGCCGTGCGGGTGGCCCTGGAGGACATCGACGAGGCCATCACGCCGAGCCTCCCCACCCGCATGCAGCGCCGCCTCGGCGGTCGCTGACCCCTTTCCCTCGCCGGGGCCCGCGCCTACGCTCGGCCTTCCGGGGCTCGCGACCCCCTCTGGCTGGACGGGTCGCCTCTGTGCACACCACCAGAGGAGGGCCCCGATGGCCACCGTCCCCGTTCCGCCCGTACCCCCTGTCCCGCCGGCGCCGGCGTCCTCGCGACGGCCCACCCTGCGCGAGCTCGTCGACCAGCTCGAGCGGGTGCTCGAGCCCATGGGATGGGACCAGCCGCCGGTGGCCGTCGGCATCGGCGCCGACGGCGAGATCGAGCTCGCCCTGGCCACCGGCGACATGGTCGACCCCATCGGCTCGCTCGTGGGCATCGACGCCAAACGTTCGTGGATCGCCTATGGGGTGGTGGCCAGTGGCCGGGTCCACGACCTCGAGGAGGAAGGGGGGCGCTTCTACAGCCGTCGTCGGCCGGTCGAGCAGCGGGCTCGCATGGGGCACTTCGTCGACCGCACCGGCGCGGTCACCGCGTACTTCCGCCTCCAGGACGGCCCCGACCGGGTGTGCGAGGAGCCGTCGATCGGGCGCGTCGACGACATCTGCCGGCGGGCACTGGGGTTGCCCACCTCGATGCCGGCGAGCCCCGTCGAGCTGTTGTGGGCCTGCCGCTGGCTCGAGCGCGTGCTGGTGGCTGCCGCCGAGCACCCCACCGAGGTGGCCACCTGGCCGCGGGTGGCCGCGCACCATGCCGCCGTCGCCCGGTCCACGGCGGCCGATCGCGCCGCTCCCGAGTCCGTGGACGACCTCGTGGTCGCCGGCCGCTGGTTCGCCGAGCAGTCGCCTTGGGAGGCGCTGCGGGCCCAGGCGGCCCGGCGCGAGCGGCGCTTCGAAGCCGTCACCGCGGCGCAGGCCCGGTGGATGGACGCCGGGATGTTCTCCCGGTGGCTCCTCATGGACCTCACCCCGCTGGCGTGCCTCCGCGAGGCGGTCGCCGAGGCCCTCCCCGCCGACGTCGCCGTGGCCGTGGATGAGGCCCTCGACGGGTGGGCGCTCCCCTAGGGTGGCGCCTCATGAGCGACCCCTTCGACCCCACGCAGGCGGGCGGCGTCCCCACGCCGCCGGCCGGGAACCCGTCCGTCGGTGGCACGGGTGGCGGCGCCCCGGTGCCGCCGGATGCGCCCCCGACCGTGGCCGCGCCCTCCGTGTACGCGGAGCCGCCGACCACGGCCTACGGGGCCGGGCCCGGTGGCCCGGCGGGGCCCGGGGGTCCCGGGGGTCCCGGTGACGAGGATGCCTGGGGCCCCGACGACCAGGAGCCCTCCGACGACCGGTGGAAGATCTACGTGCTCGTGGGTCTGGCCGTTGTGGTCATCGCCCTGCTCATCGGCGGCATCATCTTGAGCCAGAGCGGCGACGAGGACGACGGTGGCGACACCACCACGAGCTCCTCGTCGACGAGCAGCTCGACCACGTCCTCGTCCACGAGCACCTCGACGACGAGCACGTCCACGAGCACGACGTCGTCCACCACCACGACGACCGCGCCCACGACGACCACGGCCGCCGGTCCCGCCGGTGCGGCCAGCCCCGAGGCGGCGGCTGCCAGCCTCTTCAACGCGTGGACCGCGGGGGACGAGGCCAACGCCGGTCAGTTCGCCGATCCGGGCGCCGTGCAGACGCTGTTCTCGCGTGACGGCGTGGGCAACGACCTCAGCTTCGACGGCTGCGACGCCGCCGGCGGCGGGTTCGACTGCACCTACAGCAACGACTCGGAGATCGTCCTGTTCACGGTGGACCCCGTCCCCAGCGGTTTTCGCGTGACCGGGGTGTCGTTCCCGAACGATTGAGCCCGACGGAGGGGCCGGACCGCCGAGGCGGCCGGCCCCGAGCGCGTCAGCCGAGGCTGTCCTCGCACCCGCCGGCCAGGTTGGTCTCGGAACGGCCGCCGCACGTGGTGCCGAAGAGCTCGAGCTTCGAGCCCACCGGGGTGATGCGGAAGAGCTCGTCGCAGGCGCCGTTGTCACCTCCGCCGCACGACGCGATGAGCGCGTCGATCGTGCTGGAGGTGTCGAGCGTCGTCCCGCAGGTGCCGTTCGATCCGGGGGCGGTGTCCCCGCAGCTGGCACCGAAGTCCTGCTGGGCCGACCCTGCCTCGGCCTCGAAGAAGAGGAAGTCGCAGCGGAGGAGCTCCTGGGCGTCGCCCGCGGCTGCCGCGCACCGGGACTCCTCGCCGTCGAGCGCAGCCTGGTCGAGCAGGGGTGGGGTGTCCGAGCCGGTGCCCGGGTCGAACGCCGACACGGTGGTCGTCGTGTTGTCGACCGCGGTGGTGGCGGGGGCCGAGGTGGAGGCCGGCGGGTCATCGCCGCCGCCGCCCCCGAGGGCCACCACCAACACGCCCACGATGAGGAGGATCACCGCCGCGGCGCCGGCGCCGATGGCCCACACGGGCACCTTGGACTTCGTGGGGGGAGGGGGTGTGGGCCCGCCGGCGGCCGGCGGGCGCCCAGGTGGGGGGGTGGTGGGCACGCCCGGGGACCCGGCCATCGACGTGGCGGGCGGCGGCGTGGGAGGGATCCCCGGCGGCGGCGTGGGCGGTGGGGTGTAGCGCTCGGGGGTTGCCGGCGGTGGCGGCGTGGCGGGGATGCCCGGGCTGGTGTGGCCGATCACCGTGGCGTTGGGGTCGACGGGCGGTGGTGGAGGGGTGGCCGGGATGCCAGGGAGCGTCCCGGGGACGATGGTGCCGTCGGGCGCGGGGGCCCGCAACGCCTGCATGGCCCGGGCGCCCAGCTCGCCGCAGCTGTCGAAGCGCTCGGCGGGGTCCTTGGCCATGGCCTTGGCGATGACCGCGTCGATGGCGAGCGGCAGGGTCGGCACCTTCTCGGTGGCCTTGGGCGGCTCGCGGGTGAGGTGGGCGCCGATGATGGCTTGCACGTCCCCGGTGAAGGGCGGTCCGCCGGTGAGGGTCTCGTAGAGCAGGCAGCCGAGGGCGTACTGGTCACTGCGGCCGTCGAGGTCCTTGCCCTGGATCTGCTCGGGAGCGGCGTAGTACAGGGTGCCGAGGAACTGTCCCACCTGGGTGAGACTCTGCTCGGCCGCCGTCTCCTTGGTGAGACCGAAGTCGGCGAGGTACACGTGCCCCGGGTCGCCGCCGGGCAGCAGGACGTTGCCCGGCTTCACGTCCCGGTGCACCAGGCCCGATTGGTGGGCCAGGTCGAGTGCGCTCGCCACTTGGGCAACCACCGACGCGGCCTCGGCGGGTTCGAGCGGCCCGGCCTTCAGCTTCTCCTTCAGGTCGACGCCGTCGATGTAGCGCATCGCGATGTAGAGGTGGCCGTCGGCCTCCCCGGCGTCGTACACGGGCACGATGTTGGGGTGGTGGTCGAGCTGAACCGCCAGAAGGGACTCGCGCTGGAAGCGGTCGCGGAAGTCCTCGGCGGCGCTGAGCTCGCTGCGGAGCACCTTGAGGGCGACCTTGCGACGCATCGCGGGGCGGAGGTCCTCGCCGAGGTAGACGTCGGCGAAGCCCCCCGAGCCGATCACCTCCAGGATGCGGTAGCCGGCGAACTCGGCGCCGATCTCGAACGTGCTGGACATCGCTCCCCTTCGGTCAGCACCACCCCGGCGCTTTCGGGCGCGAGTGTACCGATTGGGCGGCTCCCGCTCAGTGGGGCGCCGTGCCGGTCAGACGTGGTGGGGACGGGCCTTGCGTCCCCGGCGGCAGGATCAGGGCCGTCCGTAGCCGACCGGGGAGCCCACGTAGCCCATGCTCGCCACGCGCACGACATCGCCGCTGTGGGGGGCGTGCACGATCTGACCGCCGCCGATGTACATGCCGACGTGGTGGATGGGGCTGCCGTAGAAGACGAGGTCGCCCGGCTGGAGGTCGCTCGACGAGACCCGTCGGGTGGCGCCGTACTGCGCCGCGGAGCTGTGGGGCAGCGAGCGCCCGGCTCGGGCCCAGGCCCACATCATCAACCCCGAGCAGTCGAAGCCGCTCGGGTCGGCGCCGCCCCAGCGGTAGGGCACGCCCTGCATGCTCATGGCCGCGGCCACTGCACCTGAGGCGCCGGCCGCCGGCGGGGCGGGCGTTGGGGCGGGCGCCGGGGCGGGCGTCGGGGCGCCGCCGCCACCGGTGGTGCCGCCACCGGTGGTGCCGCCACCCGTGGCGGGGGGCGGTGCGTCGGCCGCGGCCTGTGCCGCAGCTGCGTCGAGGGCGGCTTGGCGGGCGGCAGCTTCCGCGGCCCGCTGCTGCTCGATGAGGTCCTCGATCTCGGTATCGATCTGGGACTGGAGCTGCTCCTGCTCGTCGATGGCCTGCTGGGCGTCGGCGGCGGCCGTGTCGATCTCGGCCACGAGCTCCTCGGCGGTCTGCCGGTTGTCCTCGAGGTCGACCATGCGGTCCTGGACGTCTTCTTCGATGGCCGCCAGCTGGTCGATGAGCTGGGCCCGGTTGCCGGTGACGGTGTCGAGGTAGCCGAGGCGCACGGGCATCTCGCGCTCGTCGGTGCTCTCGACGGCCACGGAGAGCGCCGAGTTGTCGGGGCCGCCCAGGTAGGCGCCCACGGCGTAGCTCTGGAGCTCGCCCCGGCGCAGGTCTCGCTCGGCCACGGTGGCGTCGAGGCGATCCTGGGCCTGGCCGATGCGCTCCTGCACCTCGGCCAGCTCGGCGCGCGCCTCGTTGGCCCGGTCGGACAGTCGCTCGTAGCGGGCGCTCAGCTCGTCGAGGCGGGCCGCCACCTGGCGGGCCTCCTCACGCTTGTCGTCGATGGGCGACTGGCTCGAGGCCGGCGACGCCGTGACGAGGGTGAGGGCGGCGAGGAGGGCAGCGGCGACCACGAAGGCGCGTCGGAGCCACGGTGTGTGCGTCAAGAGAAGGCGCTCCGAGTGACCATGTTGCGAAAGTGTGTCAAAACGAGACGGGCAATGCCAGTACCGTCGGCCGGCCGGGTTGCCGACTGGAGCGCGCAGCATCGTGTACGACCGGTCATCGGCGAGGTCAGCCCAGCCGGCGGGGGGAGTCGAACAGCAGTGTGCGCTGCCCCAGCAGGACGTGGGTGCCGGGCTGGATCGTGACCGCGTGGCCGGGCACCACCGGCGTCCAATTGGAGCCGCTGTAGGCGGTGAAGGTGCCGTTGGCGGACATGCAGTCGGAGAGGCGGACGTCCCACTCGTCGAGCTCGATCCGGGCGTGCACCCGTGAGATGGATCGGCCGGGGTCGGCGACGATGAGGGGCAGGGCGTCGCCGTTCTGGACGGTCTCGTCGTTGTCGGGGTCGCGACCGAGCACGTAGTCGCGGTCGACCACGAAGGTCTGCTCGTCGTCGAGCACGATCACCCCGAGCGGCGGCCGGGGGCCTTGGCGAACGTCGGCGTGGCTGCGGCTGAGCGCCTGCCCGCACGTGACGCAGTAGGCCAGGCGGGGGTCGTTGAAGTGCTGGTTGGGGCAGTAGATGCCCGGCACCATCACCGCGCCGGCGGCCCGGCGCAGGTCCTCGGGGGTGACCCTGATCGTGGGTCCCGACTGTCCCGAGTCCGACGGCGGGGGGTCGGGCGTGACGAGCGGGGTGATGACCGAGGTGCGCGGCAGGTTCTCCGGCGAGGGCGGCTCGGCCAGCTGTCGGGCGCTCGGCTCGGCGGGCTGGTTCTTGGCCATGGCGGCACGCGTGCCGACGGCCGAGGCGGCGTGCAGGGCGGCGCCGAGGGCGATGGCGTGCTTGGGGTGGGCGTCGACCACGACGGGACGGCCGATCTCGGCGCCGATGAGCTGCCCCACGAGGGGGATGCGCGACGACCCGCCCACGAGGAGGACCTTGTCGACCTGGGCGGGTTGCACGCCGGCCGAGTCCATGGCCCGGCGCATGGTGTTGACCGTGTCCACCAGGGTGGGCCGGATGACGGCCTCGAACTCGGCCCGGGTCATACGCACCCGAGTGACCTTGTTGGGCAGCCAGATCTTGATGGAGGCCTCGGTGTCCGACGACAGCACCTCCTTGGCGATCGTGCAGTCCTCGCGGAGCGCGACGATGGCCTCGACGGCCTCAGGATCGTTCGGGTCGAGCTCGTGGATGGCGCCGTCGGTCGCCTCGTTGACGAAGTTGAGCACGGCTTCGTCGAAGTCGATGCCGCCGAGGCGCTCGATCCCCTCCGGCTCGCCCAACATCTCGAACGAGTCCTCGGTCTTGCGCAGCACCGCGGCGTCGAAGGTGCCGCCGCCGAGGTCGTAGACGGCGAGGACCTCGCCGGCCGACATCTTCTCGGTGGACGCGTAGTAGATCGCCGCGGCCTCGGGCTCGGAGAGCAGCGAGGTGCCCTCGAGGTCGACCCGGTGCACGGCCTGCGCCAACAGGTCCTTCTTGTAGGGCCCCCAGTTGGCGGGGTGGGTCACGGTGACGGAGTTGGGCCGCCCGCCCTCGAGCGACGCGACGGCATCGGAGACGGACTTCAAGAGGCGCTGGGTGAGGGCGTCCGCCGAGAAGGGCGTGCCCCCGAGCAGCAGCGGCGTCGTGTCGCCGAGGCGGCGCTTGAACTCGCGAGCCATGCGCGAGGGGTCGGACAAGCCCCGGTTCAGCGCGGGGTGGCCGATGACGACGGTGCCGTCCGCGCCGACCCACACGACCGACGGGATGGCGGCGGTGCGGTAGTCGAGAGAGGCGATCTCCACGCGCCCGCCGCGCGCGACGGCAGCAGCGGTGAAGGTGGTGCCCAGGTCGACGCCGAGTTGGAAGCTCATCGCGATCCCTTCAAGGTCTTCGACCTTACCCTCCCGCCAGGCAATACCCTGGCGTCGGACACGTGGGGGGCGGTGCGAAGCCGCACGACTCCGGAAGGCGCGGCGATGCCGCCAGGAACGGGCCAGATGACCGATCTACGGGGAACCATACGGGCGACGGCCGACATCGCCGCACGTCGCGGGCGCGCCGACCTGGTCGAGCGCCTCGAACGCGCCCAGCAGCACCGCTCGGACGGAACCACTCGGGTCGTGGTGGTGGGAGACTTCAAATCGGGCAAGAGCTCGCTCGTGAACGCGCTGGTGGGCGTGACGGCCTGCCCAGTGGACGACGACCTCGCCACGGCGCTGATCACCTCGGTGCGCCACGCGGCCGAGCCGCACGCGTCGGTGGCCTACAAGGGCGAGCAGGGCGAACCGGTCGCGGGCGCCGCGGTGGCCCTGGACGAGTTGGCGGACCTCGTCGACCAGGGCCACCACGCCGGTCACCCCCTTGCGTCGATCACGGTGAGTGTGCCCAGCCCGTTGCTCGCCGGTGGTCTCGAGCTGATCGACACCCCCGTCCTCGGCGGCCTCGACTCCCCCGAGGCGGTGGCGACGCTGATGGGGCTGCCCTTCGTCGACGCACTGCTCTTCGTGTCGGACGCCTCGCAGGAGTACACCGCGCCCGAGCTGTCGTACCTGCGCCACGCCGCAACCGCCGGTACCGACGTCGTCTGCGTGATGAGCAAGATCGACCTGCACCCCGAATGGCGTCGCATCCTCGAGATCGACCGCAGCCACCTTCGAGCGGCCGGCCTCGACCCGCCACTGGTGGCGACGTCGGCACGGTTGCACGATCTGGCGGTGACCTACGGCAACGACGCCTATGCCGTGGAGTCGGGGGTGCCGGCGCTGCGCGAGCACCTCGTCACGAACGTCGTCATCCCCGCCAACGCCGGACGCGACCAGGCCGCGGTGGCCGAGGTGGTGGGGGTGCTCGATCAGCTGGAAAGCGTCTTGCGGGCCGAGCAGGCGGCTCTGAGCACCGACATCAACGGCCCCTCCGTCGACGAGTTGCGCGTGTCGACCGAGCGCGCCACGGACCTGCTCGCGGAGAGCGCACGCTGGCGCCAGCTGCTGTCCGACGGCATCGAGGACCTCCGCAACGACGTTCGTCACGAGCTGAGCCTTCGCCTGCGCGAGTTGGGCCACGCCGCTGCGGAGATGGTGGACAACGGCGACCCGGTGGCGCTCGAGCAGGAGTACTCGACCTGGGTGTCGCGTGGCGCCGCCGCGGTGGTGTCCGACTGCTTCCAGCTCGTGGCCCGCAAGGGTGAGGAACTGGCCGACGCGGTGGTGGCCGAGCTGGCCGCGTCCACCTCGGGCCTGCTCGTGTCGCTCGAGGTGGCGCTTGCCGCCGAACCGACCGACCAGCTCTCGTTCACCTCGCACTCCGCCTCGGGAGGTGACGACGAGGACAAGGTCCTCGTGGCCATCGGTGGCGCGTGGGGTGGCATGGAACCCCTCTTGGGGGTGGCGGGGATGATCGGGCTCGGTGTGGGCGGTGTGGTGGCTGCTCCGGTGTTGCTCGCGGTGGCGGGCGTCGCCGGCGTGCTCACCGTGGGCCGGGCCTTCCGCCAGGAGCGCCGCAAGGCGTTGAGCGCGGAGCGCCAGCGGGTGAAGGACGAGTACCACGACTACCTCGATGAGGTGCAGGTCCGCTTCGCAAAGGCGCTCGACGACGCCGTTCGCAGCGTGCAGCGCCAGCTGCGTGACGGGGCCTCGACGCGCCTCGCGGAGTTGCAGCGCTCCACCCGGTCGGCGCTCGAAGCCACCGAGCGGGCCGCTACGGTCGACGACGCCGCTCGGGCGTCCGGGGTCCTCGAGCTCACCCGCGAGCTCGAGGCGGTGGCGGCCCTGCGGGTGCAGGTGAGAAGCGAGGTGCGGGCCACCTTGCAGGCGTTGCCCGGTTCGCCGGGCGAGAGGAGCACCGATGGCTGACGAGAAGGTCGACATCAAGGTCCCGGGGGTGGGATCGCTGCGCCTCGTTCGCCGAGGTGACCACAGCGCGCTGTACCGGGGCGTGCAGGAGAACTTCAACCGCGAGGTGGCGGTGAAGGCCTTCACCGTGAAGGCCCTCGACCGGGAGGCCCAGGCCCGCTTCGAGCGCGAGTGCGCGGCCATGGGCGTGATCTCGGTGCATCCCAACACGCTCACCGTGTTCGACTCGGGCTTCGCCAAGCGCCGGCCCTACATCGTCACCGAGTGGCTGAGCCGCGGGAACGAGCACGACCGCCTGGTGCGCACGGGCGCGTTCGAGTGGCGTGAAGCCGTCGACATCGGCGTCAAGGTCGCCGGCGCGCTCGAGAGCGCGCACCGCGCCGGCGTCCTGCACCAGAACCTCAAGCCGCACAACGTGTTCGTGAGCGCGCTCGGCGAGCCACTCCTGGGGGACTTCGAGGTCTCGCCCGCGGGCTCGTTCGTGACCCGTAGCGGTGACCCCCGGGACACCCAGCTCCACGCGGCGCCCGAGCTCTTCACCGGCGGGAAGCCCTCGGTGGCGTCGGACATCTACTCGCTGGGATCGATCATCTACACCCTGATCGCCGGCCACCCGCCCTACGAGGTCGACGAGGAGGAGCCGCTGGTGCGGGTGATCGCCCGCGCCGCGGCCGAGGCTCTACCCGATCTGCGTGTCCAAGGGGTCCCGCCCGGAGTGAGCGGCGTGCTCGAGTGGGCGATGGCCAAGGCCCCGGCGGAGCGGCCGCCGACCGTGCGAGAGCTCGGTCGTTTCCTGCAGGCCGCCCAGCAGGCCGCCGGCCAGCCCGCGACCCGCCTCGCCCTGCTGCCCGAGACCGACGCCGACCGCGCCCTGCCCTTGCCCACCCTGCCGGCAGCCCTGCTGACCCGAGGCGACGCCGCGCCGGCGGCCCCGCTCGTGGCCCCGCCCCCGCCTCCGCCCCCTCCGCCGGCGACCGGCCCGAGCACTCCGCCGGGCCCGCCCCCCGCGGCCCCGCCCGCGCCGGTGGCCCCGCCCGCGGCGGTGGCCCCAGCCGTCGCCCCGCGGCCGACCCCGCCGATGACGCCGCCGATGACGCCCGTGCCTGGTGCGCCCCCGCCGCCCCCGCCAGTGCCGAGCGCCCCCGCGCCACCCTTGCCGTCCCCGGTTGCCACGCCGCCGCCGTCCCAGCCGAGCCCCGAGCCGGTGGCGCCGACCCCCGAGCCGGTGGCGCCGACCCCCGAGCCGGTGGCGCCGGCAGCATCCGCCGCGCCCGAACCGGCTGCCTCGGTGCCGGCGGCCGCCGCCATCGACATCGACGCGTCGTTGCCCCTCGCCACCCAGACCCGACAGCTGTTGCGGGCCGCTCTGGCCGTCTATGCGGACCGCCCGGGTGGCGAGCGCTTGCGCCAGGCCGAAGCCCGGCTGGACGATCCGCTGCGGGTGGCCATCGCCGGCAAGGTCAAGGCGGGGAAGTCGACGCTCCTCAACGCTCTCATCGGTGACGAGCTGGCCCCCACCGATGCCGGCGAGTGCACCAAGATCGTGGCCTGGTACACCAACGGCAACACGTACCGCGCGACGCTCTACCCCTCGGGTGGGGAGGCCCGCCAGACTCCGTTCTCCCGTGAGCAGGGCGCCATCGAGGTGGACCTCCAGGGGCTCGACCCCGATGCCATCGACCGCATCGTCATCGAATGGCCATCTGCCTCGCTGGCCGAGATGACCCTCATCGACACCCCTGGCCTGGCCTCGGTGTCCGAGGAGATCTCCAAGCGGACCGAGGACTTCCTTGCCCTCGAGAACGATCGGGACACCCCTGCCGACGCCGTCCTCTACCTGATGCGCCACTTCCACCGCAGCGATGCCCGCTTCCTCGAGGCCTTCCACGCCGAGGAGCTCGCGCACCCGTCGCCGGTGAACGCCATCGCCATCCTTTCCCGGGCCGACGAGCTGGGCTCGGGTCGGCCCGATGCTCTCGAGTCGGCCCGGCGGGTCGCCGCCCGCTACCGCGGCGACGCCCGCATCAGGCGCCTGTGCCAGACGGTGCTGCCGGTGGCCGGTCTCCTGGCCCAGTCGGGTGCGACGCTGCGCGAGGCCGAGTACAAGGCCCTCGACGCGATCGCCACGCTGCCTCCGGAGCGCCTGGGACTGCTCTTGGTGTCTGCCGACCGCTTCATGGCCGACGATCCCGATCTGCCCCTGTCGCAGAACGAGCGGGCCGAGCTCGTGCGACGCTTCGGCCTCTTCGGCGTCGGCCTGGCCATACAGCTCATCGCCTCTGGCGAGGCAGCCGACTCAGACGCACTGTCGACCCTGCTGGTCGAGCGCAGTGGCGTCGAGGACCTGCGCCGGGTGCTCATGACCCAGTTCGCGGGGCGTCGTGAGCTGCTCAAGGCCCGCGCCGCACTCGTCGTGCTCCAAGCCGTGCTCCGAGACGATCCGGTCCCCACCAGCCGCGACCTCTCGTTCGCCCTCGAGCGGGTGCAGGCCGGGGCGCACGAGTTCACCGAGCTGCGCCTGTTCAACGCCTTCCGGTCCGGCGCGGTCACCTTCCGCCCCGAGGAAGAGGACGAGGTCGATCGCCTCCTCGGCGCCAACGGCAACGCTCCGGCCACCCGCCTCGGCCTCGACGAGAACGCCGGGACCGATGCGTTGCGCACCGCCCTGTTCGAGACCATCGGGCGTTGGCGCCAACGGGCGGAGAGCCCCATGACCACGCGCGACGTGGCCGAAGCCGCCACGGTCCTGGTCCGCAGTTGCGAGGGCATGTTGCAGACCATCACGGCCGTCCCCGCCTGAGGTCGCCGTCACTTCGGGACGCCATGGTGCGATGATCGGTGCCGTGCGCAGCGATCCCGCGATGGCCGTGGTGGCCGTGGTCACCGTCGTGGCCCTCGTGCTCGCGGCACGGCACGGCCGCACGTGGTGGCATCGCCACACGGGGGATCACCACCCGGCGCGCACCGGTCGGTTGGTGACGGCCGGCGCTGCCCTCCTGGGTCTCGGCGGGCTCACCGTGGGCATGGCGCTCGGCGGCAGTCCGACCAGTAGTCCCAGCGCCGGCGACTTCCTCGCCGAATCACGCGATGCGCCCGGCAGCCAGGTCCTCGGCGGGCCCGTCCCCAGCATTCCGGACACGGGACCCGTGACCGACACCGCCGGGAGCTGACCCGCAAGCCGGCGGTCAGCGCGAGAGCATGCGCCCGACGGCGGACATGAGCTCTTCGGCCTGGGCATCGGGCTCGGTGGGCCCGCCGTGGCCGCCCACGAGGCAGTGGCGCACGTGGCCGTCGAGCAGGCCGAGGGCCACGCTGTCGAGGGCGGCGCGCACGGCGTTGATCTGGGTGAGCACGTCGATGCAATAGCGGTCCTCGTCGACCATCTTGGACACGCCGCGCACCTGTCCCTCGATGCGGGCGAGCCGCGCTCGCAACTGGTCCTTGCTGGCGGTGTACCCCCGGGCGGCCATCGGCCCTCCTCGCATGGTCGTGTGCTGGGTTGACTCCATACCCCTGGGGGGTACACTATACCTATACAGGGTATCTGTAGGAGGACGACATGACGAGCACCGACATGACCAGCACCACGTACCGCGTCGAGGGCATGACCTGCGACCACTGCGTCCGCGCCGTGCGCACGGAGGTGGAGGCGATCGAGGGCGTGGCCGAGGTCGAGGTCGACCTCGCCACCGGGGAGGTGGCCGTCACCAGCGACGCCCCCCTCGACCCGGCCACCGTTCGTGCCGCCGTCGACGAGGCGGGTTACGAGCTGGTGGCATGACGGCCGACCGCTCCGTCGCCCTGAAGCTGGTCGGGTTCGCGCTGGGCCTGCTGGTGGTGTTCTCCGTCGGCTACGGCGTGGGCGCCGCCACCCAGCCCGACGCCCCGCCGGCGCCGGCCCCCGGGGTCACGACGTCCACGACGATGGCGCCGGGGATGGACATGGGGCACGGATCGTGAGCGTCGAGACCGAGACGCCGGCCGAGGGCCACGCCATCGACCTCGCCATCGGCGGCATGACCTGCGCGTCGTGTGCCGCCCGGGTGGAGAAGCGCCTCAACCGCATGGACGGCGTGACCGCGCAGGTGAACTTCGCCACCGAGAAGGCGCGCGTGCAGGTGCCGGCCGGCGTCAGCGCCGACGACCTCATCGCCGAGGTGGAGGCCACGGGCTACACGGCCGCGGTCCCGTTCGATCGCCACGCTCCGGTGACCGACGATCGCGACGCCGTCCTGGCCGACGACGACCGCGCCGACCTCGAGCTCGCCTCGCTGCGCCAGCGCCTCGTCGTGTCGACCCTCCTGACCGTCCCCGTGGTGGCCATGGCGATGATCCCCGCGCTCCAGTTCGAGCACTGGCAGTGGCTGTCGCTGACCCTCGCCGCCCC
>RRZT011967891.1_pt1 | contig 16141 bp, 15 predicted proteins | sample 2165551 | NCBI WGS metagenome assembly RRZT01 (sample SAMN10456910, study PRJNA506462) | wastewater metagenome | biome: wastewater; feature: sludge; material: wastewater sludge; isolation source: wastewater sludge with Escherichia coli K12::gfp cells carrying plasmid... | place: USA: Moscow, Idaho... | reverse complement strand
GACTGGCTTATTCTAAGAATATCTTCAGAAAAATTCCTGTTAGTAATATGCAGAATTGTGTCTGTATAAATATCAATTTTAAATATAACAAAAATATCTTCAATAAGTACAAAACAGGACATCAAAAGGAAGTACTTCATTATTTTTTTATAACACCTGAGTAATTCATTCCCTTTGGTTAGCTCTTTATTTCTTAGAATATTTAATATATATATATTAAATACAATAAAAAAAATATCTCCCGGCAGAAAAAACAGCCAGACTTTGAAAGCAGTTCTTTCCATAACAAGAATTATAAGTAAAAAGAAAGTTAGAAACGCTAGGGCAAAATACCATATTTTAGGATTTTTTAAATTTAAAAAAATGTTATTAATCATGATATAGGCAGCCAGTATAGATATTAAGATTAATGTCTTATATGTCGGGATAGAAATAAAAAGATTATTGTATGAAAGAGAGAAAGTTTTTATAAATTCTGTTGTGTATACCACAATATTATTAAACAGATATAAACTAAACAGAACAATAATTCCAAAATAACACTTATTTTTTGTTTTCAAATAATAAAAGCCTGACAAAGTTAGTACAATACTACACAAAATAATTAAAAATATATTATAAATAAAAATTGTGACTTCCATTAACTTTTATCCTCCTAAAAATAAATATATTTTTTTTTAGATATTAAAATTATATCATACTACAAAAAATATGTAAATGAGAATAATTTGTATCTACAATTCAATGTGATATTCTTTAATTAATTAGACTGTAAACAAAAAAATTATCCACTATTTGAAAGTAAACCTTATTTTTAAGCAATTTCAGTATATAGCTAATTTATTGTCACATTCTAGTTGATTTACTCCTGATATTTTTTCTTCATAAATTATGTCCATTCCAGTTTTGTTTTATTGCTCAATTTGTCCGGCAGAATTTCGAGAGTCAGAACTGACTCTTCTTTTTTCTAATTTTTCGTACATGCTAGTTCTACAATTATCCTTATTATCTCTTCCTCCAATCCTCTCTATCTCTTTTTAGACGCACAAGATTCTTTTTCAACGCCTATTCTAAAATACTTCTCGGCTTTTTTCATTTTACTATTTTTGATTATAATTTTTCTATTGTATTTAAAAAAAATATATGCTAGAATGACCTTATGTTAGAAAGAGTGATTTAATTAAATTCCTGATGGCGTGTTACCGCTAAAGCGGGCAAGACCATTAAAATACAGTTTAGAAAACCAAGTGCACATGGTTCTCTGTATTTTTTTGGTCTTTTTTTATTTTTAATAATTAATCATTCATGTTATCTTTTATTTATGAAAGGAGAGTATAGTTATGGACTATAAAAAAATCGGCAAGGAAATATTTGATCTTGTTGGAGGTAATAATAACATTACTCAAATGACACATTGTGCGACGCGGTTAAGATTTGTACTAAAGGATTTTTCAAGTATTGATCATGAAAAACTAAAAGCAATTCCCGGAGTTTTAGATGTTATATTTAAGGGAGGCCAGTTACAAGTTATCATTGGTCCTGATGTACCAGAAGTTTACCGGGCAGCCGACGCTCTTTATACTGGTTCAAAAAATAATAATAATGAAAAGGGAGAAAATCAAAATATACTTAATCGTATTATGGCAGTTGTTGTAGGTATTTTCAATCCAATGTTGCCTGCTATTACAGGTGCTGGTATGATTAAAGCTGTTTTAGCTCTTTTAAAGGCATTTTCTCTAATTGATGTTAATGGTCAGACTTTTGCTATATTATCATTTATTTCAGATTCAGCCTTTTATTTTATGCCGATGATATTAGCATATTCATCAGCAAAAGTATTTAAATGCAGTCCCGGACTTGCTATTACACTAGCTGGTGTATTATTACATCCAAACTTTATTGCAATGAAAAATGCTGGTGAAGCAGTCAAATTCGCAGGAATCAATGTACCGCTTGCTGGTTATGCCTCGACAGTTATTCCTATTATCCTTATTGTTTTTTTAATGTCTTATGTTGAACGGTTTGCAGAAAAAATATTGCCGGTTCATATTAAATATATAGGCAGACCGCTTATTATTTTACTTGTCATGGCACCACTTTCTTTAATTGTTGTTGGTCCGCTTGGATTCAACATTGGAAACATTCTTGCCGCAGGTATAGCATTTTTAGATAATAAAGCTGGCTGGCTTGTTCCAACAGTTATTGGAACATTCACACCTTTATTAGTTATGTTCGGTCTCCATAACGGATTATTTCCAATTGCTACAACTCAGCTTGGAGTTTCAGGGCATGAATCAATTATGGGACCTGGTATGTTACCGTCTAATGTTGCTCAAGGTGCTGCTTGTATGGCTGTTGCAGTTAAAACAAAAAGCAAGGAAATGCGTCAGCAGGCTATCTCTGCTGGAATAACTGCATTACTTGGAATTACAGAGCCGGCAATGTATGGTGTAACTCTTCGATTGAAAAAACCTTTAATTGCTGTTATGATAGGTGGCGGCCTTGGCGGACTTTATGCAGGACTTACTGGTGTTGTTAGGTATTCCTTTGGTTCTCCTGGATTTGCAACTCTTCCGGTTTTTATTTCAGATGATCCTGCAAACATCAGAAATGCTTTAATTTCTGCTTTTATTGGTATTATTGTCTCATTTGTATTGACACTGCTTATAAAATTTGACTATAATTATGGTTCACCAGAAGAAGTAATAACGGATCAAGCACTATCTGCTGCCAGACCAATTTTACAAACAGCTGTTATTAACAGTCCGTTAAGCGGTGAAGTTACCAGTCTAAGTGAAGTGAATGATGAAATTTTTTCAAAAGGTCTGCTTGGAAAAGGTGTTGCAGTTATTCCTAATGAAGGTAAAGTCACTGCGCCATATGATGCAGAAGTATCTATAATTGAAACAAAACATGCAGTAGCTTTTACCGGTGATAATGGTATTGATCTTCTAGTACACGTTGGTATTGATACTGTGGAGTTAAATGGGAAATATTTTAATTGTAAAGTTAAAAATGGGGATAAAGTAAAAGCTGGTGATGTTGTTTTAGAGTTTGATATTAATGCTATCAAAAAAGCAGGTTACAAAATAATTACCCCAATTATTATAACTAATTCTAATGAATTTGAAAGTATAACTCAAATATCATCAGAAAATATTATTTCTGGCAAACCAATATTAAATCTGGAAGTTTAGTATTCTAAAAGAAACTATATAAATATAAATTAATATATAACATGTATGCATATCGATATAGGAATAATAGTGACGTATTGAGAAAGAGAAGGAGAAAGCATTGTTGATCAAAAAGATTTTAAATAATAGTCTTGTTTTAGTTAATGACGGCGATGAAGAAAAAATCATAATGGGAAAAGGCGTAGGTTTTTCAAGCCATATAGGTGAAAAAGTTGATATTAAAAAAATCGAAAAAATATTTAGTTTAGAAAAAAAGAATACCCTTCAAAATTATGAACGACTTGCGATGGAGATCCCAGAAATTTATTTTGAAATTGCAGGGGAAATCGTAGAACGGGCAAATAAAGAATTTACAGGTATTTTTAATGCACAATTGTTTTTAAGTTTAACTGATCATATTTCTTATTCAGTTGAACGTGTAAATAAAGGCATTGTACTTCAAAACAGGCTTATTTGGGATATAAAAGCATTTTATTCAAAAGAGTTTACAGTAGGTCTATGGGCGCTTACGCTTATTAAAGAAAAAATCGGTATTCAGTTACCGGAAGAAGAAGCTAGTAATATTGCATTCTATCTTGTAAATGCTCAATCCAGCGCACTAAAAATGGGTGAAACTATTTTATCCATAACTATGCTTAAAGAAATATTGAATATCATTCAGTATCATACAAATCATCTGTTAAATAAAGATGATCTTCACTATTTAAGACTTGTAACACACATTCAGTTTTTTGTGCAGCGGGTATTGGAAGGAAAAATGCTAAAAAACAGGGAAATTTTTTTACTTAATCAGTATGTTCGACTTTATCCTTCTGAAACAAAATGTTTAGAAAAAATCAATCAATATGTTAAGAATTGTGTTGGAAAAGATATAAGCGTTGATGAAAAATTTTATTTACTAATTCATATTATTCGTAATGTGCAGGAATTAGACGGAACAGATGAATACTAGTAAGGGAGGAATATTATTATGGTACATAAACCTATTAAAATAGTAACTATTGGTGGTGGTTCCAGTTATACACCAGAATTATTTGAAGGCTTCATTAAAAGAAGCAAAGAATTACCTATTGGTGAAATATGGCTTGTTGACATTGAAGAAGGAAAAGAAAAACTGGAAATTGTTGGTGCCTTAGCTAAACGTATGGTAAAAGCAGCAGGGCTTGATTGGAAAGTACACTTGACTTTAGACAGAAAAGAAGCCTTAACTGATGCAAATTTTGTCACAACACAATTTAGAGTAGGCTTATTAGATGCAAGAATTAAAGATGAGCGTATTCCATTAAGTCATGGTATTTTAGGACAGGAAACTAATGGTGCAGGCGGTATATTTAAAGCTTACAGAACTGTCCCTGTTATTTTAGATATTGTAGAAGATATGAAAAAGCTTTGTCCAGATGCTTGGTTAGTTAACTTTACAAATCCTTCAGGTATGATTACAGAAGCTGTTATGCGTTATGGCAACTGGGACAGGGTAGTCGGTCTTTGTAACGTGCCAATATTATGCCAAAAAATAGCCTCTGGATCATTAAAAATACCAGAAGAAGAACTTTTTTTCAAATTTGCGGGCTTAAATCATTTTCACTGGCATCGCGTTTGGGATAAAACAGGAGAAGAAAAAAGTACTCAAATTTTAAGAGATACTTATTCTAATGCAGAAAGTATGGCTGAAGCAATGGAATTTGTTCGAAAATCTGCTGGAGAATCAGGAAATACAAACGACTCTGGTGTTAAGAATATTCCTAATATCAGCTATCTGGCAGAACAAGTACAAGATTTAGGTATTATTCCTTGTATGTATCATCGTTACTACTATATTACACAAGACATGCTTGACGAAGAACTTGAGAATTTTGCAAAAGGTGAAACACGTGCTGAAGTCGTTAAAAAAACAGAAAAAGAACTCTTTGAGCTTTATAAAAATCCTGATTTATCAATCAAGCCTCCGCAATTAGAGCAACGCGGCGGTACATTTTACAGTGATGCAGCTTGTGAACTTATTAATGCTATCTATAATGATAAACGTATTCACATGGTTGTAAGTACTAAAAATAATGGTGCAATTTCTGATCTTCCTAATGATGTTGTTGTTGAAGTTTCAAGTATTATTACTAGTCAAGGCCCTGTGCCTATTTCGTGGGGTTCATTTGATCCTTCACCTAAAGGCATGTTACAATTAATGAAAAATATGGAACTCATCACTATTGAAGCAGCATATACAGGTGATTATGGAAAAGCACTACAGGCATTTACAATTAATCCGCTTATACCGCATGGAAAAATTACTAAAACATTAATGAACGAAATGTTGATTGCACATAAAAAGCACTTGCCCCAGTTCAAAGAAGTTATCGAGGAACTTGAAAAAATAAAATAAAATTAATATAAAAGGAGAGATAAATATGCCTACAGTATATGTAGAAATTTTAGAAGGACGCAGTGATGAAAAAAAGAAAAAAATGATTAAGGATATGTCTATTGCCTGTGCTGAAGCTTTAGGCTGCCCACTTAGTGCTGTTAAGATGATTGTCAGCGAAATGGCCCCGAAACATTATGCCAGCGGTGGAGTTACATGGGATGATCAAAGTGAAAAACCTTATGATATATAAATAGAATATGGAATTATAAATAAATTAAATATAATAATTTCTACTTATTATTTTTTTTAAATTTAGATGAGCTGGACTAAACTGAACTGAAAAAATAAGTTAGTATAAAATAATCAAGCTAAAGGAAAAAAAGCATACCAGATTACTTAATTTCATTGTCTTTATATATGCAAAGTAAATGGAACGATAGAAAAACTATTACGGAGAGGAATATATAATAAGATTTTCAGTCATATATAGTTATTCCTACTGTACTTTCTTCTCTTCAGCAGATACCTCCGGCATTCGCAAGAGGTTAAAAATCAAGGATAACAAGCGTATCCTCGCAAAGGAAGCTGAGATTAGTCCTTAAATATATGACAATTATTTTACGCTCCTCTTTTTATTAAAAATAGAGATTTTCAGCCATTAACTGTCAATCTCTATTTTATTATGTGAATATCTTTCTCAGAAGATATTTATTAAATGACCATTTTGAAGCAAAGAAAGAGGTTAAAAATAGGAGCTTTGAATATATGGATTTATCAACTATTAGGTTCTGTTAAGTATGAAAAATTCATATCCTAACTCTGTAAAAACTTTTATGAGTCATTTCACTTCTCGCATTATTGGATATATTTAAATAACTGAACAGCTTTAATCCAGACTTTACCAAATAATTTCATCGGTTTTCCGACATCTTTTGAAAAAAACAGCACGCTTGCTTTTCCGCCGCCCATTATATCGTAATTTTCCGGGATTTTATCTGTTATTTTTATATTCACTTTCCCGAATCCCTGCGGTCTTACTACCTTATTATCTATCTGTTCTACATCTTCAAGATTTCCTGGCTTTGTATAAGATGAAGATGATATTTTAGTTATATCCACTAATTTTGCATGAAAAATTTTGTTAGGGTAAGCATCAAAAACAACTAAAATCAAATCAGAATTTTTTATAGCATTTATAGTTTTTTCTTTTGTCTCTACACTTATTTTTAATTCATCTTTATTAATTATATATAATAAAGGTACTGAGGTGTTAACAGCATTTCCGGAATAAAGCTGTTTCATTTCTACTATTCCGTTTATTGGTGATATTATTTCAGTATACTCAAGATCAAGTTTTGCTTTTGAAATCTGAGAATCAGATACCTTTATAAGGTCATTGTCACTTCCTTCTTTTCCTTTGCTCACTTCTAATTGCTTCAACTGCCTCTTAGCAATTTCATAGTCATTTTTCGCATTATCATATTTTATTTTTATATCATCATACAGATCTTCCGAAATCATTTCTTTCTCAAATAGCATTTTGTATTTTTCATGCTCTTTTGATAATGTATCTAAATTTTTCTGTGCTTTTTCGATCTGTGCTTTTTCTACTGATATTTCCTTGTCCATTGTATCTATATGTCTTTCAGCACTTTCTTTATTTGCTACAGCTAGTTCATATAAAATTCTATATTGTTCTGATTCTATATCAAACAGCTTATCACCTTTTTTTACAATATCTGAATTTTTTACATTTATACTTTTTATAATTCCATTTACTCTGCTGTATACCGGAATCACATCATACTCTACGACTGCATTGGATGAATACGGTGTTATGTAGTCCATTCTTATTGAATATATTATATAAAATGATATCATTGCGATTAATGTTATACAGAATATTTTTATTCCTTTATTTTCATTAAAAAATTCTATCTTTTTTTTCAAAAATATTTTTTTCTTTTTTCTTCCGCGTCTTCTTTTATTGTTCATTTCTACTCCTGTTTATAAATGTAATTTTTCTTTTGGTATCCTAAATACTCTGTTTATAGTGTAATCAATTATAATGCACAATAACATAATAATTAAATAATGCTGTATCTTTATTTCCAAATATTTAATATGTGTTGATTTCATTACTGTAGGTAAAAACGTCGTTAATGTAGGCACCAAAAAACTACTCCCTATATGTTCAGAAATTATTACTATTATTATAAGTGCCGTCACTACAGTAAAAGGAGTTATGCCTACATATAACGCCAAAATCATGCCAAATATACCGCCTTTTATAAATCCAAAAGTTCTTTTTTTAAAACTATCCAGTGTTTCATGGCTGGAATATTCACAGATTACCACTGCCGGATATAATAAATAAAACTGATTCGGATCAGGATATATTTTTATTATTATCAATATAAATAAAAAGTACAAACTGAGTTTTAATGCTCTAATATCTATTTTCATTCTTATTCCCTATCTTTTTTATTAATATTTCTGTTATATAAGAAATTATCAAAGAAGCGAATATTGCTTCCCCATAACTTTTCCAGATTCTCATAAGATCTCCAAAATTGCCTCTGAATAAAAAAGAAGCCAGATAGGTTATTACTATTAATCCAGATTTCTTTTTCATAGTGTTATCTATAAGTTTCATGGTTATATATCCGCCTATCGGAAATAATAATAAGTCTACATTTTTTATATAACTTGAAACTGCTCCCACTGTCCAGCCAAATATTGAACATAACATACTTAAAGCTATCATCTTTTTTGAAGTCGAATATAGACTTACATTTGGTATACTGGAAAATATCATACACATCATCACCAGCAAGTAGTCATTTTTAAAAGTATTAGTAAATATTGTCAATAAATATCCTGTTAAAAGAACAATGCACATTTTTAATTTAGGTTCTGTTAATAACTTCATTTCTTTTCACCTTCAAAAATTCTGTATCTTAAAATAAAAAGATTATAAAAAGTCATCCAATATTTTAATTTTTATAATTACTAGATTTGTTAACTCTAACCATTTTATTTCATTTATCAGATCAGGTTTTAATATGAAAAATTTATTTTCAGATATTTTCTGATCGAATCTGGAAAAAATATTTTTAAATTTAATTTTCTTCGTCTCTATATAACAATAAAATAGTATTCTTCTTTTTATTTTTTGTTCATGTTTACTTCTTTGATGTACTTGAAAATACATATATTTATATTATATCAAAATTCTTTTATTAATGTAATAGTCAATTAAACCAGAACTTGAGATAATTCAATTAAAAAAGCCAGATTCAAAATCCGTCTGATTTCTTGTATAGTTGTTTTATGACTAATAAAATAAATATACAGAATAAACTGAAATATATTTTCAGCAATAATATTATACACAACTTTGCTCTCCTTTTCAAAGAGACTTGTTTTTCTTATTCTCATATTTCATTCATCAAAAAATCTATCTCTAACTTTATTGCCAGCAGGAATTTAGATAAAGAGTATCTTCTCCTTAAATGCTTCTCTTACGGTCATTCTCATAAAATTCCTCTTACATATAAATCCAGACTTTGCCCTTCATAGGGAATTATTAAATATCTTGTGCGCTATCTTGCCAGAGCTCCTATTGCAGAATACAAAATTTCTTATCTTATCTATTTTATTTAATTTCAATACATTAACTTTAAATTTACTTTCCTTACTATTCAAAAAACTTTTTTACTTCTATTTGTAGGAAGGGAGTTTTTTTAGCGTTATATTCTTTTTTCTGATGTGGTACTAAAAAAAGTATGAATTCTATTCATAAATATCTCTTTTTTTAATTTTGAATTTTTTAATATTTCAATATGCTTTTCTATATATTTTACATATTCAAGTTTTTCTTTTTTATCTAAATTTGTAATTCTAATATTTTCAAAAACCATTTTCTTATATTCTGCCATTTTACTCTCCTAATTATTGTATTTAAATATAATTTTTCTAAATATAAATATTGATTTTATTATAATAATTTATTTGATGAATTAAAAAATTCTCTAGTTGATTAGAGCATTTCTAAGACTGCTATTCTTTCTATATTGGAAAATTTCAAGATTAATTACCACTGTTTTGTAAATATATATCACAAAAACAAAATCAAATAATTTGAATATAAACTAAAAAATAATTTAACATATGTTGAAATATACTCTTATATTTTGTTATAATATAAAATATTATAATCATATTATAAAAAAATTTATTATGGAGGAATATTATGGGCAATAAAACATTAGATGATATTTTTAACGAATTAGAAGAAAAATATTCTGGAAATAGAGGACTAATAAATAATTCTGCAAGGGGTCAGAACACAAAAGAAATTAATAGTTCTGGACTTAATGGTTTATTAGAAAAATCTAGAAATAAGATATCAGAATTGTATACCGGAAAAAATATTATTTTAAAACTTAACGGTGAAATCTTAGATATTAAGGATATTAATTTTGAACTTGATAAAACTCTTTTTTGTCATGATTACCTAAAATTAACTTTTACAATACCTTCTGAAGAAATAGATAAATATTATGGCTATGTTTTTACTTTGAATAATACATTGGAAATAGAACTAATTAATAATGATGAAAAATTTAAAAAAATATTTCATACATTTAATATTGAAAATATAAACATAGAGGAAAGTATGGGGGAAAGAGCAGTAGTGCTTATAAATACTCCATCAGCAACATTTCAAATGAGTAAGATAACAAAGTTCAGATCTTTTCAAAGCTTGGAACTGACATATAGAGAGATTGCAGAAGCTGTCATAGCTGATTATCCTGATATAACATTGTATCTTGGGAATGAATTTGACAGGAATATTCAAAAAATATATATTCAATACAATGAAAATGACTGGGATTTTCTTGTAAGAATATGTAAGGATATGGGAATACCAATGGCTTCACATTTAGACGAAATTATCATGGGGAATGAAATAAATTTAGAGATATATAATGCTGAACTTGATAATGCTGTCTATGGACGCGGAAGAGAAGGAGAGAATATTATATTTAAAGTCAGAGAAGCAGCTACTCCGTATAATACAGGCGAAAGAGTTAAGATAACCCTTAAAAATCAAGGAAGTCAAGGAGAAGACGGTACAGACACAAGAATAGTGTCAAAGGCATTATTAAGAATGAAAGATAATTATGTTGTTAATGATTATGAATTAATAGAAATATCACATGAATTCGAAGCATTGAAAAATTCCGTCGGTTATATAATAGAAGGAAAAGTATTAAAAATAGGAGGAACAGACGGAATAGCAACCATGACTGTTGATTTCTCTCACGGACTTGAAAAATCTGCAGAAAAAAAATCACAGGCATATGAAGATGAATATGCCGGCTCACATAATTTTCCATACTGCACGGAATACAGCAGTAGTAACAGTGGCATGTTCTGTTCCCCGGAAAAAGGAGATATTGTTACAATTTATGTTCCACAAAATAATGAGAATTTTTCTTATGTTACTGGTGCTGTTAATAATCCCGGAAGTGAAAGATTTAGTAACCCTAATATAAGAAATTACACTTTATCAGGTGATGATAGTGCAGGCGGTGCTCCAATGTTTAATTTTCAATTAAATAGCAAAGTTTTTAGTGTTAATACAACAGACTTTATTGGTTTGAATTCTAAAAATAATATGATCATGAATACTACAAATGCAAATATGACAGCAGAGAATTATACAGCTAATACTAAAAACATTACAGAAATTTCCAGCGGTGTAAAATCAACAATAGCAAAGGAAATTTCACAGGTTTCCAGTGGGAAAACAGTTGCAACATCAGGAGGAATATATAATATAAATGGCGGGGGTAATGTAATAATAAATAAATAGACTAAAAACAAAATTATTTAATACGAAAGTGAGGGGTGACAGTCTTGAAAAAAAAGTATTTAAAATTTCTACTAATTATCTTTTTAGCATTACTAGGTTTATTTTGTGAAAAGCAAAACAGTAGAAATGACGTAATATCAAAAGCAAGTGAAGAATATCTGAGTCAGGTAGACGGAACAAAGCCCGGTGAGTTAGACTCTTTGTTAATCTCGGGAATTGCTTCATATGGTGATGGAAATAAGGCTCTTGCAATAAGATACTTTGAAAAAGCATATGAACTAGGGGATGTAAGAGGAGCAGTCAAATTATATGAATTGTATAATTCAGAAAAAGATGAAGAAAAAATAAAGGAATGGGAAGTAAAAGCTGCTGAGATGGGGGAGGCAAGTGTTCAAAATAACTTAGGAGTAAGATTATATAAACAAGGCAATTTTAATGGAGCAGAAAAGTGGTATTTAAAGGCTGCAGAACAAAATCACTTAAAAGCGTGGAAAAATTTAGGTTATTTATATTTGAAGCAACAAAAGTATAAAGAAGCAGAAAAGTGGTATTTGAAAGCTGCTGAAAATAAGGATAGTGATTCACAAAATAATTTAGGTATTATTTACAAAAAAACAGGTGATTTTAATGAGGCAGAAAAATGGTATTTAGAAGCGATAACGCAAGGTAATTTAGCTGCCCAATATAATTTAGGAATTTTATATGAAGAAAACTTAAATAACATAGAAAAAGCTGTTTATTGGTATAAAAAATCTGCAAAATCAGGTTACAAAAATTCAAAGAAAAAACTGAAAGAACTAAAGGAGAAGTAGATGTTTTTGGATAATATAGATATAAAATATATGATATTTTATACGAACGAAGATATCACTGGGCAAAATGATATCACAACCCACGACCTTGATAATACCTCAGGAGAAAGGCTAATAAGTGACGGAGCTACATTAACCTGTAAGGAACAACTGGGATATCATACCTATTCACAGTCATCTAATATAAATCCATATAATGGTGCTACACCTTTAATTACTATGAGCTTACCATCAGACAGAAATGTTTTTCTTTTTGGGCTTCTTCCACTGGCTCTTACTACTGATCTTGATATAAAATATTTCAGCGGATATGAAAAACTCAAATGTCCTATTGATGGTGCTCCATGTACTTTAGAACCTGTTGAATGGATTAGTTATTATGATGGAATTGAAGTAAACGGCGGCTACCCTCTTTTAATGGGTTCAAGACTAAAATGTCAAAAAGCTGTTGATCAAGGAAAAGATCTTTTACAGCTTGTATTTATGTCAAATGGTCAGGAAGAATTAGGAGATATCCGAGCTATGATGTGGTGGAGTGAAAGGGCTCCGTATTACGGAGTTGACCCTAATACCAATAATATATTTATAAAAGGATATATAAAAGCAATGGATGCTTTATCTGCATATAATGGGGTTAAAAAAATTATTTCTCTTGCTCAGGGATTAGGTACAGCAACAGCATCCAGCGGTGCAGTCGGTACTATAACTTATACGTCTGTAAAATTAGTGTATGCTGTGGATGGTGGAATTTCTTCAATAAATAAATTAATTACAGGTAAAAATTACAGTATAGTAAGAGAAATCGTACAGACCAAATTAGCTAAGGAAGCTTATTTAAAAGAATATGAAAAAGAACATCCTATAAAAGCAAATATATGCCGTGCTTCCGGAACTCCCACTGATCTGATGCCACCTTTAAGCTAGCTGTTAAAACCAGCTCAGGAAGCTGTATTTTGTGGTTCTTATTCATCAACAGTCGGAACTGGAAAATCATATTCTGATATTTATAATGATCATAAACATGAAACTGATGAAATATTAATATATTATGATACAGCAAAACTTGTAATAGATACTGTAGAGGGTGGAAAAAGCTACAGTAAATTTCTAGAATCAGGAGATCCCAGTGATTTTGCAAAAGCTAAAAAAATAATCGATCTGGCAAACTCAAATACAAGAAATACCAATCGAATATTAATAGATACTTCAGAAGAGTATTATGAATATAATAAATTGATAAAAGAAAACAAAATAATAATTAAGGACGGAGAATGATATGCCTATTAAATATAAATTTACGCATACCATTGAAGAAAAGGAAAGAAAAGAAGTAAAGATCGAAAAAAGCTATGAACTTTTGAATATAATTAATAAAAGCAATAACTTTAAAGAATTTTTCTTTTATAATAATGATGTAAAAATATATAACGGAAAAATTTCTGAATTGGAAACTTTGTTTTATAATATACTTAAATATTTGGAAATATCTATTGATAGAAATTTTCAATTATATAAAATAATAAATATATCTGAAATACAGAAAATTTTTAATAACTTGTATACTCAACAATTTAGCAACAGATTTTTAAAATTTTTACATGAATCAGAAAAAATATTAGCTAATGAATATGAGTTAAAAAATCTTATCTCTCATATACCATTTTTCCAAATATTTTTTAATTGTATTATTAGTTCTAAATACAATGAAGTTAAAAAAGAATATATAACAGAGGAAATAAAAAATATCATACCAGAAATGTCACTTCCACTTAGATATTATTTAAAAGAAACAGTATATAAAGAGAAAAGCATTATTTATAAAATGTATGGTAAACTTGATGATATATTATTTGATTTTTATAAGTTTATGGAAATTTATAAAAAAAATTCTAAAATTACAGAGGAATTAAAACAAGAAAACTTTACTTTTGACATTAATTATCATATTGAAATATATAAAGAAGCAGAACTTGTAAGAAGGTGTAACAGAGAAATTGAAATAAAATATTGTAAAGAAAGATATATAAAAAATGCATACTTACTGGAGGAAATGTGATAAATAACTATAAATTAAATCTTCCTGCTAATGTGAGAATAAATTATAAAGCAATCTCATTTCTCCATGAAATAGACATGGAAGAAGGAATAAATGAAAAGGTATTCACCGATACTATGATCATGCTTGCTTTTTTTGAAAATAATATAGTAAGATTTAAGGAATATAAGAATATTAAAATTAATAATTTTTTAGATAATTTGAATAAAGTTATAGGAAATGACTATTTATTTAAACTTTCTGCCAGTGGAAGAATAAGTAACATTGAAAATCGAAAAGAAATTTTAAATAACTTAGAAAAAGAAAAAATTGCTTTATTAACATACGATCCTGTAAATTCATCAGATAATTTATCTACAATTATGTCTTATGAGGAACTATTAAAGATGGAAAAAATGCATTTGTTATTTGAATTTAACGGAATTACAAATTCCATGTTTGTTCCTGTCTATAATAAACACTTAAACAATAATAATATAAAAATAACAATTGGTGACCTTATTCCAATGCAGTTTATTCCAATGGTATTAAATACAGAAATAGTAAATCTGCCGAACAATGGTTTTTTATTGAAATTTGTTGGTGAATTAGATGAAGAAATAATTAGTAAAAATAAATTTTACGCACATTTAAGAGATATTTACAGAATACCTATGTATGAATCTTTAAACTTAACATTAGGTATCAAAGGCTATTATGTTTTTAAAGAAAATAATCAATATTATGAAAGCTTTTTGGTCAAAAAAACAATGAGAGAAAATTACAATTTAAAAGAATATATTGACTATGGTTACAGAATTTAAATTTAACTATATAAGGAGAAGAAGCTTGGAATATATAAAAAATACTAAAAGAAGCATAAAAAAATTTAACGAATGATAAAGACAGAGATTTTTTTAGAGAATTGAGTACAGGTCTTGTTCCACATATAATTGATGATTTCTTGAATCAACTGAAAGAAGAAGAATTAGAAGTTTTTGAAATTAATAATATAAATTGGAAAGTTTTATACATCCTATATAGTAGAATTTTTTTGAAATTTATATTAAAAATATTAATGATAATATAGATATTAAAGTTATAAAATTAGACTATGGGAAATATAATGAAAATATGTATAAAAATTATTTTTTAGCTTGAAACTTAGAAGAAAGAGAAGTTTTATCAGATCATGCTGCATCTAAAATTAATGAAAACCAAGTATATGAATGTCAAATATTTTCAAGCAATTCTCTAAATGATCTTGTTAAAATAAAAAATGGCAAAATCTTTAGAATTGAAAGAGAGCATGAGAAATTGTTTGTTTATTCTGATTCTCCAAATAGTAAAAATTAGAAATTATGGAATATAAAAGATATTGGAAGTAGCATTTATGAAAATCTGAGATTTAGAATATTAGGTAACAGAAAAACAAATGACTTTATAACAAGATTTAATGGAAACTCATTTACTCGTACAAGAAGTGAATCTGAAATACTAAATAGTTATTCAGATATAAGAAATTTTAACTTAAAAGATATTACCATTAACTAATATCTAGAAAAAGTAGTGGATTTTTTTGATATGAATAAAATTTTTAATGAAAAGAAAACATTAAAAAGAAAAAATAAGGATAAATTGAATTTATATTTTGAATGTCCTAATAGAGACAAATATTTGGTAGATGAGCTTAATAAAAAAATAGTTATCAAAGATACTGATAACATTAAGATTCTATTCTAAATTTAGTTTTTTTAAAGTGGCGCACTCAAGTGCGCCAAAGTTCCCCCTAACAATTTTCTTCAATACTATTTTTAGAGTTATTAAGTTCCGGATTTATCCACTTTTCTGACT
>RRZT012122063.1_pt1 | contig 16146 bp, 13 predicted proteins | sample 2165551 | NCBI WGS metagenome assembly RRZT01 (sample SAMN10456910, study PRJNA506462) | wastewater metagenome | biome: wastewater; feature: sludge; material: wastewater sludge; isolation source: wastewater sludge with Escherichia coli K12::gfp cells carrying plasmid... | place: USA: Moscow, Idaho... | reverse complement strand
TTGATGAAAAATTAGCAGAATTACATCGTGATTTATCTCAATTAGGTCGTATGGTAAATGAGGCTATTTTTAAAGCAGTCAAAGCTTTAATTAACCACGATGAAGTATTAGCTCAACAAGTGATTGATGGGGATAAAAAGATCAACCAAAAAGAAAATGATATTGATCGAAAATGTTATGAAATTATCGCCCTACAACAACCAAATACAACCGACTTACGACGCGTTCTAGCGGTGATGCGCGCTTCTTCTGATTTAGAACGAATGGGTGACCATGCGCAGAATATTGCGGCTGTTACTATCAATGTGAAAGGTAAAAAACGTGACGTAGATTTAGAAAATAAAATTTCTAAGATGGGTCAAAAAATTACCGATATGTGTACAGATATTATTGATGCTTTTGTCGAGCACGATGTGGAGAAAGCAGTAAGAACGGCTGATAGTGATAATGAAGTCGATGCTTTATACAAAGACTTGCGCTTTAGTGCGATTGCTTTAATGAAACAAGATCCAGATGCTGTTTTAGCGGCTTCTGATTACTCTTTCGTAGGTATGCATTTAGAACGTATTGGAGACTACGTCAAAAATATTGGTGAATGGATTATCTATCTTGAGACCGGAGAAATTACTGATTTAGATTAAATTTATCTATGAGTAAAAATGAGAAAAAACCAGTTAACCTTAAAGGTGAGCTGGTTTTTTTGTATGTAGAAATGAATGTGAATAGATATATACCGAACATATATTCTTTAATTTCTAAGGCTTTCCTGTTATAATAATAGAGCAAATCCAGCTATACTATATTTAGTTTGATCGATGAGTGGTTAAAATGACATATTTTAAAGGAAATGATTTGAGTGAATAAAAATAAAATTCGTGTCCATGGGGCACGCACGCATAATTTAAAAAATATTGATGTTGATATCCCTAGAGATGAATTTGTTGTAATTACAGGAATTTCGGGTTCAGGAAAGAGTTCGCTCGCTTTTGACACTCTATATGCCGAAGGACAGAGACGCTACGTTGAATCTTTATCGGCCTTCGCACGTCAGTTTTTAGGCCAAATGGATAAACCGGATGTGGATAGCATAGATGGTTTAAGCCCGTCGATTTCTATTGATCAAAAAACTACCAGTAATAATCCACGTTCAACCGTAGGAACGACAACTGAAATTAATGATTATTTAAGATTGCTTTACGCAAGAGTAGGTACGCCATACTGTCCAAATGATGGGACGGAAATTACAAGTCAATCTATTGACCAGATGGTGGAACAAATTCTTGAATTACCGGAACGGACGCGAATTCAAGTTTTAGCGCCAGTGGTGAAAGGTCGCCGTGGTCAGCATAAAAAAGTCTTTGAAAAAATTCAAAGTGATGGATTTGTACGTGTTCGTGTCGATGGTGAAATGCATGATATTAGTGAAGAATTTGATTTAAAAAAAAATCAAAACCATGACATTGATGTCGTTGTTGACCGTTTAGTAATTAAAGAGGGCATCCGCTCAAGACTTTCGGATTCGTTAGAAACAGCGCTTGAATTAGCCGAAGGATATGCATCGATTGATGTAATTGATGGAGAAGAAATGGTATTAAGTGAACATTATGCTTGTCCGAAGTGTGGCTTCTCCATTCCAAAACTTGAACCAAGATTATTCTCCTTTAATGCACCATTTGGAGCTTGTGATGCTTGTGACGGTTTAGGAACCAAGCTAATTGTTGATATTGATTTAGTTATTCCAGATCGCTCGCTCACTTTAGATGAAGGAGCGATTGTTCCTTGGCAACCGATCAGTTCGGAATACTATCCTGAAATGTTAAAACAAGCAGCGGATTATTTTAAAATTGATCGCAATACGCCTTTCGAAAAATTATCCAAAAAAGACCAAGATCTAATCTTGTATGGGTCAGGTGGAAAAGAATTCCGCTTCCATTATAGAAATAATTTTGGAAAAGTTAGAGATTCTAAGATTCCATTTGAAGGCGTCATGAATAATATTGAAAGACGTTACCACAACACCTCAAGTGACTACACGCGCCGGGTAATGCGCGAATACATGACAGAACTTCCTTGTCCAAAATGTCACGGGAAACGCCTAAGTCGTGAAGCCTTAAGTGTTAAGGTCGCAGGTAATGACATTGCTGAATTAAGTGAATTATCCGTTGGCGATTCGCTAGAATTCTTCGAAAATTTAGAATTATCCGTCAACGATACAACAATTGCTTCACCTATTCAAAAAGAAATTTTAGACCGTTTAATCTTTCTAAGAAATGTGGGCCTAGATTATTTAACTTTAAGTCGACAAGCCGGGACTTTATCCGGGGGAGAAGCCCAACGAATCCGTCTCGCCACTCAAATTGGATCAAATTTAACAGGAGTCATGTATGTGTTAGATGAGCCGTCAATCGGTTTGCATCAGCGCGATAATAACCGCTTGATTGATTCTTTAATTGAAATGCGTGATTTAGGTAACACGCTTATCGTTGTTGAGCATGATGAAGATACGATGCTGGCTGCTGATTATTTGATTGATATTGGACCAGGCGCAGGTGAAAACGGTGGTGAAATTATTGCGGCCGGAACGCCAGAAGAAGTAGCGGAAAATGACGCCTCCATTACCGGACAGTATTTATCAGGTAAGAAAAAAATTGCTGTTCCGGAAGAAAGACGGACGGAAGATTTAGGAGCGGTAAAAGTAGAAGGCGCCCGTGAAAATAATCTAAAAAATGTGGATGCCGAATTTCCAATAGGACGATTTAATGTGGTGACTGGAGTTTCAGGTTCTGGGAAATCTTCTTTAGTGAATAATGTGTTGAAAAAAGCTTTAGCACGAGAAGTGGGACGTGCTACGGATAAGCCAGGTAAACACGATAAAATCAGTGGCTATGAATCGATTGAAAAAGTGATTGAAATCGATCAAAGTCCAATCGGGCGAACACCTCGAAGTAACCCAGCCACTTATACAGGTGTCTTTGATGACATAAGGGATTTATTTGCGCAAACAAATGAGGCTAAAATGCGTGGTTATAAAAAAGGACGATTTAGTTTTAACGTGAAAGGTGGACGATGTGAAGCGTGTAAAGGTGACGGCATCAAGAAAATTGAGATGCACTTTTTACCAGACGTCTACATTCCTTGTGAAGTATGTAATGGAAAACGATACAACTCTGAAACGCTCGAAGTAAAATACAAAGGCTATTCGATTGCTGATGTTTTAGACATGACCATTACAGAAGCCTTAAAAGTGTTTGAGAATATTCCTAAAATTGTTCGAAAACTTCAAACCATTTACGACGTTGGTTTAGGTTATATTAAATTAGGTCAATCATCGACTACGCTATCTGGGGGAGAAGCGCAGCGGATGAAACTAGCGAGTGAGCTTCAAAAAATTTCACGTGGAGATAATTTCTACATTTTAGATGAGCCGACAACCGGTTTACATTCACATGACATTGCGAAATTATTAGAAGTGCTGAATCGCTTAGTGGAAGATGGCAATACAGTTGTTGTTATTGAACATAACTTAGATGTGATCAAAACAGCGGATTACATTATTGATATTGGTCCAGAAGGCGGGAATGGTGGCGGAAACATTGTTGCTACAGGAACACCTGAGGAAATTACAAAAGTTGAAGAAAGCTATACCGGTCAATTTTTAAAACGCTTATTAGAACGACAAACTGAAAAAGCTTAATGAGTTAGACTACTTGTAACTGTAAAGTTGCGAGTAGTCTTTTTCTTTGTAGGAGAGAATAGGCTTTGTCCCGTGTTCATATAATTTATTTAGATGAACGCAAGAATCGACACCTATCCTCGTCAACATTATAAAAGGAAAATAGATTTTAAGGTGATTTTCATACGGTGAAACTCAAATTATATGCTACAATTTCAGTAGAAGGAATATTTCAAATAGTTCAATGAGGTGAGGAATAAATATGGCAGAAACGGATGAGAATGGGCTAAAAAAAACACCGATGTACGAATATTACCTAGAAAACAATATAAAATATCGGATTTTCATGGGTGGGCGTTACCGATTCAATTCACTAAATTAGCGGAAGAACATGAAGCCGTACGAGACAGAGTCGGCATATTTGACGTTGCGCATATGGGAGAAATTCGAATAACAGGAGAGCATGCGGTTGAATTTGTTAATTCTTTAATAACAAACGACGCAACAAATACTAAAGATAATCAAGCGATGTATACGGCAATTACAAATGAAGAGGGCGGTACCTTAGACGATGTAATTTTCTACAAACATTCAGATGACCACATTATATTTACACCAAATGCATCCAATACAGATAAAATATTTGACTGGTTCACTAAACATAATCAAGACAATAAAGTTAAAATCGAGAACGCTTCAGATGAAATTGGAATTATCGCTTTGCAAGGTCCAAAAGCAGAAGCAACTCTTCAAAAATTAACCCAAGCAGATCTATCAGAGATTAAGCCGTTTCAATTTATACCAGAAGCAATAGTTGCGGATGTCCAACCAGTGGTCATTTCACGAACTGGTTATACAGGTGAAGATGGGTTTGAGTTATATGTTCCATTCAATCAACAGCCTGAAATTTGGAAGCAATTGTTAAAAGCGGGCGAAGAATTTGGAATGAAAGAATGTGGTCTGGGTGCTCGTGATACCTTACGTCTAGAAGCAGGACTCGCTCTTTATGGAAATGAGTTAACAGAAGAAATTAACCCGTTTGAGGGTGGAATTGGTTTCGCTGTAAAATTAGGGGATAAAAAAGCCGTTGATTATTCTGGAAAAAAAGCCCTATTAGACTACGGGGTGCATGCACCTACGACTTACTTCCCACTGATTATCGAAGAAGCGTTAATGATTGAACCGACTGAAACGGAATCCAAGGCGGATCTTGATTTAACTGCGGATGCCTTTATTCAAATAGCGAAAGAGGTCGATGAAACACCGGAGAAAGTTTCGGGTGCGCCGCATCTGACTTCGGTTCGCCGATTAGATGAAGCCACTGCATCGCGTCGACCGGTATTGACGCATGACCCAGAAGCTGCACAAGCACAGAGGGAATTTGCAAAAAGCCGTAAAAAATAAGCAAATGTAGAAAAGCAGTTTGAAAAAGGTATGAATTCCTTCTTCAAACTGCTTTTATTTGTGTTTACGTGCCAAAATGATGGAAAATGGCACACATATTGTATTTGCGTGCCAAAATAGTAGAAAGTGGCACGCAGTTTAAATCTGCGTGCCAATATCTAGAAAAATGGCATGCAGAATTAATTCTTGCGTTAAAATCCTTAAAAATCACGAGCAAATTCAAATCTCGATTTACAACTTTAGAAAATAACAAAAGATTCTAAATCATCTGCTTTTCTACGCTATTCAGCTGCCGGTACGGCTTTATACATACTATACTGCCCGTAACCTGTCACTACTTTATAAAAACTACTTATTTTTTGATCGATTTCTGGATTGCCCGTATAAACCAAGAACGGCTGGCGCTTCAAACTATGGAGTTTCGTTGGTGTGGACAAAATAATCAAGTCTTCTTTGTCCAACTTAGCAAGCACTTTATCCGACAACTGCTGGTTGCCGCGGCCGAAAAGATAACTTTGCCCACCCATAGGGGATAAAATCAGTTTTATAGGCGCATCCCCAATGACATCCAAGATTTGTTGTTCATAAACATCTTTGGCGATGAGCTTTTTATTTTTCACAAGATCAATTCCAAGCACAGTCCCTTTAAGACCCAACTCTTCGAGAATGCGGGGTGTAGTTGAACCAGAGCCAATAATATAAATGACGTCCTCATCCATATCATCGATAACTTGAAGAGCAGCAGATATTTGAGCCTCCGCATCGGATTGTAAGGATGGGGCTTTTAAATTTTGCATATGCGATTCGTCGTACGGTACGTGTAAATAACCATAGACTTTTGTAATAATCTCATCCCTTCGAAAAGCCGCCTCTTCGATATCAATAACTTCTTTTGCGAGAATCGCAAGCGGATGATCGCTTAAAAACTCAAAAGCTAACTCTCCGGCATCTTCAGGCGTTACGGCGTAAACAGGGGAATGAATTTTAACACCGGTTGGAATCCCGATGACTGGAATTTCCTTTTCAAAGGGCAATGTGTCAGCGACGTCTCGCGCTGTTCCATCCCCACCTGCAAATAATAGTAAATCCACTTTATCTTCAAGTAATCTTTCAAGAAACAATCGACTGTCTTCCACACTGGACTCGCCTTTTATCTGATGAAGGACTTCGTACCGAAAGCCTAAATCGGCAACTACGCTTTCACCCATTTCACCTGAAGGAACAAGAAAAACTATGGACTCTTTTAGAGGTTTCAGCTTCTCGAGTGCTTTCACTGCTTTTACGGCAGGCGCCTCGTGAAATGGCTTTTGCCAAAATTTCTTGACCATCTGTTCCTTTTAAGCCAACTTTACCACCCATACCTGCGATAGGGTTAATCAATAAGCCAATTTTTTTCATATGGAGCCTCCAATCTGATAGATTATCTCTAGCATACCGAAGAGTTGCTGAATTTTCCATAAATTTCTTCTTTAAATCAGCCTATGGACCTATGACAAAAGTAAAAAGATAAGAGATAATGGTAGTGTAGAAAAAAGAAATGACAACCACACCTTAATTTCCATTAATATACAAGGAGGATTTATTATGGGTGAACGTGAAAGAATTTTAGAATTGGTTCGAGAAGGTATTTTATCCGTTGATGAGGCCCTAGACTTACTTGAAAGTGTAGCGAATAAAGAATCAAAGAAAACAGAAGAACGAGATTTTGTTTCAGAAGATATTTTTGAGAAGAAAGCAGAGCCTGTTGAAACTGAAGTTGAAGCAGAACCTGAGAAAGAAGCAGAAGAAGAGCCGATTGAAGCGACTGAAGAAGAAAAAGATATCGAAAGCAATAAAATCGAAGAGGAACTTGAAGAATTAGCGAATGAATTAAATCGCTATTCGGTAAAAATTGATGAAATCAATGAAGAAATCACAGCTAAAAAGCAAGAAGTTTCTGAAATTGAACAAGATTTAGCGGACAAAAAAGATGTATTGACCGAAGAATACTTTGAAAAGAAAAGTGAGCTTGAAAACAAACTGATCAATCTTCGTAAAGAAATTGAATTAATCTCATTGATTGAAGAAATTGACAGTACGAACGAGTTGAATAGTTTAAACGCGGACCTTACAAAAGTTATGGAAGATTTGCGCGATTTAGAAGCGAAGTCGCTTACGAGTGAAGAAATTCAAGAAGCGGATGCGCGTATTGCAAGCTTACAAACTGAAATTCAAGACTTAACGGATGCAAAAAATGAGTGGTTAAAAGAAATGCATTCATTGAAAATGAAACACTGGACAACGAAAGCAAAACAAATGTCAGAAAGCATTGAAATTCCAGAAGAATGGCGCGAAAATGCGAATAAAACGATTGAACGAGCGAGTGATATTTTTGCTGAAACAAGCCGTTCACTAGGTGATGTTTTCCGCCAAACAGTCCGAACGACTAAAGATACGATAAATAATATGGACTGGAAAGATATTGACATTAACTTTAATTTACCGAAACAAGCGAAAGTGACCTTTGAAGATGAATGGTTATTTGAAAATACAACCGCAACTATTTTGGATTTTAAAAATGCGAACGGTGATTTGATTTTCAAACCAAGTATGAACGACAGTATTAAAGTTGTTGCGAAAATTAAAATGCATGGTAACATTCAAGAAGCGACACCAAAAGAAGCTTTCGAAGCTCGTAGTGTCATTAAGATTGACGAAGATCAATTCACATTCCATATACCAAATAAATCAGTTGTTGCGGATATGATTATTTATCTTCCGAAAAGAAATTACGACTATATTCGCTCAAATTCCTTTAATGGGGATGTACACTTCAAAGAAATCACTACACGCGACATTTTTGTGAAAGCAACAAATGGAAATATTTCAATTGACGATATGCAAGCAACAATGCTTGAAGTGAAAGGCACAAATGGAGATATTACGCTAACAGAACTTTATTTACGCGACTTACTCGTAAGCACTGTCAATGGTGGTGTACGTGTCGTCGGTGAAGTCCAAAGTTCAGATGTCCATACCACAAATGGCGACATCCGCATGACATTAAGTGGGAATGAGCTCATTCGTGTGGTCGGTGGCTCCGTGAATGGCGACGTGAAAATCTCATTGCCTGAAGGCGTTGGTATAGAAATTGAAGCCAAATCCACATTCGGAAAAGTTCAAAGTCGCTTATCCAATATTGAAAGTTCGCTAGAGGCAGCTAAAAAAGGGAAAACCCACCGCCTTCGTCGAATAAGTGACGGTGAGATTTGTCGAGTAAAAGCTCAGACAACTACGGGAAATGTGTTATTTAAAGATACAGACAAAGAATAGAGTGAGGAGAGTTTAAGATGAAAAGATTAACAAAATCAAGAAGAGATAAACAAATTGCTGGAGTTTGTGGAGGTCTTGCTGAATATTTTGGAGTAGACTCAACCCTAGTACGAGTAGGTTATCTTATCTTTACATTCTTTGGAGCTGGATCGCCAGTTTTACTTTATCTATTACTAGCGATGATTATGCCTGAAGAATAAAAAGAATTTAAGGTCAAAATAAAAAGGAGGAATCTGAATGAGATTAACAAAATCAAGAGATGATATTATGGTTTCGGGAGTACTGGCTGGTTTAGGTGAATATTTTAATGTAGATCCAACGTTAATTCGTATTGGTGTCGCATTATTAGGATTCTTTACACCTTTTCCTGTGATTCCTCTATATATTTTAGGAGCAGTACTCATACCAAATGCACCAAAAAAAGAAAATAAACCCTTTCAAAAGAAATCTTCATCCAATCGGTCAAAACGCAAAGGATTTGACTTTCGTAATTATGAGGAAGTAAAAGCGGAAGAAAAACCTTTCTCAAAAGTAAACGATATCGAAGAAGACGACTGGAGTGATTTTTAAGATGAAATGGTGGCAAAGACTTTTACTCAATACCGTCATCTTTTTAATCCTTGGAAACTTTTTAGATGGGTTTTCTGTGGATAACTGGCAAGCGGCTGTATTTGCGGCGATTATCTTAGGTTTGTTAAATACTTTGGTAAAACCTATCATTACGTTATTTTCAATACCTATCACCATACTCACACTCGGTTTATTTTACTTTGTAATTAATGGGTTAATGATTTGGTTAACGGGTTATTTAGTAGCAGGTATTTATATTAGCTCCTTTAGCCAAGCTATATTAGTTTCACTAATCTTATCCTTAGTGAATTCGCTTGTAACAAAAGATGCTTAACAGGCAAAAAGACTGGAAATTCCAGTCTTTTTTTATTTTCTCAAACACTTATATGATCTATCCCGTACGTAAATAAATTACAGACGCGTTAGGGGTTCTATCTCGTACGTAAATATATTATAAACGAGTTAGATTGTTTCACGCAATTTAACTACCGGTATGCGATTGCTTGCACTTAAATTCTGTTAGAATTGTATAAAGTTTACAAACCACATAGTCAATTTTAATATTTTATGATAGAATCGAAGGGAGTGGTTATTAATGATTAATAGATAAAAGCAATTATTCAAATAAAGTAATACTGATCATTAATAGAGACACAAAATTATAACGGGGGTTAGAAATATGAATAACAAAGTATTTAATAAGTTACAGCAACTTGGTCGTACATTTATGCTACCGATTGCATTGCTACCAATCGCTGGGCTATTATTAGGGCTTGGGGCAGGTTTAACCAACGAATCCTTAATTGCACAATATAATTTAGAAGCAGTTATGGGAGAGGGCACAGTTATTAATGGTCTCTTAAGTGTTATGTCAGATGTAGGAGCTGTCATTTTCGGTAACTTAGCCTTGCTTTTTGCGATTGCTGTCGCTCAAGGTTTAGCGAAAGATCGTAAAGAAGTTGCAGCCTTATCTGCAGTCGTTGGTTATTTTACGATGTATGCAGCCCTTACAAGCGCCATTCATAACTTTTCAGATATGGACGCACTGCGAGAAATCGAAGGTTTAGTTGGAGGCGTTTTAGGATTTCAAGAAACCTTAAATACAGGTGTTTTCGGTGGAATTATCATCGGTCTAGTCGTCGTTTGGCTGCATAACAAATTCTATCGAGTTAAATTTATAGATGTACTCTCTTTCTTCCAAGGGACTCACTTTATTCCCATTATTTCATCCCTTGCAGGGTTAATTTTAGGAACGATTTTTGCTTTCGTATGGCCATATGTGGGTGCAGGAATTGCAGCATTAGGTGGAATCATTGTTGAATCAGGGAATATTGGTTCATTCCTATATGGATTTATTTACCGTGCGCTTATTCCATTCGGTTTACACCACGTATTTTATCTACCATTCTGGCAGACAGCCCTTGGTGGGTCAGCCGAAGTTGCAGGTGAATTGGTTCACGGAGCTCAAAATATCGTCTTTGCACAAATTGCAGCTGGAGAAGTGATTTCACCTGAATTTGCGAAATATTTCTCTTTCCAATTCCCATTAATGATTGGTGGTTGGCCAGCAGCTGCTTTGGCTATGTATCACGAAGCACGTAAAGAGAAAAAAGATGACGTTAAAGGATTACTTTTCGGATCATCATTTACTTCTATATTAACTGGGATTACAGAACCTATTGAATTTACCGTATTATTCGCGTCACCATTCCTATTTTACGGCGTGCACTCAGTGCTTGCTGGATTATCAGTCATTATAGTTGAATGGTTAGGTGCTGGAGTGGGCTTAACTTTCTCAGGTGGACTAATTGACTTTCTCATTTACGGAGTACTTCCAGGAAATGCTCGAACAAATTGGACAAGCCTGATTCTTCCAATTATTATCTGGGCTGTTTTATACTATGCAATATTCCGCTTTAGCATCCGCAAATTCAACCTGAAAACACCAGGAACTGAAGCAGATGATGAGGAAGCTGTTTTACGCACAAAAGACGAGTATCGTGCAGAACATGGAATCGGCCAAGCAACAGAAGATTCAGGATTCACTGGAGACGACAAAACATCTTATGAAATTGCAGTCGGTCTTGGTGGTTCGCACAATATCGCAGACTTTTCAAACTGTGCTACTCGATTACGCGTCACAGTTAAAGACGGTTCAAAAGTAAACGAAAATCTATTACGAAAAACGGGTGCCGCAGGAGTAATGGCGAGTGGACAGTCTGTGCAAGTCATTTACGGAACGAAAGTTGAAGGAATTGCCGGTGACCTAAACGACTTCTTGAAACAAAACCCTGACGTCGGAAATGAAGAACCAGAAACAGTAGCAACTGAAGAAACTGCTGACGTTGAACCGATTGAAGCAGATAAAGATGAAGTTGTAGAGATGGCTGGAGAAATTATTGCTTCACCAATGGACGGACAAATTGTTCCATTAGAAGAGGTTAACGACCAAGTATTTAGCTCTAAAATGATGGGTGAAGGGGTTGCGATTTTACCATCTAACGGAAAAGTGTATGCACCGGTATCAGGTGAAGTAACTGTTATGATGGATTCAAACCATGCAGTCGGGATAGAAAGTGAAAATGGGGCAGAAATTTTAATTCACGTTGGTTTAGATACCGTCGAATTAAACGGAGAAGGCTTTACAGCTCACGTTCAAAAAGGTGACCAGGTAAAAGCTGGAGATTTACTCATTGAAGCGGATTTAGAAGTTGTTAAGTCGCATGACTACGATACAACGACAATGGTTATCATCACAAATACTGACAACTATGGTCAAGTGATTGTAACAGAAGAAACAGTCACAGAGCATGCGGATGAATTATTAGAGTTGGTACCAAACACAGAAGCTTAAATTAATTTTAAAAAGATAATCCCACTTCAAAAGAGGTGGGTTTTTTTAATTTGTAATACAAACGATATATACAGGAAAGAAGTTTCATCTGTCGGGATTTGTAGCCTTTACTTAGGTAAATCTTGTTCGCATGTGAAAGCCAATTATGCTATTATTAATAGGTTAATATGAGAAAAAAGGATAAAAATAATATAACCAATTAAACAAAATGAATTTTGAGGTGAAAAAAGTGGGGGAAAAAGTAGTAACAGTCCAAGAACTTTTAGATGGCATGCCTTATATATCGCTAGCATCTGGAGGGGACTATGTTGATCGAGAAATTAAGGTATCAGATTTATCTCGACCGGCTTTAGAATTAACGGGGTATTTTGATTATTACCCAGAAGATCGCGTGCAATTATTAGGGGCAACAGAAATCTCTTTCTTAAATCGAATGACAGTTGAAGAAAGAATATTGATTATTAAACGCCTGTGTCATGAAGATACACCTGTCTTTTTAGTATCTAGAGGTCTAAAAGTCCCGCAAGAATTATTAGATGTAGCTTCGGATAATGGGATTCCGGTTTTGATTTCAAAGAGAAACACCACTCGTCTGTCCGCAAACGTGGTGAACTTTTTAGAAGAAAATTTAGCGCCACGAGTGGATCAGCATGGTGTACTTGTTGAGATTTCTGGCTTGGGTGTCTTGATTATTGGCGAATCAGGCATCGGTAAATCTGAAACGGCATTAGAGCTTATTCAAAGAGGACACCGTTTAGTCGCGGATGACCGGGTTGAATTATATATGATGGATGAGAGCCGTATTATCGGTGAAGCCCCTGAAATCTTACGTCACATGATTGAAATTCGTGGATTAGGCGTCATCGATGTAGCCAGTATTTTCGGGGTAGGAGCGGTTCGGGATTCAGCTGAAATTGATATGATTATTAATTTAAAACACTGGAACACAGATCATCAGTTCGACCGCCTTGGAAACAATATGGAAACGATGCGTTTCTTTAACGTTGAATTGCCATTATTACATATTCCAGTTCGAGTGGGTCGAGATTTAGCGTCGATTATTGAAGTCGCTACAATGAATGTCCGTGCAAAAGATATGGGCTTTGATTCAACAGAAAAGTTCGAACAGAATTTGACACGCTTAATTGAAAAAAACACGAAATCTCACAAATAATTTTTGATTCGTAAAAGGAGATTAAATGAATGAATGTTAACTTAATGACGATTGATCCAATTGCGTTTGAGATTGGACCCTTGTCAGTCGCTTGGTACGGACTCATTATCGTATTTGGGATGATTTTGGCCGTTTACTTAACGATTAAAGAGGGTGAAAAAAGAGGCATATCTGAAGACACAGTTGTCGATACAGCATTTTGGATTTTGCCTCTCGGTATTTTAGGGGCACGTTTATACTATGTGCTTTTTGAACTGGATTATTATTTGGCTAATCCTCTTAAAATCTTTGCGATTTGGGAAGGCGGCCTTGCGATTTACGGAGGGGTTATTGCCGGAATACTCGTCATCTTATGGCGAGCACGAAAAGATAATTTTTCATTTTTACTATTTACAGATATTGTGGCACCACACACTTTACTTGCCCAAGCAATAGGTCGGTGGGGAAACTTTATTAACCAGGAAGCTCATGGGGGCGAAGTGAGTCGTCAGTTTCTAGAAAATTTGAGGTTACCTGACTTCATTATTGAAGGCATGCATATCCAAGGAGCTTACCACCATCCAACCTTTTTGTATGAATCGCTTTGGAGCTTACTTGGAGTGATTCTGCTTTTAGTTCTTCGAAATAAAAAGCATTTTCTTCTGCGTGGAGAAACGACCGCTGGGTACATGATTTGGTATGGAATAGGTCGTTTGTTTATCGAAGGCTTGCGTACGGATAGTCTTTACTTAGGCCCATTTCGAATTTCACAAGTGCTTTCGGGTGTCATTATTTTAGCGGGTATCGTTTTTATTGTTTACTTAAGACGTTTTGCTTATCCAAAACCACCATACTATACAGATGGTATGGCGCCAGAGTTAGAATTTGAGCGGAAAAAGCAAGCTTATAAAGAAAAAAACATGAAATAAAAATCGCTAGAATAGAAGAAATAAGGGGGATTTTAATGAATCAACAGCAAGAAAAAATAGCTGTCTTAGGCGCCGGTTCATGGGGGACTGCGCTCGCAAAAGTATTAGCTGAAAATGGTCATGATGTGAAGATTTGGTCACGCGTGAAAGATGCAGCGATTATTGATGAAATTAATCAAAAACATACAAATGAACGATATTTAAAAGAAATTACTTTACCAGAAACATTAGTTGGAACAACAGATTTAGAGGAAGCACTTTTAGATCGAGAAACGGTTTTAATTGTTATTCCAACGGTAGGCATTCGAGACATTGCGAGACAATTAAATGAAATGGTCAAAGAGCCGAAGTTATTTATTCATGCTTCGAAAGGTTTAGAACAGAAAACTTATGACCGCATTTCTGAAATCCTAGCGGAAGAAATTGATGAAGAAAAACGTTCAGCCATTGTTGTTCTTTCTGGACCAAGTCATGCGGAAGAGGTTGCCGTTCAAGACTTGACGAGTGTAACTTCAGCGAGTGAAAATGAAGAAGCCGCTGCGAAAGTTCAAAACTTATTTATGAATGATTATTTCCGCGTTTACCGCAATGAAGACATTATTGGGGTCGAACTTGGAGCGGCACTTAAAAATATTATCGCTTTAGGTGCGGGCGCTTTAAACGGTTTAGGATACGGTGATAATGCGATTGCGGCTTTGGTGACGAGAGGGTCGGCAGAAATCGCAAGATTAGGGGTTGCTCTTGGGGCGGAAGCTGAAACCTTTATGGGCCTCAGTGGAGTTGGCGATTTAATCGTTACCTGTACAAGCCCGCATTCTAGAAACTGGCAAGCTGGGAAATTAATCGGTGAAGGTCGAAACTTGGAAGAAATTCAAGAAACTGTTGGAATGGCTATCGAAGGTTTATCGACAGTTATAGCGGCGAAAGAATTAGCCGAAATGCGCGGAGTGGACATGCCAATAACCCAAGCGATTTACCGAGTGGTTTACGAAGGTGTCGATGTCGAAGAAGCAGTAGTGTCATTGATGCGTCGCAAAGGCAGAGCGGAATAAGCGAAGCAAACAGATTATTGGTAAGTAATGGTCAAAGACTGTATAATACTTAGTAATTACAGAAATTTTGAATGTATAAGGAAGATAAAAGTATGGGAAAAGAAGTAGTAGAAAAAATTTATGATGTCCTAGTCATTGGAGCTGGACCAGGTGGAATGACAGCTACCTTGTATGCATCACGAGCCAATTTATCCACATTGTTACTAGAGCGTGGCGCTCCAGGTGGTCAATTAATTAATACCGCAGATGTAGAAAACTATGCCGGTTTTAAATCAATTACAGGACCTGATCTTGCCGCAAAAATGTATGAAGGTGCCACTCAATTTGGTGCTGAATATACATTTGGAGACGTCAAAGAAATCATTGACGGCAAAGAATATAAGCAAGTTGTGACATCCACCAAAATTTATAAAACACGATCAGTCATCATTTCAACAGGAGCAGAGCACAAAAAAATTGGTATTCCTGGTGAAGATAGATTAAATGGACGCGGCGTTTCTTATTGTGCCGTTTGTGACGGTGCCTTTTTCCGTGACCGTCCACTCGCCGTTATTGGTGGGGGAGATTCAGCAGTTGAAGAAGGAACGTACTTGACGCAATTCGCGAGTGAGGTCACGATTATTCACCGCCGCGACAAATTACGCGCGCAAAATATTTTACAAGACCGTGCCTTCGCAAATGAAAAAGTCAACTTCATTTGGGATACCGTAGCAGAAGAAATTATTGGTGACGACAATGTGAAATCGATTCAGCTTCGCAATGTGAAAACAGGAGAAAAATCAACTTTAGAAGTAGATGGAGTCTTTGTTTATATCGGACTGCTTCCAAACTCAGATGCTTTCCTAGATTTAGGCATTACTGATGAAGAAGGTTGGATTGTAACGGATGAATATAGACAAACCGCCGTTCCAGGAATTTTCGCAGTCGGCGACGTCAGACAAACAGTTCTTCGACAAATTGCGACTGCAGTTGGCGATGGTTCAATAGCCGGTGATGCAGCCTATAAATACGTGGAGTCATTAAAAGAAGAATTAGCTTTAGCTAAATAATTAAATATCTAAGTAAAAGCATCCTTAATTAATTTTAGGGGTGCTTTTTATTGTATTAATGAATCTCATAGCTTTATAAACAGAATTATAAAGCTACAAGACTTTCTCATGGCTTTATAAGCAGAATTATAAAGCCGCAAGACTTTCTCA
>RRZT010210798.1_pt1 | contig 16148 bp, 15 predicted proteins | sample 2165551 | NCBI WGS metagenome assembly RRZT01 (sample SAMN10456910, study PRJNA506462) | wastewater metagenome | biome: wastewater; feature: sludge; material: wastewater sludge; isolation source: wastewater sludge with Escherichia coli K12::gfp cells carrying plasmid... | place: USA: Moscow, Idaho... | reverse complement strand
TTCTGACACATTATTCTCTTCCAGCGTATCCGTCTATACCCGAAATGATTTCGAGAAAATAGATGTATCAGATCTGCCTAATCTGAAGATCGGTGTAGGTCAGGGTTATTATACAGAAGAAATATTGAAAAACACTATAAACCATAAGAATTATATTGCCTATCTCGATATGAATCAGGCGATTGAGGACCTGGAACGGGGTACCATTGATGCTATTTTTGAAGATCATTGGTTAATGGACAGCTTGTTCGTTGCACGAAAAGATAAGGGACATTTTTCTGCTCAGATAGATGGTTTATATCCTTTACCACATGCTTATGCAATCAGCAAAAACAGACCAGAGCTGGTAGGATATATGAATACCAGAATAAATGATCTCCGGAAAAAAGGAATTTTCGAAGAAATTTATATGAAGTATTTTTATGCTCATTCGCAGTATTATCTGGAACAGTCCAGAAAACAGACCATTCTGCTCGTTGCGATCATTGCTGTCAGTATACTTGCTCTGGTCTTTGGTCTGAAATTTTATATTGATATCTTAAAGCGAAGACTTCTGCTCAATTATGAAAAATTAAAAGCGGCAAACAGTATGCTTGCCAGTGCAAATGATCAGCTTCAATCTCAATACGAAGAGATTCAGGCACAGTATGAAGAAATTCAGGCACAATACGAAGAAATCGAAACCAATCGCAATGACCTTGAAAAAAGTGAGGAGCGGTACCGTCTTATTACAAGTGCAGCAAGTGATGGACTTTGGGACTGGGATATGGTAACAGATACCCTGTATCTTTCTGAAAAATGGGCTGTGATGATGGGATTTTCCTCGTCTGTCGTTGTCGATCTGACAAAGAACTGGCACAGTTTTGTTCATCTATCAGATGACCGAAACTTTATTGAGCAGATGAAGCAATTCTGGAAAAGCGATATTACATCTTTTTCTGAGGAAATTCAGGTCGGTCTGGGGAATTTAGAATATCACTGGTATTTGGTAAAAGCTGCTATTATCAGAAATGAAGATCATATCCCTCTGCGAATGGCTGGTACGATCAGTGATATCAATGATAAGAAGGAATATGAAGAAAGAATTTTTCAACTTGCCTATTATGATCATCTTACAAATATACCAAATCGAGTCCTGCTTCAGGAGCGGTTAGGTCAGATCATAAAAAATGTTATAGACAATGAAACAATGGCAGCGCTGTATTACATTGACCTGGATAATTTTAAACATATCAACGATACATTGGGGCATGTATATGGAGATCTGCTACTGAAAGCCATTGCTTCGGAACTACTGACACTAGAATCAAGACATTTCTGTACTTTCAGAGTCGGTGATGATGAATTCATTGTAATTATAGAAAATATTTCTTCTCAGACTGAGATCAATCACTGGGCAGATGTGTTGCTATCATTGTTTAAAAGAACGTGGATCCTCAAGGAAGGCGAGACCTATCTGTCTGCAAGTATCGGTGTAACTGTGATACCAAATGATGGAATGGACGTCCATAAAATCCTCAAATCCGCTGATGCTGCCATGTATGAAGCAAAAGCTGACGGACGCGGAATCTATAAACGGTTCCATGAAGATATGCTGAATAAAGTAAGTACACGTTCAGAACTTGAAAAACAATTACGAAAAGCAGTGGAACATAAAGATTTTGAATTGTATTATCAACCTTTTTATCGTATCACAGATGGCACACTTGTAGGTCTGGAAGCATTAATCCGATGGAATCATCCGGTTCGGGGCGTTATTTCACCCGCCCAGTTCATCCCACTTGCTGAAGAGACCGGTCTGATCAAGGACATCGGTCAGTGGGTCATTGATACAGCCTGCAGACAATGTGCTGTATGGCAAAAAATGGGCTACTATAAAATTCCAGTCGCTGTTAATGTATCTGAAAAACAATTAGAGGATCCTGACTTTATTTCAGGTCTGAAACGTTCTTTGTCTGAATCAGGTCTGGCACCGGAATACCTGCATGTTGAAATTACCGAAAGCTGTGTTATTAAGTTCTTAGATCCCTCCATTGAATTATTGCACCAACTACATAACATGGGAATAAAAATTGCTTTGGATGACTTCGGAACCGGTTACTCCTCACTTCATTATCTGCAGTGTCTTCCTATTGATACTGTAAAAATTGATAAATCCTTCATAGATCACATTATTACTAATCCTCCGGATACGCTAATTATAAGTGAGATCATCTCCATCGCTCACAAACTTAGCATGAATGTGATTGCTGAAGGAATTGAATTACCTGAGCAGATCACTTATTTAAAACAAGAGCATGGTGACTATATGCAGGGATTTTATCTTAGCAGACCTCTTCCTGCTGCACAAATCGAGTCCTTAATCAAAATCTGAATTTCAAATAGAGAGAACCCCTTTTGTAAAATTTCTGTTTCACAAAAGAGGTTCTCTTCTAAATAAAGAGCCAGTTTTCTTTTCATCTCACTTTATGATTAGACTCTGTGATCACATATTGATCACGTCCGCCTGCTTTTGCCTGATACAACGCTTTGTCAGCTGCCGCAACTGCATATTCAGGATTGAACATGCTCTTTTCGCCATGCCAGCAAACACATCCAATACTTAGTGTGACTCTGACAATTCTGTCTTTCGCGATGAATTCGTGACGTCTAATTTTCTCAAGGATTCTTTTTGCTACCATCTCAGCAGATGCTCTCTCTGTGTCCGGTAAAATAATAATAAATTCATCTCCACCGAACCTTCCAACTGTATCCATCGTGCGGATACTACCTTTGATCAGTTCCGATATTCCCTGCAATACTGTATCCCCGGCATGATGTCCCAATTCATCATTGATCTGTTTATAATAATCAACATCAATCAGCATCATACTGATCTTCATCATTTCAGAATCATCGTCTTTTTTGATAAAAGATTCTAAAAGACTGTCAATATATCTTCTGTTAAAAATTCCTGTCAAAAAGTCTGTATTTGCCTGTTCTTCATTTTTTGAATTTAGAACTTTGAGTTCCCTGATCAGTCGCTTATTCTCCATTATGGAAAAATCTGACGTCCAATGATAAGCAGGACCGTGATCGAAGTTCCAGTAATCAGTGGGTCTTTTTTAATATACTGAAAACTTATTATCATAATCACAACACTCGCACTGAAGTAAGGAAACAGATACTGAATATGTTCTCTGAGCATACTTCTACTTTGTTTATTGCCATTCTCAACAGGTTCATTCTCTGTATCGTTATAGTTCAATGCCGCGATCGCAAGAATCAGGCATCCTGCCGGCCACAATGGATCGATGAACCCGCCAGACACATAAATACTACTTTCCTGGATCGCAAATACAATATCTGCGACAAACCAGAAAATAAACGATATTCCAATCAGAAGATTGGTTCGATTGATCCTTGGACTAAAGGTACATAAAAAAAATAACGAAAAGAGTCCGCCCAGATAACCAAGGTCAAAAACTGGATACGCAAGTGAAACCAGTTTTTCCATCAGATCGGTCTGATTATCAATCCAAATCGGAAGCATTACATAGTTGAAGATAATGGTAGTACTTGCGACCATTGTAATTAAGATATCAAATCCTGTTAGAATAACATTCGTCGTCTGTTCATTCCGGATGTAAAAGATCAATGCAATCAGATAACATACAGAAGCAGAAAGATAAAACAAATCACCAAAAGAAGGCGTCGGGACTTCAATTTTAAAAATCAATTCATCAATGGTCCAGATCAGATCACCGATCATATTAAGTATCACACCAGCAAGGAAGATCATCCAGGCACTTCTTTTTAGTCTGTCCATTGACTTGACTGCAAACAATAGTAAAACAACACTCATCAGGTCACCTGCAAGACTGAGCAGATTGGAGAGTAACACAGACATGTCAGGATCCCTTTGCATATAGTTGCCCAACAAACTATAATAAAGAACCAGATAAAACACAAATGCAAGTGCAGCTGCTTTTCTAATGCTCATGCTTTTTGTCTTGATCACCAATACACCTCCCGCTGATCGTTCCCGTTACATCACTTCATTTGCATATCCAGTGTTTCTATGTGTTGCTGAAACCATGTTGTCAGTCTTTCAAGCGTCTTCTCAATTAAGCTATCCTGATTGCCCAGTGAAATTTCAGGCAGCTTTTCAGCCAGTCTGTTCACCTCTTCCAGAAACCACTTATGCTGCTCGACCTGCTTAGAAATTCCTTCATAACCCATCTTATCCATATAAGACTCTTCTTCTTTAAAATGATAGGTCGCATAATCCTGAAGCCCTTTTACGATTGCTGCCAGATCCTCATCCTTAAAAAGCTTATTCTCATCTTTTAATAATTTATATGCATCATCCGCCAGTTTAAAGATTTTGCTGTGCTGTTCATCAATGGCTTCAATCCCAGTGTAATATTGTGGCTTTAATTCGTACATAATCTGATCCTTCCTCTATTCAACATACCAAGTTTTTCATGTTTATTCTATTATTAGTTTAATTCTTTCTATAGAAAATTGGAAGCGATAAATATTTCACAGACTAAAAATCTCAAAGCCTTATAAAAAGACTTTGAGATTTTTAAATTCAATATTTATACATCCAGTTCGGGTGGTGTGTCCAATTCATCAGAGACATACTTCCCATTCTTTTTCCTCTGTCTGACACATTCTGTCAGCAGGTATTCAATCTGTCCATTCACAGACCTGAAGTCATCCTCTGCCCAGTTTGCCAGTGCATCATATAATTTTGCTGATAATCTCAGCGGAACCTGTTTCTTTTCTTTATCACCCAAATCATCACCATCAATTCATTAATATAGGCTGCCAGAATTTACGATCGGTTGTACATCTTTGTTTCCGCACAATACGACCAGCAAATTAGATACCATCGCTGCTTTACGTTCCTCATCCAATTCGACGACACCTGTCTCACTTAATTTTTTCAGCGCCATTTCGACCATACCAACAGCTCCATCTACGATCATTTTTCTTGCATCAATAATTGCCGAAGCCTGTTGCCTTTGGAGCATAACTGCTGCAATTTCAGGTGCGTAGGCAAGATAGGTGATCCTTGCTTCTATGATCTCAAGTCCTGCCTCCATGACTCTCTTCTGGATCTCATCTTTGATTCTGAGTGCAACAATTTCACTTGAACCTCTAAGACTTCCGTCATCTGCCTGACCATCACCTGTTGTATCTACATTCGGCGCAACATCATAAGGATAGTTACGGACAATATTTCTTAGTGCAGTATCGCATTGCAGGGAAAGGTATTCTTTAAAATTGTCAACGTGAAATACTGCTTTGGCTGTATCGACAACTCTCCATGTGACTGCAATTCCAATATCTACAGGGTTTCCCAGGCAATCATTGATTTTTTGCTTGTTATTATTTAATGTCATGATTTTTAGGGAAATCTTTTTATTTACTGTTTCAATCGCTGGTGCACTGGTCAGCGTTGCAAGATTGATCGTGGATCCTGTCGTATGTTCTACGTCACCACTTTGCTTTAATCTTGTTTTTGCTGCTGGATTGACACTGGTACTAAAAGGATTGACAAAATAAAAACCATCCTCTTTTAGCGTTCCTACATAGTTTCCGAATAATGTCATGACAAGTGCTTCCTGTGGTTTTAATACACGAAGTCCCATCAACGGGATCCATCCAAGACAAAGCCAGATGATGCTCAATGTCAGTACTACTACATTAAAATAGACTGAACTGAAAATACACAGTGCCAGTGCTGCCAGATACGCCAACACGGTTACGATCAGGACCAACATTCCATTCTTATTTTTGTTTAATATTTTCTCTTCCATCTTTTCTCCATTCTGCATTTGTAGCATGCTTGCTTCCTATAGATTGTTCTATATGATATCATTATGATATCACTATGATTAAATTTCGTCAATCTATTTCCTTAAAATGAATTTTATAATTTCTACACTGTTATTTCATCATAGGATGGCAGTTTTACAAAAACGGGGATGTGTGACGTTTCTGGAAGAATGTGTTCGAACAGATCACTGGTCTTGATCCTAAGACTGCTTGTATTGACACAGGGATGACAGCCAATAGTATCATTCTTCAACACATCTTGATCAATCAGCAGCTGTACCTTATTCTTCAGATCATTCATCAATCCAAGGACAGAGACTGCTCCCGGTTTTATGTCCAGAAACTCTTCCATAGAGATCTCATCCGCAAATGAAAGTCTTGCTGAACCAATCTGTGCAGATAAATCTTTCGTTTTAAAAACTTTCCTGCCCGGCATCATTAAAAGATAAAATTGTGTTTTTTGTCTGTTGCACAAAAAGAGGTTCTTACAGATCAGACTGTTCAGAACTGCGTCGATTTCGCCACAGACTTCCATGGTCGCCGCTTCCTCGTGATCGACTCTCTCGTACTCTATCTTTAACCTGTCCAATAAATCATAGACTCTGATTTCCTTTTCCTGCCTTCCTTCAAGATCTGCAGGTCTTCCTTTTACAAGTCTCATTCTTACTCTCCTGTTATCTTTATTTGGTTATCTTATTTATTGTATCATTTGTTTAAATATTTGCAATAATACCACATATAGTACAATTCATGTTTTGCACCCTATATCTAGTAGACTAAATGCATTGTGCGTGATATGATAGTAAAACAGCAATAAAATATATACGATCTAGTTCCACATACATTTTATTGTGAGTATGACCAACAAGCAGGTGGGTAACAAACATATGAAAAAAACAATCAAAAAACGAAATGGAACCATTGTTCCTTTTGACAAAGAAAGAATTATTCACGCTATTTATAAGGCTATGATATCTGTGAACGAAGAAAATCCTGATATTGCAAAGCAGATTGCATACAAAATTGAGGCAAATTACCAGGAAGGTCTTCGCGTTGAAGACGTTGAAAGGCAGGTCGTTAAGGAACTCTTTTTAGCAAACCTGGATCAGGTCGCAGATTCCTATGCTGATTATAAGGCACAACGTAAGCTACTTCGTTCTACGAACCAGACAAAATATCAGGGACGCTTTCTCTCTTCTGATTTTATTACAAAATACAAACATCTTCCGGATCCTTTTCCAACAGAACTCGGAAAATTCGTTTATTACAGAACTTACAGCAGACCTGTTATCGAAGAAAAAAGACGGGAATTCTGGTGGGAGACCTGTTTTCGTGTTGTTGAATTCAATATCGGACTTGAGCTCGATGCCATGAAACGTCAGGATATTGAGATCACAGAAAAGATCACTGCCGATCTTGTGACGGAAGCAGAGGAAATTTATGACTTAATGTATCATCTGAAGTTATTTCCTTCAGGACGTTCTTTATGGATCGGTGGAAGCAAAGCATCCTATCTGTATCCGCTCAGTAATTTCAACTGTAGCTTTGTTACAATTGACAGCCTGAAAAAATTCTCAGAGATCTTTTTTGTTCTGATGCTTGGAACCGGTGTTGGTCTGTCAGTAGAACGCGAATACGTCAGAAAATTGCCAAAGATCAACAGCAAGATCGAAATCATTCACAAATCCTATGAAGCCAGCCCTGCCAGTGCCAGAAAAGAATACACTGAACTCAGACTCCTCAATAATAATGCAATTGAATTAGAAATTGGTGACAGTAAATTTGGATGGTCCAGTGCGATCGATCTGTTCTTTGATATCCTTTCCTCAAAACAATATGTAGGGATTGAATACATTTTTATTAATTACAATAATGTAAGACCAGAAGGCGAGCGGTTAAAAACATTTGGCGGATATGCCTCCGGACATAATAACATCAAGCAGATGTTTGAAAAGATCAGCCGGCTCTTTAAAGAAAAACGAAATGCAAATTATCAACAGTGGCAGTCCATCTCTCCCATTGATGCCCTTGACATTGCCACGATCATTGCAGAAAATGTTGTATCTGGTGGTGTTCGCCGCAGTGCTGAGATCGTGTTCTGCGACGCAGATGAAACAGAGGTCTTAAATGCAAAGGCAAATCTGTATTATCAGGACGATGATGGAAACTGGATCGAGAATAAGCTGACATTGAATCGCGCTCTGTCCAACAACTCTGTCATCTATAAGAAACGTCCCACCCGTGAAGAACTTCATTCACATTTTGAAAAACTAAAAATTTCAGGTGAACCTTCCTTTGCTAATTTTGAAGAAATGAAGAGAAGACGAGAAGATGTACAGGGAGGAAATCCTTGTTTTGAAATCCTGTTAAGAGACCGTGGTGTCTGCAACCTTTCTGAAGTGAATCTGATGGGATTTGTCAGACCTGATGGAACTTATGATAAAAAATCCATGATGAAAGCACAGAAATATTCAGCCAGAATTGGATACCGTATGGCCAGTATTGAGCTTGAGCTCCATGAATGGAATCTGGTAAATCAGGAAGACAGACTGACCGGCTGTTCGATCACAGGTGTCATGGACTTCAAAAATGCAACTGCTCTTTCAGAAAAAGAATTTGCCGGACTCCTAAGTGCGCTGAGAAAAACTGCAAGAGAAGCTGCATTTGAACTTGCGGATTTTCTAAAAATGAATCGTCCAAAGCTTGTAACAGCTGTAAAACCATCCGGTACGATCAGTCAGCTTCCTACTGTCTCAAGTGGTGTACATTTTTCACATTCACCTTATTACATCAGACGTGTCCGCGTCAGTGCGAAGGATCCCCTTGCACAGGCACTAGCTGATGCCGGATTTCCATGGCACCCTGAAGTGGGACAGACCACTGAAGATCATAAGACTAAAGTCTTTGAATTTCCGGTCAAAGCACCTGAAGGCAGAACGAAATACGATGTATCTGCACTGGAACAGCTCGAGCTCTATCGCACGCTCATGAAACATTATGTGGATCATAATGCATCCAATACCATTCATGTCAGACCAGATGAATGGGATGAAGTAGAACAATGGGTATACGATAACTGGGACGATATCGTAGGCGTTACGTTCTTATCATTGGACGACAGTTTTTACCAATTATTACCATACGAAGCGATCACAAAAGAAAAGTACGATGTACTTTCCAAAAAGCTTCCCAAATTTAATCCAAATCTTCTGCGGCAATACGAAACATTTGAAGACGAGTACGATATTCTGGACGCAGACTGCGAAAGCGGAGCATGCCCTGTGCGCTGATAACTTAAAATCATTTGCTTCCAACCAACTCCATTGTCTCCATATCTTTGGAAAGGAATAGGTCTTATCATGGAAATCCAATTACGTCTTGAAGAAACGTCAGATTACAGAACTGTGGAAGAACTTACAAGAGATGCCTTCTGGAATCGACATGTCCCAGGTTGCGATGAGCACTACCTTGCTCACATTCTTAGAAATTCCGCTGTCTTCATAAAGGAACTTGATTTTGTTGCCGTGGTCAATGGTCAGATCGTCGGAAACATTATGTATTCAAAAGCATTGATCCAGGGTGATGATGGTCTTCGCTATCCTGTTCTGAGCTTTGGTCCCGTCTCAGTTCAAAGTAATATGCAGGGAATAGGTATTGGCTCTGCTTTGATCCGGCATACCATGGAACTTGCTTCCTCGCTCGGTCACCAGGCAATCATCATCTATGGTGATCCTGATTACTATCAAAGATTCGGCTTTGAATGTGCAGAGCATTTTAATATTGGAACAGCATGGGACACTTATGCGACCCCTCTTCTGGCATGCGAACTAAGACCCGGTGCCCTACAGAGCTGTCCAGGTAAATTTTTTGAAGATGATATTTATCATCTGGATAAAACAGCCTCTGCATCTTTTGATCAGAACTTCCCTCCAAGGGAAAAACGCTCTGATCTTCCCTCTCAAAAACGCTTTTCGGAATTAGTCGCCATGAATAGGCCCCGTTAAATAATCAGCCTCTCTTTTAAATGATCATAGAACTGACTCAGATGAATTCCATCTACCAGCGCATGGTGACATAAAATACTTACCGGAATCAGGATTTTGCCTTCCTGTTCAAAATATTTTCCCCAGGTGATTCTAGGGTTGCTGTCTGCCGGAATCGGAACAGGCTGAACCAGTGAGGTATAGGACAACCATGGTAATGAAGAAATAAATAAAAGTGACAAAGGCTCTTCCCCATCAGAAATGGTGGGGTTTTTCATTGCGGATTCCTGCTCTTTCCTTGCATATGCAATAAATTCATCCAGCGGTCTGTCACAGGAAACACTGCAGTAACAATAAGTTCCATCCTCTAATCCTACTGTATAGGATGCCTTACACTGTTCAAACTCAACAATTCCTTCCTGATCTATTCTTTGCCTTAATGCAGTAATCTCATTTGCAGCATTTCCGACTGCATGCAAAAAACCAAGGAAAAAGGGGATTTCCATCTCTGCTCTTCGATGCATCCATTCTGTAATATCGACATTCACCGTGGTCCCCACATAAGGGTATGCCATATTCATGAAATAATGAAAATGTTCTTTTCTAGGATAGTGTTTCAGATCTATTCTTTTTCCTTGCATCATTTTTTCTCCTGTCTGCTCAATGCATCATTCTTGCCACAAGTCCATCTGTGACTGGGGTCAGATAATGAAACAATGCTTCATTGTGATAAAAATTAGTAATAAATGTTTTAGAAAGATGATTCAGTTTTTCTTTGCTGACATTTCCCTGATTTATGATCTGAAGTTTCTCCTGCATACTGATCCTTTTCTGAATAGGCTGATCAGCCAGCAAATGGCACAACACATCCTGGTATACGATCTCACATAGGTTATCGATCATAAGTCTATAGCCTGCATCATATTCTGATAGTATTTCAAGAACCAGTGCTCTGTCAAATTTGCTTAAAAAGAGTTGTTCCATTTCGATACAATCCAGATATGTTTCTATACGCTGAATTCCTTCATACTGAGACAGATCCATCAGAATCGGGTAATCAAGTGTCAGTATGGTGTTCTGTGGACAATATTTTATATCATACCATTTAAAAAATTCCGGCATTCCTTTTATAACAGTGTCTTCAAGACATTTATTACGGTAGCTGTCAAAATACTCTGTCATATGGTTATACTGTTCCATCGACTGTTTTACTTTATCTGTCAGCATCCTATGACCTGACTCATATGCCTGCCACGCTGATGATAACTTTGTTGCCACTGAGGTTTCACGAATCGCTCCATTCTGTGCACGGATCGTATAAATGACAGCATCCATAAGTTGTTGCGCTGTTTCATACGAAATAGAACTGCTCTCTCTCGAAACAAATCGATCTGCCAGTTTAGAAACGATCTCAATGAGTTCTTCCACTGCGTATCCTGTTTCTTTATTAGAATCTAAATTCACTGTTTCTCCTATCGTAGTTACTCTTATTTTACCAGAAAAGTTCTTTCAGTGTTTCCATATAAAGATCATAATCCCATCGTTTCACATCATCGAACTGACTATACTGTCCGTATCCCTCCAGTTCTTTGTACCCTTCGTATCCAGCACGGATCGCACTTGCAAAATTCATCAGACATGTTCCTTCCAGATAGTCCAGATCTCCATAGCAGATCGTTTCGAACTGTTCTTTCATAAAATGAAGCAGTTCATCATCTGATATTTCATCCATCATTTCATTTTTATAAAGATAAAAAATATTCTGCAGCCGTATCAGAATTTCCGTATAGTGGCTCTGATCGATATACGCAGAATCGCAAAACTCGTATATGATCTTTGGCATAACGCCCTGTCCAAATTCTACTCTTCTTTGTTCCTTCAGCGCCATAACGCGCTCCTGAACAAGGAGCTGTGCATCCTGCTGCGTTAATACAAGACCAAATTTTTCCGTGTATTGATTTGTTTTTAGAACTTCAGCCAGTTGATTATTCTGCTGCATAATTTCCATCCAGTTCTTTTCCATATCTTACACCCCTTTCCCCTGTTTGAAAATCGATTATAACACCGCTTACAGACCTCCGCCAGTCTTGAATTTTAGGTGATTTTGTGGTAATATAATAACAAGATAAGTGCAAAAAATCTCATGAAATTTAATTCATGAGATTTTTTATGTCATACGCCCAATTTCATTTGATGGTCTGAACCATTTTTCAATCTTTATAAGTGTTCTTTACAGGCATACTCTTCAACAGAAAGTTTAAAAACTGTAACAGCATTCACCATGGGTTCCGGAAATTCCCAATCTGCTTTTTTTGTACTCTGTTTCATAATTTCAAGAAGACCCATCTTTTTCTCATCCAGATCTTCTATGATTTTGATATTACCGCTCCCGATCACACTCTGAAAACTTGCCGTATGTTCACATGCTGTTTCCGCTTCCTTCAGCTGATAATTGGTATCCATTTCAAAACCGGCATATCCCGTTTTTTGAATCAGGTCAATTTTGCGCCCTTCTTTTGCACTATGAAAGTAGAATTCATATCTGCCATCCTTCTCTGTAAATCCAAAATTCATCGGCACTATATATGCTTTTCCTTCTTCACATAATCCAAGTCTGCAGCAATGGCAGGCTGTTATAATTTCTTTTATTTTACCCTGATCTGTAATTTCTCTGTCTTTTCTCCTCATGCTCTTCTCCTATTGTTCATAAAAGTTTTCTTCTGTCTTCTTCATTTCCCTTAACAGTTTTTCAACCATACAATCAAGATGTCTGTGATCTGTACCGCAGCATCCACCAAATAGTTTCATTTTACTATACTGATATAACTTTACCATGTCATCAGCAAATTCATCCGGATCCGGCTGCAGTCCATATTCTCTTTTCAGTCGTTCTCCTAAGGCTCCTTCCATCAAAATCATTTTATTCTGATCGAAGCATTCTGATAATGTCATTTCTTCTCTCCTACTGGTATAATGTATAACAGAATGTTATATTACTACATATCAATTACCATCAGCAACTCTTCACATGGAGGATACCCCTATGATCAAAAAAATCAATTCCATCTATATTGTTGGAATGGGAGCGCTTGGGCTCTTGTATGGAAGTACGATTCTTGACAAAAATCCCGAAATAAAACTTAAGTTTCTTATGGATGAAAACAGATTTCAGAAATATGGAGATCAGGAGGTCATCTGCAACGGAACTGCACGCACCTTCCCTGCTGTTTCATCGAAACATGCACATCCTGTAGATCTGATTCTGATCGCAGTGAAATACAACGATCTTGCGGATGCGGCCGAACTGATCAGACCATGTGTTGGTCCTGATACCATCATAATGTCAGTTTTGAACGGGATTTCCAGTGAAGAATACCTTGGAAGTCTCTATGGAATGGAGCACATGATTTTTACAGTGGCACAGGGGATGGATGCCATGAAGTTTGGAAATCAGTTTCATTATAGTAATATGGGGAAACTGCACATTGGTATCGTTACTCCTGCCCAGCAGCAAAATCTTAATTCTGTCAGCACTTTTTTTGACGAATTCCAAATTCCCTATTATATCGAAGCAGACATCAGATATCGTATTTGGAGTAAATTCATGCTGAATGTTGGCGTGAATCAGACCTGTATGGTATATGGCACTACTTATTCAGGGGTTCTTCAAAAAGGTGAAGCCAACACCATGATGATCTCTGCCATGCGTGAGGTAATTGCTGTCGGTAATGCTGAAGGGATCGCTCTCTCTGAAAAAGATATCAATCAGTATATTGAAATTCTCAGGACACTTGCCCCCGACAATCTTCCTTCCATGGCTCAGGATCGTATCAATCAAAAGCCATCTGAGGTAGAAATGTTTGCAGGCACGGTCATACAGCTTGCTCTAAAGCATCAGATCTATGTCCCTGTGAATGAATATTTCTATGACAAAGTTCAGGAAATAGAATCCAGTTATAAAGGATAGATTCACTCTTCCTAATCAAATTCGTACAGATAAACAAATTTGAACCCGTAGGTATATTGGCATATTAGAAAAAACCCTTGGAAAATCCACAATGGTCCCGGCAGTGTGACCGCATGGGGAGATTCCAACATTGCAACATATTTTTTCTGGTCAATTTCTACAATAGGTTCCATTCCTTCATGAAGGATTGTAATTTCTCTATCTTCACGATTTGCGAACTTAAACAATTCCACAAGAAATTCGCCTTTATTCAATATCGGCTGCTCCGGTTCAAACCAATATGTATGTCGGGGCCTCATAAATTTATACATAGTATCCTGTGCCTTTTTGATATAATCTGAGACAGTACTAAAGAACGGAATTCCTCTGTTCTCCATATCATTGATCTTAAGAATGTACTTTTCAATGTCCAGAGACTGTCCTTTCTGCAAGTCATTGTGTATCTCATCATATACCACCATCTGCTGCCTTAGATGATTCATCTGTAACTGTGCAACATTATAATAATGCTGTATACTGTCCTCTATGGATTTTTGCCCATTTTGAATTTTTAAAATATCATCAATGGTAAATCCAAGTTTTCTATACAGAATAATTTCATTTATTTTATATAAATCCTGTTCTGTATAAACACGGTATCCATTTTCTTTGTTACGCTTAGGGTTCAGAAGTCCCTGTTTTTCATAAAATCGAATGTTTTGTTTTGAGACCCCTGTAAGCATTTCAATTTCTTTTATGTTCATTATTATCCTCCTCATTTGTATCTGATATACTTAAGATAAAGGATATAGTAAGTATAAGGTCAAGTATTAATAGTTAAAATCAATCTGAATTCCTTTCAGATCTTCTTCCAACAGGTCATTGTCTGCCATGATCTTCTGAATCATCTTTTGTGCATTTACCATTTGATCTGTGGCCTGTTTTTCTATATTGATTTTCGTATCCAAGGCATCCGATCTCGAGTTATTTCTGATTAGCGTTTCCTGATCTTTTTGATCCTCTTCTCGTTTTTCTTTCTGCATTTCTTCTCTTTCATCCAGTATCTTTTTCTCTTGTTCCTTTTTTTCTTCCAGTTCTTCGGCTTTTTTAAGCTCTTCTTCTACTTTATCATCAATCGCTTCTTTTCCTTCCATGATCAGAAGTCCCAGAATTTCTTTTTCTGCCTGACTCATTATTTCATCTGAAGCGCTCTGTGCGTTCTGCATCGTCTTTGATTTCAGCTGTTCCAGTTTGGTCTCTCTGACAGATGCATTGATACTCATCAGTTCCTGCTCTATATCATTGGCTGACCTTTGAAATGCTCCTGCATGCGCATTCAGCTCTAAAATGCGATTCTGATATTCTGTTCTTGGAATTGACTGAAGTTCACTTAATCTGTCTATTTTTTCTTTTGAAAATTTTTCAAAAGATACGCCATTCTTCCGATTCTGGAATTCCTCTAATAATTCAAGGTCTTTTTGTTCCTGTGATTCAGGATCTATATGATATTTTTTTTGCAGCTCGGATTTTCTGTTGTTGATCTCAGCGATCTGTCGGGACAGATCTGCTTTATTTGTTTGCTTTTCCTCATAAAGAGAGTTTTGTTGATCTATTCCATCTGAGATTTTCTGATCACTGTCCCATGCAGTTTGAACCAGTTGTATTGCCTGATTTTGTGCCATCTGTCTCCTTTGCTCGATCCTGCTCCTGGCATCTGTTTCTTTATTCAGACTTCCTGCAAAGAATGCACCTGTCTGGTCAGACTCATTTAATTCCACTTCATTCCTGTTCTGAAATATACTTTGATCTGGATTCATTCCATTAAAAAAATTTACTGTAAGTGACATTATAATACCCCCCATATTAAATGCTGCTTTTATATTTCATTCTGTTTTTGTATTTACTACGATCAACTATGCTTAGCTGATGATTATTTTGTTTCTACATTGAGTTCTTTCACCAGAAAAGTATAATTTGTATTATATGTCCTGACATAAATCGTATTTTCCTTCCTGATAATATATTCAGCCATTGATGCGATCGGAATCTGTTCAGTTACTACACCATTCTTTTTATTCACGACTTTCACATAATCATCTTCATCGGTAAATCCATAACCACATACGAGTGCCTGATCTAATAAAACAAATGAATAGGAGTTACAGGTCAGCGGCTCTGTTTTCCAGATTATCGTGTAATCAGATAAATCAATCGCTGTGATATAAGCATTCTGTGGCGAAGATTCTGCATAGGTATTATGCGAAGTCGAAACATACAAAATTCCGTTCTCGACCTGTGCATAAGTAATTCTTTGTTTGATAAACTCCAGATCTTCTTCCCTGTATTCTGCCCCATATTGGAATTTTGTAAAATCCAGAGTCACTGTTTTC
>RRZT012311751.1_pt1 | contig 16152 bp, 18 predicted proteins | sample 2165551 | NCBI WGS metagenome assembly RRZT01 (sample SAMN10456910, study PRJNA506462) | wastewater metagenome | biome: wastewater; feature: sludge; material: wastewater sludge; isolation source: wastewater sludge with Escherichia coli K12::gfp cells carrying plasmid... | place: USA: Moscow, Idaho... | reverse complement strand
TGCACGTTTTCAGGAGGGTTGATGTCTTGCATCAAAGCACGCAAACGTGCAAACGGATACGGATTGAGTTGCTGCATTAATGAATTCATGAGTCGCTTACATCAAGTTGCAAAAACCCGATTGTAACGAAACTTGTTGCTTCAGCGCCAAACTATTTGCCACCAAACCCAAGTCTACGCTTAAGGTGTCCGCAGCCACTTCCATCAACAACACATTGCTGGCACGACCTGCATGCAAACTCATTTTCATGCTCGCCTCTTGGAACACCAGGCCATGCAACTTGGCAAAGTGTGCCGCACGCTGATTGGCACGGTGCAGCATGGGCAGCAAAGACACATCCAAATGAAATTGGTTGACACCCAACACCAACATGCGGGCCGCAAACCAATCAGCCTCTTCGGTGATTTGCTCAGGTGTGCTGTGACTGAAATCCAAACGCGATGCCGCAATCATCATTGCCACCAAGCGAATTTGTGGCAATAAGGCTTCACTGACCAACATGCCGTGATGAGGCAAAGCGTCTTGTAACAATTCACTGGCATGACTATTACCATCCACCACCAAACACAAAGTCTGCATGGTTTGGGTCTGTGTTTCAGTGGGTTCACATGTTGCTAATTGGGTCATGGCTCGTCTCCTGTATGGTTTTCCTGCGTAGTGGCTTGCAACACTTCCAGTTGAGACGATGGTGGGTACAAAAAAAGCCGCCTCAACTGAGCGGCTTATTTGCTTATGACTGCGTGTTTCTCTTAAACACGACTAAGCGCCGCTGGATTTGAGCGGTACCAATAGTAAGAAAAAGAGAAAGATTGCGTCATTAAGGTATTCATGCCTGCCACACTAACGGTATTTTTAAAAATTGTCAAACCTAGCCAGCTAATTTTTCCAAAAGCCACATAATCCATGACACAAAACGCCACAGCAATTCCAATAATTGCCGCAAACCCTCCACTACTCACCCCAACGTGGCAACAAATCGTGCGGAATGCGCAACTGGTCTAAGATACGTGCCACCACAAAATCCACAATGTCATCCACGGTTTTGGGGTGTTGATAAAAACCTGGCGACGGTGGCAACACACACACGCCCAATCTCGCGAGTTTGAGCAGGTTTTCCAAATGTATGGCTGAAAAAGGTGCCTCACGCGGCACTATGATTAAGGGCCGCCCTTCTTTGATGCTCACATCGGCGGCGCGCTCCAACAAATGATCAGAAGTTCCATGAGCTATCGCAGCCACAGCGCCCATGGTCGCAGGACACACCACCATCGCATCGGCCACATGCGTGCCTGATGCACACGGTGCCGACCACTGATTTTGGCCAAACACACGCAAACGACTGCCATCAACCCCATATTTTTCATGCAGCATCGCCTCACAAGCACTGGCTGACGATGGCAGTTGCAAGCCTATTTCTTGCTGCGCAACGATTTGCGCTGCTTGCGAATACACTAGCCACACCGTTTTGTCCAAATGCAGCAAGCACTCCAACAAGCGGATACCATAAGGCATACCGGATGCGCCGGTTAGTCCAAGGGTGATGGTTTGTATGGTTGTATGAGACGTCATTAATAAGCGGCCTGTAAACGGGAATGGTGACATTGTAATGGCGGTTTTAATGCAAATTCAAACCGAATGCACAGTGACTTTAATTAATTTTGCATTTTTTCCGTGAACCTAAGCAGTGTAATTGGTTACAATGTTCCATACTTCATCTGCTTGGGATACATTATGTTTGTACGTCGCCTCTTGGTTTGCGCTGTGTTAGCGTCTCTTGCTGCTTGTGCTGCGCCTACGTCGACGTTTGTGGTAGACAAAAATCCCAATCTGAAGCAACGCACCTCTATAGGTTCAGTGGATGCACTGGATTACCAGTTGATGCCTAAGCGCAGCAGCGCAGCATTCAGCTCCACGGTTTCAACTCAAGATGCCAACAACACCGCCTTGTGCTTACAACAACACTTAAGCAGTGAATTCAAACTTCCTCCTGAATTTGTGTCGCACAAAGTCTATACCGACAACAATCACAGTGTAGGCTTGATTAACCCATTTACCAAAGTTGAAGGCATCACCATGGATGTGGTGAACAAAGGCAGCAGCAGCGAAATCAAGCTATACGACAATGGCAATTTGCTGTCGCGTGCATGGAAGCAATTGCCCAGCAAATGTGGCCAAGGCAAAACCACCACGCTTGCCAAAGCAGAAACAAGTGCTAAAAACAAATCAAGCACCTCATCACAAAATGCTGTCGATTTTACTGCCCTGAACAAACCTGAAAACAGTTTCGCTACTAGCAGCAAACCCAATATTGCCTCAGTGCCCACTAAAGCCACGCCATTGGTGAAAGCCGAACCCATCCGCGTCGTAAAAGACAGCACCCCAGTCGTCTTTGCACAAGCTACTGATACAAAATCCAAGCGTGCATCATCGGTATTCAACCTTGACCATGACGCAAAAACCAAAGCTGAAACTTCAGCTTTTGAAGCAAGTACCAAGCCTGCAGTTGCCAGATTTACAGAAAGCACCCCAACTGCAACACTTACTGATGTGGCTCTGAAAGAAAGCATCTCAGCCACACCAGACAACAACACTTGGGACCGAGGCGATTTGACTCAAGACGACATGAGCATTATTGCCCCTGCTACCGCGGCAGTCATCACTCCAGCCATGGCGATTGCGGCAAAGAATGTGGCAGCAAGCAAAGACACGCCGCGTTCAAGCACTTATGCAAACAGCCCAAGCTCAAGTCGCAGCAGCAATAGCAAAGCGGCTAACACGGCCAAACCCAACACCAACACGGTCAAAGCTGTGGAATCGAGTAAATCCACCACAGCAACTCGTAAAAAACAAGAAGCCAATAAAGAAGCAAGCAATAAAGCCACAAACACAAAATCCATCAACAAAACCAATGCTAAACAAGCTGCTAAGGGCAAACAAAACAATACCCAAACTGAAGTAGAAAATCGCAAAAACAGCAAAACCAACAGTAAAAACAATCGTAACAAAACCGAAACTGGCAAGAACCAGCGTAACAACGATAAATCTGCTGCGACTGAAACAAAAAGCACCAGTAAAAACAGCCGTAACAAAGCAGAAAATACCAATGATACTAAAGCCAGTAAAGGCAAAAATGCCAATGAGCGCAACACAAAATCAGACAATAAAGACAGCAAAACCAACAGTAAAAAACCAGTAAACAAAACCAGCGAAAGCACAAAAAACAACAAAAAAGCCACTCAAGAACAGGATAACAACAGTAAATCAAAAAACAATAACAGCAAAACAAAAACCACTGACAAGAAAACTGATTCTGCGAAAAAAACACCTAAAAAAGACAAGGCCAAATAAGCATTCATACATTCAACCGATATCCCAATCGCATCTTGCGTACAGTTTTTTTGCTCCCGCGGTTAAAATCGGTTAAGATGCTCCTAGGTCAGACGGCACTTATGCTGCCGTCGTTGTCTTGATGTGGTAAGGACTGAAGCAAACATGCAAAATGAAACCAGCATAGGCGCCGCTTTGAAAGCCGCTGTGCAAACAATGAGCAAGAAAAAACAAACAGACATGATTGCCGATCATGTTTATGAGAAATATGATGTATTCAAAAAATTCAAACCTTTGGCTGTTGGCATTGATCAAGATTTGATTGCTGCATTGCCACAGTTTGAAGCCACATTGATTGCACGTGTCTTGGCCAACCATTGCCGCCGCCCACGCTACATCAAAGCATTGGCTCGTGGCGGTAAACGTTTTGATTTGAATGGCCGCTTCAAAGGTGAGGTAACAGCGGAAGAGCAGCAAATCGCGCAAAATCACCCTTGCATGCAAACCAACAAAGCTGAAACTGCAGAAGCCACTTCGACAGAAGCTGACAGTGCCGATGTCAAAGAAACCGATAACAACTGAAACACGATTGATTGACAGCCATTGTCATTTACTCGATGAACCTTTGTACCAAAAGCTGCCTGAAATCATTCAGGCAGCTTTTACGTCTGGTGTTGATCGATTTATTGTGCCATGCAGCCATGCGAACGATTTTCAGACCTTAGCCAAATTGACTGCTGAATACAGCTGTATCTTGCCTGCATTTGGCATCCATCCTTATTATGTTGCAGAAACGGAGCTGCATGAGGCTTTGGATCAGTTGCAACATTGCCTAGCTACACACCCGCATGCTTTGGTTGGCGAGATAGGCTTGGACTTTGCAGACAAATTCCTGAGCCCAGTGCAACGACAGCAACAACACGCTTATTTCGAGGCACAACTGCAGCTTGCACAACAGCATCAACGCCCTGTGATTTTACATCACCGCCAATCTTTGGATGCCATGTTAAAAACCATGCAAGCACAAGGTTTTGAATGTGCTGGATTTTTACATGCTTACAGCGGCAGCATTGAACAAGCCAGACCATGGCTACAGCTGGGATTCAAATTGGGCTTGGGTTCGGTTTTACTCAAACCCAATGCACGCAAGGTTTTCCAATTACTGCCCCATTTAAAACACAGCGATTATGTACTGGAAACCGATGCCCCATATATGGTATCGTCCAGCATGAATCAGGCATATAATGAGCCAAAATTTGTGCGCGCTGTGGCAGAAACATTGGCGGAGTTTTACCAATGCAGCTGGGAAGAGATCGCCACTCACAGCAATGAAAACATTGCCAGCGTGTTAAACCCCAGTCGCTGAGAGGAAATCAATATGAAATGGTTGTGTGGCATCATCGCTTGTCTGTTCGTGTTAACCGCATGCAGCTCCAATAAAAGTGGCAGCATCAGTAGCCACACGGGTCGTGAACGCAAAGCCATGCGTGTACATGCCGTAGATGCCCCTCCTCCCGTATTGCTTGCACCCAGTGACAGCACTGAATAAACCAGCCATATCAAAAGCGGCCTGTAAACAGATTACAGGCCGCTTTTTTGTGCATATCACCGATGCTACCCTCTACATCAGCCATGTTACAGGCCACTTATGCATCGGCGTATTACAAGTTACAACTTTCCTGCCAATTTGCGGTTGCGCATCAAACACAGCAAATCGGCGGCCACGTGAGCGGCGGCAATGGCTGTGATTTCACTTTGGTCGTAAGCAGGTGCCACTTCCACCACGTCTGCACCAACGATGTTCAGATTTTCCAATTTGCGCAAAATGCCCAAAGCGGTGTGGCTGCTCAAGCCGCCTGCCACGGGTGTGCCTGTGCCTGGCGCATACGCAGGATCTAGGCAATCAATGTCAAACGTGATGTAAACAGGATTGTCGCCTATGGTTTCGTAAATGCGCTCTACCGTTTTGTCGATGCCGTTTTCGTTCACCCACGGTGCGAACAACATGTTCATGCCCATGAAATCGCTGTTCCATGTGCGTATACCCACTTGTGCCGAGGTTTTCGGGTCGATTAAGCCTTCTTTGACTGCTTTGTAAAACATCGTGCCATGATTCAAAGAGTTAGGGTCATCATCAGGCCAAGTGTCGCAATGGGCATCAAAATGCAACAAAGACAAGGGTTTGCCATATTTTTCAGCATGGGCCAACAACAAAGGATAGGTAATGTAATGGTCGCCGCCAAACGTCAGCATTTTGGCATTGCTGTTGTTGATGATGTCGCGGGCGTGCTGAATAATCGAATCTTTGATGGTCCACGGATTGTGGGCATCAAAAAAACAATCGCCATAATCAATCACCGCCAAATCGTCAAACGGGTCAAAACCCCAAGGGAAAAGCAACAATTCTGCCAATTGCACACTGGCGGCACGCACGGCAGCAGGGCCCAAACGCGCACCTGAACGGAAAGTTGTGGCCAAATCCAAAGGCACGCCCGACACCACCACATCCACATCGGTTAAATCGCGCGAGTAATTACGGCGCATGAAAGACAAAGCGCCGCTATAGGTATTTTCGGTGGCGGAGCCAAACAAGCCTTGGCGACGAAACGCCGCATCACCATAAATTTTTTCAGACATGGGTATCCTCTGTTCCATTAAATTGAGGGTTCACCATCGCCACCTCCTTGCCAGCGGCGTATGGTTTTTTGAAAGAAGGCACTGTTGGGGACTTGAATCAAGGTGACACGTCCATCTTCTCGCCCGATTTCTTCAAGCACAGTATAAAGCAAGTGTATTGCCAAAACACGGCCATGCATGCCTACCTTATCGGATGCATCAAGGATTTCCAACTCATCGCCCACTCGAAACGGCTGGGTGGTGAAAATCAAAAACGCACAAAAAAAGTTGGATAACACACTCCAAGCGGCAAAGAATGCCACGGCAGCCACCGCTGCAAAACCCGTGATTGCGGTCCACAAAACACGCCCAGAAATCCCCAAGATTTCCAGTATCCACAAAGCAGCCGTCACCATAATGAGCCAGCCGCCTATGGTTTTCAGTGGCACGGCAATGTCCACAGGCAAGTGTTGATTATCAACCATGCGGTTCAACAGTTTGCGCAATATTCGGCGCGCAAACCAAGCCACAAAGACAATGCCAGCAATTTGCAGCACTACCAACATCAAATCCAAAGAGTCATGTGCCCACATGGGCAACCAGTCGCGCAATTCTTCCATAGTCACTCCTTAAGCGCGCATCATATCATAAGCTTTCAGCTGAGTTTACAGGCCGCCTCAGAATCGCAATAAGCGGCCTGTAAGCCATACCGTCATGAATCAATCAAGCTGAGCAGCAAATGCTGACGATAGCGTTTATAATGCTCTGCATTCTTGCAGTTAACGCTTTTTGAGTTCTGATATGCACATTTTAATTTTGTACTCCAGCCGCTTCGGCCAAACCCTTAAAATCGCCCAAGCCTTACAACATCAGTGGCAAGCTGAAGGCGCGCAAGTGACGCTCACCAATCTGGAGCACACGGCAGGTTTAAGTCTGTCAGACTTTGACAAAGTAGTCATTGGCGCTTCCATACGCTATGGACATTTTGCCAAGTGCCTGAACACGTTTACTGCGCAACATGCCCAAGCCTTAAATCACATCCCCAGCGCCTTTTTTAGCGTCAGCATATTGGCCAACAAAGCACACAAATCCACCGCAGAAACCCACACTTACACACGCAAATTTTTTGAACAAAGCGAATGGAAACCCAAACAGATAGGCATTTTTGCTGGCGAGTTGGCCTACCACAAATACCATTTGGTCGACCGCTACCTGATGAAATTGGTGATGAAAATCAACAAAGGCGAAACCAATACCCGTGCGCATATTGAATACACCGATTGGCAAAAAGTCCATCAATTTGGTGTCAGTGTGCTGAGCATGTAAAACACGCCAATATGCGGCCTGTAAGGCATGTGGATTGCATCACCAACATGCAAACCGCTTCACTCCTGCTTGAGTTTCAACAATTGCTGTTTAAACTGCCTGGGCGAGACTGAGGTCAATTCCTTGAACTTTCGGCCAAATGCGCTGTGATCGGCATAGCCACAGCGCACCGAAACTTCGGTCACCGAGATGTCTTGCGCCAGCAATTCTATGGCGCAATCCAAGCGTTTTTTCTGTATCAATTGTGATGGTGTCAGGTGAAAAATGTTCTGAAATTGTCGGTTAAGCTGCGACACTGATAGTCCTGCAATGTTAGCCAGTTCCGTGATTTGTATCGGCGTATCAAATTTCTCACTGATGTATTGTTCAACCTTGCTGAGCTTGGAATTGATATTGGGTCGGTTCAGCCTGTCCTCTTGTAAATCCACGGCCATGCCCGCCATGCCCAAGACCTCACCTTGGCCGTTCTTCAACGGAATCTTGGTAGCCACACACCAACCCAACAAACCCGATTGATACAAATGAAGCTCCAAATGCTGACTTAAGGGCTGCCCACTCATCACCAATTGGTCTTGCTGTATAAACGCCATGCCAATTTCAGAAGAAAAGACTTCAGCCGCAGTTTTACCCAATAAATCATCGACACAGTTTAAACCAGAGCGCACGGCCAAATTCACATTCGCCAACACATATCTGGCCTGTAAATCTTTAATGAAAAAAGTGATGTTGGGCAAACCGTTAATCAAAGGCATCAGCACTTGCACACCTTGCACAAATGAGGACAAGTCATGTATGGGATGAGCAGACTCATGCTCCAAATGCAATAACTGTTCTAGCTCCAAGTGTATTTTGGTCATGGTCATCAGGCTGTGTATTTAAGGAATTCAGGTATTGCTCAAGGGCTTTTCCAATGAAAAAACCCACCCCTAGAGGTGGGTCTACTTTAAAACAGTTATTCTGCTTTTTCAAATGTCAGTTCTTTACCTTTGGTTTCCTTAACCAACATGATACAGAAGATGGAAATCAAACTCGCGCCCACCAAGTAAATCGAGATAGGAATGGAGCTGTTGTACTCTTTGAGCAGGGACAAGGAAATCAATGGTGCCCATGAACCTGCCAAAATCGGTGCCACTTGGTAGCACAGCGACAAGGCTGTGTAACGGATGTGGGTTGGGAACAGTTCCGTCATCAAGGCTGAATATGGCGAGTAAGTCATTGATTGAATGAACAGACCAAAAATAATCGCCAACATGATTAACCAGTCATTGCCTGTGTCCATCAATGGGAAACCGACGAAGCCCCAGAATGCCGTCAATACCGCACCTATGATGTAAATCGGCTTGCGGCCCACTTTGTCGCTCAAGTGCCCCATTAAAGGAATGAAGAAGAAATGCACAGCATGCGCGCCAAACATCAACAACAGGATTTCGGTGGTGTCTTTGTGAACCACCAATTTCAAATAACTGATGGAGAAAGTCACCACCATGTAATACAAGATGTTTTCGGCAAAACGGGCACCAATACCAGCCACTATTGCACGCTTGTGATTTTTTACCACTTCAACAATGCCCAATTGTTGCTTTTCCAATTGCGCTTGTTTTTCTTGAGCCTCTTTGAATACGGGTGCATCGTCCACGCTCTTACGTATCCACAAACCTATCAACACCACCACTGCGGAGAACCAGAAAGCCACGCGCCAGCCCCAATCCAAGAAAGCCTCAGGGGTCAAGTATTTGGAAAGGATGAGCAAGATGATGGTTGCCACCAAGTTACCCAATGGCACGCCTGTTTGCGGCCAGCTTGCCCAGTAGCCACGACGGTCTGCAGGGCTGTGCTCAGACACCAAAATCACCGCTCCGCCCCACTCGCCACCAAAAGCAAAGCCTTGTATCAAACGCAAACCCACCAATAATACTGGTGCCCAATAGCCTATGCTTTGAAATGTGGGAATACACCCCATTAAAAATGTGGTGATGCCCACCAAAATCAAACTCAGTTGCAGCAGTTTTTTACGGCCAATTTTGTCGCCATAATGTCCGAATACCAAACCACCCAAAGGCCGAGCCAAAAAGCCTACTGCATACAATGCAAAAGCCGCCAAAATGCCATCTATGGCATTGCCTGTTTGTTGGAAAAACAATTGCCCAAACACCAAGGCAGACGCTGTTCCATACAAGAAAAATTCATACCATTCTGCGACCGAACCTATCATCGAGGCCGCAACCACCTTTTTCAGCTGGCTATGATCTTCCGTTTTCTCCATTCCACTCTCCGTCAATCATTATTATGAATAAGTGTTTGCAGCTCAGGGCTTGTCTGATTGAAACGGCGCCAAGCCATTTCATTTTTTTGCTCTTCACCCATAACTGCAAACGCAGAGCGTAGAGTGCTTGATTTACAGAGGAGAATCTTGATGTATTTAACCCGATTGATGCGCGATTTGGCAGAGTTTGATCTGTGTCAGTTTCATGAATGTCAGTGAAATTGCTTGTTTTAATGCCCATAAGCGGCCTGTAAACTAGAAATAATGTTACAGACCGCTTCTAAACCCATCCAATTGATTGAATAAGCAACAACACACGCAGTCATCATATTGTCACCAAACAATGCTAAGCTGTGCATGGGCAATAGACTGTGAATGAAAACAATGAAAACCATCTTAGTAGCAAATTTAAAAGGCGGATGTGGAAAAACCATGACAGCCATCACATTGGCAGGGGCTCTTGCCAACCGCGGTTTGCGCGTGGGCTTAGCCGATGCAGATCCACAAAAATCCTCGTTGCAATGGTTGAAATACCGACCAGACCATGCCGCTCACATTCAGGCTGTGGACTGGCGCCAAGAAAAAGCCATAGGTGAAGCCCCTAAGGACTTGGATTTTCTGATTGTGGATGCGCCAGGTGCTTTATCTGGCGAACATGCCGAGTTGCTGGTGAGCGAAAGCCACGCCATTGTTACCCCATTACAACCTTCTGTTTTTGACATAGACAGCACCAAACGCTTCTTAAAACACTTACAAGACATCAAGCGCATACGCAAAGGCAAGGTAAAAATTTTGCTGTTAGCCAATCGACTCAAACCCAACACCACCAGTGTGGAAAGCATTAAAGCCTTTTTCCAGCAAATTGAACAAAATCCAGCCGCAGCCATTTTAGAACGCTCTTGCTACGACCAGTTGGCACAAGAGGGCTTAAGCGTGTTTGATAAAACTCAGAAACAATATACCCAAGTACAAGACCAATGGCGCCCTTTATTGGCAAAACTACTCACTGATTGATATGAGATTCAGTATTCGACTGAAAAGAGTGAGCCTTTAGCGCTCACTTTTTTGATGACATTTTTGAGTTGAAGTCAGTTCAAAGTGCCCCACGATAAGCAGATACTTTAATAAAAAGATAACCAGTCATTTTTCTGTGAAAAGAATCATTACAGCGGGCAAACTGTCACTACTCTGGCTTCTACTCAGATACGGACTCAAAGCTCGTCTTTATCGTAAAGATACCTAAAGCACTGCCTAATAAACAATCGTTCAAACACCTATGATTGAACATCCATGCAATCATGGCTTACAGGCCGCTTTTGCTTATTTGTCTTTATCAGAATACCGCAAGACATCCAATAATTTGGTAAAGCCAATGGACTCGCCCAATCTTGCAGGGTAATAAATGTAATAAGGTGGCAAGGTCACACATTTATCAGCCATCATTTCTACCAAGCTGCCCTTGGTGAGTGCATGTTCTACCAAGCTGTATGGCAAATATGCCAAACCATAACCTGCCTCAGCTGCCTCAAGCACATGGTGCATATTACTGAAGGTTAACCGTCCATTGACATGCACTTTCACTTCGCGCTTTTTGACCACGAACTTCCATGTATACAGCATGCCACCTTGCTTGGGTAGCCGCTGATTGATGCACTCATGGTTAACCAAATCTTTGGGTTTTTCAGGCAATACTCGTCCTTCTAAGTACTCAGGCGATCCAACCAAAGCCATTTTTACTGGCGCACTGATTTGCACGGTTGCCATGTCTTTGGCGATTAAATCACCACGACTGATCCCCGCATCACAATTGACCTTGGTTAAATCCGCATCGCCATAATCGGAAATCACATCGATGTGGATATTCGGGTACTCTTTTAAATAGTTTTGAATCTTGGGCCAAAACAAGCTGTGTATGACGAAATCATCCGCAACAATGCGAAACGTTCCACTGGGTTTGTTTTTAGAATCAATAATCTGAGTAAGCCCACGTTGTATCTCTTCAACCGCAGGGCCTATTAAGGCAATGAATTGCTCACCCGCCTCGGTCAAAGCCAAGCTTCTCGTGGTACGGTGTAATAACTTAATGCCCAGCTGATGCTCCATTTTACTGATGATTTGGCTTAATGAAGCTTGAGAAATGCCCAATATCGTTGCAGCGCGGGTAATGTTTTGCTCACGCGCAACCACCATAAAAGCATTTAAATTATTGAGTCGTTCTTGCATTGTTCTTTCCCAGCATAATCTTTTCAGCAAATATTTGAACTGTGCCCATAGATCACTTTTATCTAGTAGCCTCTTTCTACCCCACAGTACCCTGATTTTGTAGAATACATCACTTAGCCCCTCAATTTTCTCGTACAAAAATCGAGAAATAAAAAACCATGCATACTCTGTAATATGCATGGCTTTTTACAGTACAAATAATGCAATTATTTCAAGGCTTTTTCCACTGCGGTCAAAGCACGACGAGCCAAAGCCAAGTTTGATTTGGATTTATCCAACACAAAATATAAGAACAATCCATTTTGTTTGGTTACAGGACGCAATAAATGGTATTGCTCACCCAATGTAATCAAAATATAGTCAATCGTATCATTCAAACCCAACATGCCCATGGTTTTCATTTTAGCACGTACCACTTCAGTATTGCCTGCAGCAGCAATTTCCAAGTCAACTGAAGATGTACCACCACCAGCCAACAACATTCCACTTGAATAATCCACCACAGCTGCCGCTAAAGCACCATCAGTTTTCAACAACTCTGTTACGCATTCATTTTAATTCATAATTTATCCCCATCTTGTTTATTGAAAAAGGTAATATATAGTATTTTAATCCCTCCAATTAATCATCATAAATTAGAAGCAATTTAAAATAGCATTGATTTAAATCAGAAATTAATTTCAGCTTTGTGGTAAAGAATACCTCCACATCACTTTCTACTTAAATATATCATGTGTAAATAACGCATCTGGTCATAAACAAAATAATTACTCTGATTTCAAACAGATAAAAACCTTTTCACAGTTGTTATCATTGTCTATATATACCTCTTTTTATGCCAAAACACTAAGAAAAAATATTGAACATCGTCAATTTTCGCATTAATAAGACACTAGTCTGAATAGAATTCACAAGACGAATAGAAGCAAATCCACAATTGCGAGAAAACACTGCTTTTCTCAACAACTCAGAAGACTGAGTTTACCATCAGTTTGTTTTTGTGTCTTCGTAAAGAAACGTTTATGCCATAGACAAAAGAAATCAGTCTTAATAGCATTGTTAAACTATTAATCTTTGTGAAAGTATTATGAAATGAAAAACTTATTTCTTATTCTGGCAGCTTCAGGTTTTATGCTGACTGCTTGTGGTGAAACTAAAAGTAATACTGGTAGTAGTGCTGAACTTCCTCTGGAATGCAATGAAGTTATTGAGAAACAAGTCCAACTCTTCAAAGAGCAAAATCGTACTGACGCAGAAATTGAAGCTGCTCGCAAAGACTTTGAATCTGGGTTTAAAAAACTAGATGCTGCCCAAGCGGCAGAAATATGTAAAAAGCAGCTTCGATCATCTATAACTTCCTAAATATTGGAATGTTACCCATACTTCATTTTAGTTATAAAAATACTGCTAAATAAAGTATGTAACTATTTAAATTAGTAAACCACTTTACTACAGGATTTCAATAGTATTTGAAGAGCAGTTACTTCTTAACTGAATTGATTTATTTTATCGTCAAACTTTAAAGAATCCCAGTCTTGATTCAATACATAAGACTGGGATTATCACAATAAAATTACTTGTTTAGTACAGCCTGCAATTTCATAGTAATGGCATCCAATGCCACCGCTTGTGATTCGGCATCGCGGCGTGCTTGGTATTCCACCTCGCCGTTTTTCAAACCACGGTCACCGATGACCACTCGATGTGGAATGCCCAACAATTCAGAATCGTTCAGCAACACACCAGCGCGCTCATCACGGTCGTCCAACAACACGTCCACGCCTGCCGCTTTCAATTGCGCGTACAAAGCGTCAGCCGCTTCGCGCACAGCATCCGATTTTTTGTAATTCATCGGTACAATCACTGCTTGAAACGGCGCCATCGCATCGGTCCAAATGATGCCACGCTCATCATTGTTTTGCTCAATTGCCGCAGCCACAATGCGCGTAATGCCGATACCATAGCAACCCATTTCCATCACTTGCGCTTTGCCGTTTTGATCCAAGAAAGTCGCGTTCATCGCTTCAGCGTATTTGGTGCGCAATTGGAACACATGCCCCACTTCAATGCCACGCACCAATTTCAACACGCCTTGGCCATCTGGGCTGGCATCGCCATCAATCACATTGCGCAAGTCGACAAACTCAGGCTCTGCCGCATCGCGACCGAAATTAAAGCCTGTGTAGTGGTAATCGTCTTCGTTTGCGCCCACCACGGTGTCAGACAGCAATTCCACAGCGTAATCGGCATAAACCTTGCCTTTGAAGCCGATAGGGCCCAAAGAGCCGCCATTCGCGCCAAACGCATCTTTGATGGCAGCAGGTGTGGCCATCACCAATGGTGATTTCACACCCGCCAATTTTTCGGCTTTGATGTCGTTGAATTCATGGTCACCGCGCAACAACAGCAAGACCAATGAACTCTCTTCTTCACCTTCCACCACGATGGATTTCACGGTTTTTTCAACAGAGATATTTAACAAGTCCACCAAAGCTTGGATAGTCTTGGTGTTTGGCGTGTGGATTTTGGTCAAAGCCTCAACCGCTGCCACACGTTCACCTTGTTGGCGCAAAGTCGGTGCCAATTCAATGTTGGCAGCGTAATCAGAACCAGTGCTGTAGGCAATCACGTCTTCACCGCTGGCGGCCAACACTTGAAACTCATGCGAGCCTGTGCCGCCTATGCTGCCAGTGTCTGCCGCCACAGGGCGGTAATCCAAACCCAAGCGGTCAAACACGTTGCAATACGCTTGATACATCACATTGTAAGTGGCTTTCAATGAATCGAAATCTGCATGGAAAGAATACGCATCTTTCATCACAAATTCACGCGCACGCATCACACCAAAGCGTGGGCGCACTTCATCGCGGAATTTGGTTTGAATTTGGTAAAAATTCTTCGGCAATTGCTTGTAAGAATTGATTTCGCGGCGCATGGTGTCAGTAATCACTTCTTCATGGGTTGGGCCCACGCAGAAATCACGGTCGTGGCGGTCTTTCAAGCGCAACAATTCCTTGCCATAAAATTCCCAACGGCCAGACTCTTGCCACAATTCGGCAGGCTGTATCGCTGGCATTAACACTTCAATCGAGCCTGCTTGGTTCATTTCATCGCGCACAATCGCTTCGACTTTGCGCACCACGCGCAAACCCATAGGCATCCACGTGTACAAGCCAGAAGCCACGCGCTTAATCAAACCCGCGCGCAACATTAATTTGTGACTTGGCAACTCTGCTTCAGCAGGCGCTTCTTTTAAAGTTGAAATAAAATATTGACTGGCTTTCATCACATTCTTTCCGCACTCTAATCAGTGCTGTTCTAATTGCTTGTCAAGCAGATTTTTTATCTTTATTCCTTGACAAACCCCAATTCATACACAGTGTCAAACAAGTGTCAGAATTTAGTCATTTGTCAGATATTACTGGCTTGACAAGACACATAATCATACTATCCATTTGATTTTATTTAATAATTTTTAAAAGTCTATATTTTAGGCAAAGATGCTGCCAAGCTTGATTTTACTGTCTTTTTGGCCATCACCCACAACTTATCAACATACTTATCCACAAGGAATGTGGACAATTGCCAAAAGCTTGATGGGACGGCACTTAGAGCTAAAATACAGCCCAGGTCACTTATTCCAATCAACCAAGATTGCCCGTTGCTCAAAAAAAACATTAATATCAAATTATTTTACACGCTTAAATACCAAGTCCCAAACACCATGCCCTAAACGGATGCCACGGGCTTCAAATTTGGTTTCAGGACGGTACTCAGGCGTCGGTGCATAATCGGCAGCCGTATTTTGCAAGGCATCAATGCCCGACAACACTTCCAACATTTGCACTGCGTATTCTTCCCAATCGGTGGCCAAATGGATATAGCCACCGATTTTCAATTTGGGCAGCAATTGTTCCACAAACGGGGTTTGAATCAGACGGCGCTTGTTGTGGCGTTTTTTGTGCCAAGGATCGGGGAAAAACACATGGATGCCAGCCAAGCTTTCATCTGCCAGCATGTGCGTCACCACTTCTACCGCATCGTAACGCATCACGCGCAAATTGGTGAGTTCGTTCTCATCAATCAGTTTCAACAAATTGCCCACGCCAGGCGCATGCACATCAATGGCAATAAAGTCTTTCTCAGGCAAGACTTTGGCAATGTGTGCTGTCGCCGTACCCATGCCAAAGCCAATTTCAAACACTTTGTCATTGTCACGGCCAAATACCGCGTTCAAATCGATGGTTTCGGGCTGGTATTCAATGCCCCACTTGGGCAGACCTTCGGCCATGGCCGCTTTTTGCGCATCACTCATGTGACCTTGACGCAAAACATAGCTGCGTATGCCGCGCTTGTGACTGACTTCGTTGTCGATATCGGAGGTTTGGTAGTGCTTA
>RRZT011422302.1_pt1 | contig 16154 bp, 17 predicted proteins | sample 2165551 | NCBI WGS metagenome assembly RRZT01 (sample SAMN10456910, study PRJNA506462) | wastewater metagenome | biome: wastewater; feature: sludge; material: wastewater sludge; isolation source: wastewater sludge with Escherichia coli K12::gfp cells carrying plasmid... | place: USA: Moscow, Idaho... | reverse complement strand
TGACGTTGCTCGGAGCTGCGCTGTTCACCGCTGTCGGGGCGCTGCGCACCCGGGTCGCCCGGGCCTGACGCGCCATGCAGGTGACGAAGGCGAACGAGGGTCGGCACCGGCACCGTGCGACCGCGGTGTTGTTCGTGGCCGCCTGGAGGTCGTGGTTCAACCAGATCGCCCGAGCCCTGGGGGCCCGCTGGAAGGCGGCGTTGCTGCTGGCAGCGCTGCTGGCCCTGGTGATCGTGGCCGTGGTGTGGAGTGCGGCCAGCGTGCTCGACAGCATCGGCGGGGTGCAACTGCTGCACGAGGCGCCGGCCGTGGTGGTCGGCGCCGTGAGCTGCCTGGCGGCACTGGGCACGATTCTGGCGGCCCTCTACACCCCCGACCGCAACACCCTTACCGCGCACCTGTCGCCGTTGCCGATCGAGCCGGCGGCTCTGCGCCGGGCGGCGCGTACCCAGGAGTTGCTGGTGGGCCTGGTGCTGGCCGTCACCCTGACCGCACCGATTCTCAGCCAGGCGGCACTGTCGGGCCCGCCCGAGGCCGCCGTCCGGGGCGTGGCTCTGCTGCTCGGCCTGATCGCGGTGGCCGAGAACCTCACCCTGGTCGCCACCCGCCTGGTCGGCCTGGCTCTTGCCGCGGGACGCATCGAGCCGTCCGTCGCGCGAGCGCTGGCGGCCCTCGCGGTGCTGGCGGCGTTCGCGTGGATGTTTCTGGCCAGCCTGCCGATCAACTTCAACGAACCGCACGGGCCGGCCGTCTGGTCGGCCGCGGGACTGGTCTGGGCGTTGGACGGGCCACAGGGCTGGGTGCTGGTCGGCGCCCTGGGCGCGGTGTCGGGCGGGCTGTGGCTCGCGCTCGGGCGGGTGGACGACATCGAGCCGGGCCGGGGCCGCGACCGACGCGTCTCGGCCCGCCGCGCCGGCGCGGGCATGGTGAGCCTCGAGCGCCGCCAATGGCTGCGGTTCGGCCCGAACCTGGTGATGCTGATCTTTCTCAACGGGGTGGCGGTGCTGGCGCTGGCCGGCACCGGCGCGTCCGGCAACGATCCGCTGGGCACCGCCTACCTGATTCTGCCCATGCTCAGCGCCGTCGGCGTCGGTGCCTTCGGGCCGACCAGGCGGGTGCTGTGGCTGTACCGAATGACCGGACGGCCGCTGGCCTGGGTTGTACCCAAAATGCTGGCGGTCTGCTCGGTGTGGGCCGTGGTGGTGGTCGGCTACGGCGCGGCACTGGCGCTGCTCGGCCAGTGGACCTGGCACGACCTGGCCTGGATGCTGCCCATCTCGCTGGCCGAGTTGCTGGTGGCGATGGCGGTGGGCGTGCTGCTGCCGGTGACCGCCGACCAGTCGATCAGTGGTTCGATCAGCGAGGCCGCCGCGCTGGTGAGCGTCATCGTGCTGGCCGCCGGCTTTCAGAGCGCCCTGGCCGGGGTCGACAGCCTGTGGTGGGCGCTGGCCCTTCAGGTGGCGGCCATCGGACTGGCTGCGCTGGGCTACGGCCTGGTGTCGGTGCGAGCGGCGCTGCGATGACGACTGCTCTGGAGCTGCTGCGCGGCTGCCTCAAACCCGGCCTGACCATGGCGGCGTTGTTGTTCGGCACCGCCACCCTGGCGGGTTGGGCCGCCGCCGACCTGGCCACCCCGCTCGCGGCCGCCGGCTGGGGGGTGCTGGTGGGGGTGACGGGACTTCTGGCTCACGAGGGCGCACACCTGTGGCTCGCCCGCCGGTTGGGCGGCCCCGACGCCGCGCGGCTACGGACTTCGTGGCGGGGCTTGTCGGTCGAAGCTCCCGGCCTGCACCCGCAGCACAGTGCGGCGGTGGCCCTGGTCGGCCCGCTGGCAGGCGCAGCGGTGTCGGTCGGCATCGCGGCCCTGACACCTGCGCCGGTCTGGATCGCCACGGCGTTCGCCGGCGTCCACCTGCTCAACCTGGTACCGGTGCGCCGAACGGACGGGGCGGTGGCGCTGCACGCCGGTTGCGCCGGCCTGGTGCGGCGGTGGGACCTTGAGCGGGCGCAGCTCGAAACGGCACAGAAAGAGGGTGCCACTGGTGGGCAGTGACACCCTCGATATCGAAGGCGACGATCACCGACGACAACGTCAATGGTAGGCCGGGTGGGCGGCTTCCTTCGTCATCTGGGCTTAGCTCGGGATCGTGGTGCGGAGGAGATCCCGGCGTTCGCCGGGATGCCGGTGAGGGGGATGTGGCGCGAGGGAACCGTCCCCAACTCGCGCCACGGGCTTGTCACTCCTGCTCGGCCCAGAACCCGCCGGGTGCGAACAACTCCTCCACGAGTTCGTCGAGCAGGTTCAGCGCGAGCAGTAGATCGAGCACTGTGTCGCGCGTGCGGATCATCTGGGCCCGTTGATACGTGGCCTTGAACTCGGGCCAGGTCAGCTCGATGTCGTAGGGGTGCGCGGGGGCGCCTGCGGCCCGCAGCATGCGCTGCAACTCGGCGGCCGGAATCAACTGCTCCTGCAGCTTGGGCAACAGGGTCGGCCACAACGACTTGAGCAGTTCGAGACGTTCGCGCAGTTGCTCGGGCGTCAGGTGCTTGGCCATCGTCTGCACCACGACCTCTTCGACCAGGTGCGGCTGGTGGGCGGCCCGCGAGCGGGCCTCCATCGCCGCGGCGTCGGGGTAGGCGGCCACTGCCGCGTCCACGTCGAGGTCGGCGATGTCGCGCTCGAAGAAGCGTTCGTACAGGGCCGCGATCGCCACGCTGCCCACCGCCACCTTGAACCCGTGGCTGAGCCGGCGGGGTTTGATGTCGACCCCGTGGCCCTCCATCTCCCACAAATGGCTGAACTGGTGCTCGGCACCCGATGCCGGCCTCGACGACTCGTGCGCCTGCATGGCCAGGCCCGACATCACCAGGCCCTCGGCCAGTTCACCGGTGGCGGGCACGTCGCCCGCGGCGAGCGCCTCCGGCTTGGCCAGGGACGCCCGCAGCGGCCCCTGCACCAACCCCCACACGTAGTCATCGATGGCTTCGGCGCCCAGCGCGTCGGCAATGATCCAGTCGGCGCCGGCCGGCACCTTGCCCAGCAGGTCGCCGTAGCCCGAGGCCGTCATCACCTGCGGAGCCGCGGCCATCACCGTCCAGTCGGCCACGCAGGCGGCGGGGGCCGGGCAGTTCAGGGTCTGCTTGTAGCCGTCGACGGCGATCGAGCTGCCGAAGGCGGTGTAGCCGTCCATGGACGCGGCCGTGCACACCACCAGGTAGGGGCGGTCGAGTTCGCCGGAGGCACGCTTGACGATGTCGTTCAGGGTGCCCGCGCCGACCGCCACGGGCACCGCGTCGACGTCGCGCAGCACGTCGCGGAGCAGCTCGCAGTTCTCGTACTTGGCGTACAGCTCGGGGTCACCGGGAAAGACGTAGGGGTCGGCCACCTCGACGCCGCCCGCCTTGAGCGCTTCGATGACGGCGTTGCCGGCCACGGCCATGGTGCGCTCGTCGCCCACCACCACGGCCGGCCGTTGACCGAAGGTGGCGGTGAACACCTCGGCGACGCTGTCGATCGCCTGTTCGCCGGCAAGTACCGCCTTGGTGTCGGTCGAGGTCTGCAGGGCCTTTTCGATCAGGTCGGACATGTGGGTTGCGCTCCGTTCTAGCGGGGTTTGGGAATGCCGAACACCGCCGTGGCACCGGGCCACGGCCGAATGCAGTCAGCTGTCGGTCCGGTTGTCGTCGGTCCAGCCGAGTTCGTGCCAGACCGCGGCCGGAATCAACCGATCGACGCGATCCATCACGTAGCGGGGCCGGTGCTCATCGGTCAGCGCACGGACGTCGTCGGCCGTCGCCTCGCCGGTGAGCACCAGACCCGAGACCATGCCGGTGTCGAGCGCCATCTGAATGTCGGTCTGCAACCGGTCGCCCACCATCATCGAATGCTCGACGCGGGCGTCCAAGCCCTCCATGGTGACCTGCAGCATGATCGGGTCGGGCTTGCCCAGCGACTTCACGCATTTGGTGCGCGTGCAGGCCTCGATGGCGGCGGTGATGGACGCGCAGTCGGGCTCGCCGCGGCCGCCCGGGAACGGGCAGAACCGGTCGGGGTTGGTTTCGATCAGAAAGGCGCGTTTGTAGAACCAGATCGCGTCGAAGGCGATCTGCAGCTTGCGGTACTCGAAGGTGCGGTCGTAGCTGGCGATCACGATGTCGATCTCTTCGGGATCGTCGCTGAGCGTGAACCCCGCCTTCACCAGAGCCCGCTTGAGCGGCTCTTCGCTGATCGGAAACAGCACCGCGTCGGGGTGGTGGGCCTTCAGCCATTTGGTGGTGGTGACGATGGTGTTGCTGATGTCTTCGACGGGCGTCGGCAGCCCCAGCTTGGTCAGCTTGCGCGCGTACATCTCGGGGTCTTTGGTGGGGTTGTTCGACAGATACCGAATGGGTATGTCGCGCCGGCGCAGCTCGTTGATCATGCGGGCTGCCCCGGGCAGCAGATGGTCGCCCAGATAGATGGTGCCGTCCATGTCGAAGACGTAGGCGTCGTAGAACTCGCTCGGCGCCTGCAGTACATCAGTGTTCGACATGGACGGCCCTTCGTGGTCGATCAGTTCGTCAGTTGCCGGAAAGGGTCAGCACCAGCAGCGTCGACACCCAGATCGCGGCCGCCGGCGGGTCGACGTGGGTGGTGCCGCGCTGGTGGAACAACTGCGACTGGAACTCGCCCAGGAACGCCGAGATCATGCCGAACACACAGCCGATCAGCACCGCTCCGATGGCGACCATCCAGGTGGCTGAGGTCCAGGTGGCGTTCCACTCGAAGCCGGCCCCGGCCAGCACGGGCATGAACTTCACCGCGGCCAGGCCGCCGATGATCGTGATGTGGTGCTGCACCGGCATTTCGGCCCCCAGGATCAGGAAGCCGATGATGATGGCCGAGATGGCGAACGGCAGGGTCTGCGCCCAGGCCGAACCACCCTGCACGTAGTGCGCCAGCATGATCGACACCGCCGCGGCCATGCCGCCGGCGAAGAAGCCCAGCGGAAGGTACTGACCCGGCTTCTCCTGGTAGCGCAACCAGAAGTAGGTGTCGTTGGGGGCGATCTTCTTCATGAACGAGGTGGCGCCCTTGTTGTAGTTCTGCGGCGACAGCAGCCCGTTGCCCCAGATCAGACGCGCGAGCACGTTCGAGGTGAACACGGTGAGGGCGACCGAGTCGATGTGGCTGCCGAACCACGGAATGAAGCTCAGCCCGATGTTGAACAGGTAGCCGAACGCGCCGAAAGCGGCACCGACCAGCAGCACGTCGAGACGGCCGAGACGGGCCAGGGGCGACGAGGCGTCTCGGCCTGATTCGATCAATCCCTTGTGCATGGCGTACGCCGCGCCGGCAACGCCTGCGGCAAAGGTGATGTGCGGGCCCATCACGGGGCCGAAGGCCACGTAGTTGAAGCCGATGTCGCTGCCACCGACCGCGAAGATGCCCCACGAGAACAGAATCATGAAGCCGGTCAGGGTGAACGCGAAGTTGCCACCGATGGCTGCACCGAAGTACCCGCCGAAGATGGCCGCGATCAGCCCGAGCAGGAAGATAACGATGTCACTGGTGAACATGTGCCGTCCTTGTCAGATTGATTGAGGGAAGGTGAGTCCAGCTGCTCAGTCGCAGCTGGTTTGCGCGGCCTCCGCACTGTTGTCGCCGGTGTCGTACGACTCGAGAGCGGCCACCTTGGGCGCTGAGGACGAGTTCGGGTCGAAGGTGTACCCGAGCCACTCCTTGGCCAGTCGCCTGGCCAGTTCGAGCCCGATGACCCGCTGACCGAAGGTGAGCACCTGGGCGTTGTTCGACAACACGAGTCGCTCGACGGAAAAGCTGTCGTGTGCCGTACTGGCCCTGATGCCGGGAACCTTGTTGGCTGCGATCGCAACGCCCATGCCGGTGCCGCAGACGAACAGGCCACGGTCGGCCTTGCCTTCTGCGATCAGCCGAGCGCCGGCCACCGCCACGTGGGGGTAGTCGACGTCTTCGCCGGATCCGATGCCAACGTCGATGACTTCATCGACCCTGTCGTCGGCCTCGAGGTCTTTCTTCAGTTGCTCTTTGTAGTCGTATCCGGCGATGTCCGCCGCGACCACCACTCGCAGGCCCATTCGTACTCCTTTGCACGAGGTGACGGACCCGCCGACAGGGTCCGCTGGCCTGAACCTACCAGCGAGCAAGGTGTTTGTAACAGACTTTGTGATGCTTTCGAGCGGTCTGGAACTCATCGGGCCGTTCAGTCGCCCACGGTCACTCGTTGACGGCGCCGGCCTGGGTGACGTTCACGCCCCGCTCGCGCAGGTCGGCGATCAGGTCGGACGGCGTCAGCGCGTCCACGATCACCTGGTCGAAGTCGGTCATCGAGGCGAAGGTGTGCAGCGCCCGACGGTTCAGCTTGGTGTGGTCGAGCAGCAGAATCGACTCGGCCGACGACGCCATCATGGCCCGCTTGACCTGCACGCAGTCTTCGTAGGGGTGGAAGCACTGCAGGTCGCTGATGCCAGAGGCCGACATGAGGCAGTAGTCGGCCCGAATGCCGGCGATCACGTCGGTGGTGTTCTGGCCCAGCATCGCCTCGGCCCAGGCCTGGTACTCACCGCCGGTGACGAAGAGTCGCACACCCGAGCGGCGCTCGAGTTCACGCGCCACCAACATCGAGTTGGTCACCACGGTGATCGGCACCACGTCGAGCTGGCGCAGCACCCACAGGGCGGTGGTCGAGTCGTCCACCATGATCGAACTGCCCGGGCGAATGCGGTCGGCGACCACTCGGGCGACCTGTTGCTTGAGTTCGGCGTTCTGATTGACCCGAATGCTGGCAGCGATCTCGTTGAGCCCGGTGGCCACCGCGGTGACCTGACCGCGATGGCGCACCAGCACGCCGGCATCTTCGAGGGCCTCGATGTCGCGATAGACCGTCATCGCCGACACCCCGGTGAGTTCGACGAGTTCGTCGACCGAGGCCGAGCCGTTCTTGACCACCCGTTCGGCGATCGTCATTCGCCGCTCGCGCAGCGCCCCCGCGGATCCTCGTCCACGTCCTTTCACAGCCATGACTGACCTTTACTCTCAGTTAACAAACATCTCCGCGCATCTGAGAGAAAATGTACGCACTTTGCCACATCAGGCTGGGTGATTTCGCCGGTTGGTCACTTTTCGTAGCTAGTCAGCGACTGGTGCTGCAGCGCTCGCAGCCGGTAACGACCAGCGTCCGAACGGGACTGTTTCACTCACGATGTGTTGTATTCCACACGCTTGGCCCGATGTTTGTGTGGCTAAGCGCCCGTGCGGAGCACTAGGTTGGGCGAGTACCAGATTCGGCACCGGCGCCGCTTCGGTGCGGCTTGCCGATCGTTCAGCCGCTCGGCACCCCGCCGACGGCCAGGCCCGGCGAATCGCCGGAAAGGATGCATCATGGCAACTCTCGTCGTGCTGGGCTCGGGCATCATGGCCACCGCGCTGGCCACCCCCTTCACCGACAACGGCAACGAGGTGCGGCTGGTCGGCACCCATCTCGATCGCGAGATCATCGATTCGATCCAGAACACCGGTGTGCACCCCAACCTCAACCTCGAGGTGCCCCCGAACGTGACCGCCTACCAGTTGGAAGAGGCCGCCGAGGCGTTCGACGGGGTCGACCTGGTGATGAGCGGCGTCAACTCGTTCGGCGTCGACTGGGCGGGCGAGCAGTTGGCCGGCCTGCTGCGCCCCGGCATGCACGTGATCGCCCTGGCCAAGGGCATGCAGGCCGACGACGACGGCAATCTGACGATTCTGCCCCGAGCCCTGATGGCGCACCTGCCCGACGACCTGCGTGACCAGGTGTCGATCTCGGCGATCGCGGGGCCGTCCATCGCGGGCGAGGTGGCGATGCGGCGCCACACGTGCGTGGTGTTCACGGGCGAGAACCCCGAGGTGCTCGACCTGTGGCGCGACCTGTTCGCCACCGACTTCTACCACGTGTGGACGAGCTCCGACTTCGTCGGCGTCGAGGTCTGTGCCGCCACCAAGAACTGCTACGCGTTCGGGGCCGGCTTCATGCACGGTCAGTTGGACGCCCTCGACGAAGACCACCCTCAGTACGTGAACTTCAACTACGGCGCGGCGTTGTTCGGGCAGGCCTCGGTCGAGATGACCCAGTTCATGGATCTGCTGGGCGGGCAACCGTCCACGGTGCTGGGGTTGCCGGGCATCGGCGATTGCTTCGTCACCTCGATGGGCGGTCGCAACGTCAAGGTCGGACGGCTGGTCGGCGCAGGCCTCACCTTCACCGAGGCCCGCGACCGCATGCCGGGGGTCACCCTCGAGGGTGCAGCGGCCATCAAGGTGATCGGCGACGCCTTCGAACGGCTCACCGAGCGCGGAGTACTGCAGCCCGACCAGTTCCCGCTGCTGCGGCACCTGCACGAGGTGGTGGCGAAAGACCGGGCCGTCAACGTGCCGTGGAAGACGTTCTTCGGGGCCAACGGCTCAGGGGTCTGAGGGCTCGGCGTTCGTCATCCTGGCGAACGCCGGGTTCTCTCGGCGGCTGTCGCTTGGGTCGAGACTCTTGGTCGACTGTGCTGCCGCGGAGCGAGCGGCGCCCCGGGCGAGTTCGCGCTCCGTCATCCCGGCGAACGCCGGGATCTCACGGCGGGTGGGTTGAGACTCTTTGTCGACTGTGCTGCCGCGGAGCGAGCGGCACCCCGTCCCGCCCCAGCGGAGCTCGTCGGCCGATTGCCCTGAACCGACGTTGGGTGCCCAGGGCCGACGAGCCCCCCTCTATACGCAGCACGCCGAAGGCGGGCAAGTTGAGGAGCGCAGCGTCGATACGCCCACCTATCCCGGACGGGGTGCCGCTCACTCCGCTTCACCCGTGCGCGTGCACCTGGCTCATGTGAGTGTGCGAGATTACGTCCGATTTGAGGGCCTGTCGCCTCGTTGAGCGCGAAAAAGGGTCAGATCGGACGTTATCTGACGAGCCGGTGCCCGTCAGCGAGGACGAGGTCTCGACAGGCTCGACCAGCGGTTTGGGTCTCGACCGGCTCGACCAACGATGGGTCTCGACAGGGCTCGACCAGCGGTTTGGGTCTCGACGGACTCCACCAGCGGTTGGGTCTCGACAAGCTCGACCAGCGGGGGACGGGTCTTGCAAGGCTGAACCGGCCCTGGGCTGGGACGTAGGGCGAAGCGGAGCGGGGTTGCTCCTGTCCAGGTTTGGTGGGCGTTGGCGGGATCGTCGGCCCCACTGGGAACGCAGCTTTGGGCAGCGAATGCCGACGATCTTCGGCATGGGCGAGACAGGAGCGACCCCGCGCAGCGGACACTGGCTCAGCCGAGGGACTCGACGCCCGATCGGCCGAAGAGATCCCGGCGTTCGCCGGGATGACGAGTTGCTGCGGTCGTCAGTCGTGGGCGACCGTGCGCGCCTTCTTCGCCATGCCCTGCGCGATTCTGATGCTCATGCCGAGGGTGAACAGTGCGAACGCCCACCACTGAAGGGCGTACCCGCTGTTGCGCCACGAACCCTCGCCGGTGGGCAGCGACACCGTGGCGGGCTGCAGCCCTTGACTCGCGGCCGCGGGGGCGTCCAGGGTGATGAAGCCCGGCAGCAACGGTTGCGGCCACAGCTGGGCGAGTTGCGGCAGTCGCACCGAACCCAGGGCATAACCCGTAGCCAACGGGTGATCAGTGCCGGCTTCGGACGCCAAGAACAGACCTGTTTCGCTGTGCTCGCCGGTCGGCGGCGGGGGAGCGTCCACACCTTGGGCGATGGCGCCCCGGACGATCGGCAGCACCCGTCCGTCGGCGAGTTGAAAGGCCGACAGCACCCGTACCACGCCGTCGGCGCCCAGCACTCGTTGCTGCTGGTCGGCCAGATAGTGCCCCTGCACCGTGACCGGCTTGCCGTAGATGTCGCCGACGGTGCCGTCGGCGGCCACGAAGTCGAGCAGCGGCACCGGTGACTGCTGGGCCCTGGCCTGCACCGAGGCATTGGCCTGGTCGGTGAACACCTGCAGTTGCCACGCGCCGAGCACGGTCATCACCCCGGCCAGCACCACGCCGAGCACGATCACCAGGGCCTGCCGCCCGCGCACCGACATGCTCAGCCCTGACTCGTTCCGCCGCCGCGGACGTGCGCCTGCCGCACCAGAGCCGCGCACAGCTCACCGAAGTCGCGTTCGGCCGCCTCGACGGCGAGCGGAACCAGCGACGTTTCGGTCATGCCGGGCGCCACGTTGGTTTCGATGAACACCGGCCCGTCGGCGTCGATGATGATGTCGGTGCGCGACAGGTCACGCAGGCCCAGTTCGGCGTGCACGGCCAGCCCCATGGCGGCGCAGGCCTCGGCGTTCTCGTCGGTGATGTTGGCGGGCGCGATGAACCGGGTCTCGCCCGCGGTGTAGCGGGCGGTGTAGTCGTACACGCCTGCGCGTGGACGAATCTCGACCGCCGGCAGCGCACGTGGGCCCTCGCCGATGTCGATCACGGTGACCGCCACCTCGGTGCCGGCGACGAACCGTTCGATCACCGCGAGCTCGCCGTAGGCGAAGGCGGCGACCAGAGCGGCGGGCAGGGCTTCGACCCGGTCGACGCGGGTGCAGCCCAGGGCCGAGCCGCTGCGACTGGGTTTGACCATGAGCGGCAGGCCCAGTCGCCGAACCACCGACTGCACCAGGGCCGGAGCACCCAGCTCGCGGAACACCGAGTTGGGCAAGGCCACCTGCTCGGGCTTGCGCACCGTCACCAGCGGAGTGCAGATCGACTTGTCGAACGCGCGTTGCGAGGCCGGGCCGGACGACCCCACGTAGGGCACGCCCAACAGATCGAGCACCGTGCGCAGCGCACCGTCCTCGCCGTCGCCGCCGTGCAGCACCGGAAAGACGACCGGATCGGGGGTGGTCGTCAGCAGGTCGGCCAGCCCTGCTGTGACGTCGGACTCGACCACGTCGTGCCCGCGGTCGCGCAGGGCCTGGGCGACCCGGCGTCCGGACCGCAGCGACACGTCGCGCTCGTGCGACAGACCGCCGGCCAGCACCACGATGGTGCCGATCTCGCTGCTCATGCTCTGTGCGCCTCTCTGGCTAGGTGATATCGGGTGCTGGGCCGGTGGTGAGGTCACGGTGCACGGCCTCGACGGTGCCGGCGTCGATACCGAAGGTGCGCAGCATGTCGAGCTCGTCGTGGATCACCTCACCGAGCCGCCGGGTGCCCTCGACGATGCGCTCTTCGCTCGGAAAGCAGAACGACAATCTCATGTTGCGACTACCCAGGCCGTCGGCGTAGAACGCCGTGCCGGGCACGTAGGCGACCCGAGCCGACACCGCGCGCGGCAGCATCGACTGGCTGTCGAGCCCTTCGGGCATGGTCAGCCACACGAAGAATCCGCCGGTCGGGTGCGTCCACGTGCAGCCGGGGGGCATGTTCTCGGTCAAGCCGCGCAGCATGGCGTCGCGGCGGCCGCGGTACATGTCGCGGTAGGCCACGATCTGCGCGCGCCAGTCGAACTGATGCAGGTAGGTCGAGATGGCGAACTGACTGAACACGGGCGGCGCCAGGGTGGCAGACTCCTGCGCCAGGGTCAGCTTCTCTCGGACGGCGTGCGGCGCCAACGCCCAACCCACCCGGAACCCCGGGGCGAACGTCTTGCTGAACGAGCCCAGGTAGATCACCCGCTCGTCGTCCATCGAGCGCAGGGCGGGCAGTGGCTCGCCCTCGATGGTGAGCAGTCCGTAGGGGTTGTCTTCGACGATCAGCAGGTCGAGCTCATGCGCGACCGCGATGATTTCGCGGCGGCGCTCGAGGCTCTGGGTGACGCCGGTGGGGTTTTGAAAGTTGGGGATCGTGTACAGAAACTTGACTCGCTTGCCCACCGCCCGGCAGGCCGCGACGGCTTCGCGCAGGGCCTGCGGCACGATGCCGCGCTCGTCCATGGCCACCTGCACGATCTGCACCTGATAGGCGCGAAACGTGCCCAGCGCCCCCACGTATGAGGGCGCCTCGGCAAGAATCACGTCGCCGGGGTCGCAGAACGTTCGGGTGACCAGGTCGAGCGCCTGCTGCGACCCGCAACTCACCACGACGTCGTCGGGGTGCGCAGTGATGGCCTCTTCGGCCATCACCTCGGTGATGTGCTCGCGCATGAACGGCTCGCCCTGCCCCGAGCCGTACTGCATGGCCTGCGCGCCCCGGTCTCTGATCAGGGCGGCGATGGCCTCGCCGATCGCCTCGCGCGGCAGGTCGGCGATGTTCGGCATGCCGCCCGCCAGCGACACCACCTCGGGCCGGTTGGCCACCGAGAACAGAGCGCGTACGGCCGACACGGTGAGCCCGTGGGTGCGTTCGGCGTAGGTGTCGATCCACGGGTCGAGAACCGTGTCACGACGCGTGACGGGTTGCGGCAGGCTCACCGGCCCAGCTTAGCCAGATGCCTAAGATGACAGTGGTCGCGGCGCGAACGGCAGGAGGACCCGTGATCGGTGTCGAACTGGTGACCTCGGCGATGCTGCGCGGGCTGGCCTGCCCCTACTGCGGCCTGGCCGTGCCCGCCGATGAGGCCGATGCGGTCTCGGCGCAAGCGGCTTGGGGCTGGTGCGCGGCACGAGCGGTGGCCGAGGGCCGCACGGTCGGCCTGCTGCTGCTGACGCCGGACGGCAGTGGTTCGCGCTCGCCGGCCCGTATCGTCACTGCCTTTGTTGCGCCCGAGTTCGTCGGGGCGGGCACCGGACGCGAACTGGTGCGCACCGCAGCCGCCGGGTTGGTGCGGGCGAGAGTGGGCTCTGTTCGAGCGACGTCGTCAGCGGTTCGGAGCTGTTCGAGCCTGCCCGCGGGCTTTCTGCTGGCCACCGGGTTCACGCCTTCTGAGCGTGCCGGACGGTGGCGCCTCGACCTGGGCGCCACCGCACGCGTGCCCTTCGAAGGCGTGATGGATCGCTTGGAACGCCTGGTTCAGTCGGTTCGGCCGGTGGCCCCGCCCGAACCGGCGGGTCGTCAGGTCATCGGCGCCTGGCGCAGCTGAGCAGTGCCGAGTGCAGTGGTTGATACGGGCTGACTAGGTGTTTCGATGAGCGCACCACCAGTTCAGCGTGGGCGTTCGGCGGGCTCAACCCACGAGTCTCGGCGTGGATCTCGCAAGAGCTCGGTCAGCCACGGGTCATGACCCGGCCGACCAGCGCTGCGTCAGATGAACTCTTCGATGGCGCGAATCAGCGCGGCCTTGGTCTTGCCGCCGGTGAACGACTTGACGACCTCGCCGCCCGAGAAGATCTGAATGGTCGGCAGGCCGAGCACGCCCTGCTCGGTGGGCACCCGCGGGTTGGTGTTGGTGTCGAGCTTGTAGAAGCCCATGCGGTCGCCGAACTCGCCGGCCAGCTCGTCGATGATCGGGGCGATCTGGCGGCAGGGGGCGCACCAGTCGGCCCAGTAGTCGACCAGTACCGGTTTGGTCGCCTTGACGACCAGCGATTCGAAGGTGTCGTCGGTGACGGCGTTGACTTCAGCCATCGTGTTCCTCTCGATTGTGGGTGGGGGCCCTCTGGGTCGTTCAGCCTGTGACGGGTCAGACGCTAGCGCCCAACTCAGACAGTTCGTTCAGGTCGGCCAGGCCTTCGATGTCTGCCAGGTAGCGCTCGGCGTCCAGAGCGGCCGAGCACCCGGTGCCGGCCGCCGTGATGGCCTGCCGGTAGGTGTGGTCGACCAGGTCGCCGGCGGCGAACACGCCGGGCAGGTTGGTGTGGGTGGTACCGGGCTGCACCAGCACGTAACCGGCGGCGTCGAGGTCGATCTGCCCCTGCACCAGAGCGGATCGGGGGTCGTGACCGATGGCGATGAAGCAGCCCTGAACCTCCAGTTCGCGCTCTTCACCGGTGGTGGTGTCGGCGAGGGTGATCGAGGTGAGCGACGGGTTGCCGTTGAGTGACACCACCCGCGAGTTCCACACGAAGCTGATCTTGGGGTCGGCCTCAGCGCGGGCGATCATGATCTTCGAGGCGCGCAGTTCGTCGCGGCGGTGCACCACAGTGACCGAGCTGGCGAAGCGCGACAAGAACGTGGCCTCCTCAAGCGCCGAATCACCACCGCCGATCACGGCGATGGCCTTGTCGCGAAAGAAGAAGCCGTCGCAGGTGGCGCACCAACTCACGCCTCGTCCACTCAGCTCGTCCTCACCCGGCACGCCCAGCCGGCGATAGCCCGACCCCATGGCCAGAATCACCGCCTTGGCGTGGTGCACGCCACCGGCAGAGTCGGTGACCGACTTGATCACACCGGTGAGATCGACCTCGACGATGTCGTCGGTGACGATCTCGGCGCCGAAACGCTCGGCCTGAGCACGCATGTTGCCCATCAGGTCGGGCCCCATGATGCCTTCGGGAAAACCGGGAAAGTTCTCGACGTCGGTGGTGTTCATCAGCGCACCGCCGGCCTCGACGGCGCCCTCGAAGATCAGCGGGTGCAGGTCGGCCCGCGCCGCGTAGATGGCCGCGGTGTAACCCGACGGGCCGGAGCCGATGATGATGACTTCACGAACCTCTGACATGCACTACCCCGTGGTGTTGAGACGACCCCGACAGCCTACCGCCGCTTGCTTCTGCACCAACGCCGGCCGCGGGCGGGGTATTCCGCAATCAACTTCGGGGGACTCCTCGATCACCGCAAGTTGACTTCTGGCCGTCTGCCGTTGCCTCCCCCGGCACCGGTGAACTGCACTGAAACCGGCCGCTGGTGGGCAGTGGCCGAGTCAGCGTCGAAGGCGACGATCGCCCGACGCGGAAAGGAAGCATCATGTTGGAGACCTACGTCAAGACCCGCATCGCGGTCGAGTCGTTCGTGCGTCGGCAGGCCGAACTGGCCACCAGCAGCGAGTACCGCTGGGTGTGGCTGGTGCTGATCGGCATTCTCGTCGTCGCCGCCGCCGTCGCCTGGGTGTACTGCCGCAACGCCGGCTACCGCGGTTTCACCGGCGACATCCAGGCCGTCCGCGGGCCGTGGGGCATCAAGATCGGCGTCAAGCTCGGCTGCTACTGACCCCCGGTCGCTGAGCTGAACCCCTGAAGGAGGAGTGGTGGACTTTCCGCTGCAGGTCGACAACCTGACCAAGGTGTACGGACGCCAGCGTGGCATCGACGGCGCGAGTTTCACGGTGCGGCCCGGCCGCATCGTGGGGCTGCTGGGGCCCAACGGCAGCGGAAAGTCCACCACCCTGCACTGCATCACCGGCTACCACCGGCTCAGTTCGGGCGGCATCACGATCGCCGGCCACCCTCACGACACCGCCGCAGCCAAGAACCGCCTGGGCTTCTTGCCCGACGACCTGCCGCTGCCCGAATCGCTGAGCGGTCGCGAACTGTTGATGCTGCATGCCCATCTGCGGCCCGGCCTCGACCTCGCGGCCGCCTACGACCTGTTCGACGTCTTCGACCTGGCCGACCACCTCGACAAGTACGTGGGCGACTACTCCCACGGCATGAAGCGCAAGCTGCAACTCGTGCTGGCCACGGCGCACCGTCCGCGGTTGCTGGTGCTCGACGAACCGTTGCGCGGCCTCGACCCCGAAGCCGCGATCTTGATGAACACCGTCATCGAACGCACCGCCGGCGCCGGCAACGGCGTGCTGATCGCCACCCACGACCTGTTCGCCGCCGAACGCGGCTGTGACGAGGTGGTGATCGTCAGCGAAGGACGCGTCGTCACCCAGGGCGCCCCGGCCGAGCTGCTCGAGCGGCACCGCGCCGCCAACCTGGAGGCGCTGTTCCTTGCCCTCACCGGCATCGGCACCGGCTTGGAGCGCAAGCTGCAACACCTCACCCACACCCTCGATCCCGACCGCATCGATCCGGTCGCAACCGAAGTCTCAGGAGGCATCTCATGAAGTTCGCCAAGAATCTCGTCCTCACCGCGGCGCTGGTGGTTGCCGGCATGATCGTGGTGGCGGTCGTCTGCTTCACCACCGGGGTCGGCGTGAACGTGCCCTGGCTGGTCACCGCGCCGCCCCGCGGCGGAGCCGCCCCGTCGATCGACGTGGCCTTCGACCCGCTGGGCCTGGTGGCCCTGACGTTGCTCGGAGCTGCGCTGTTCACCGCTGTCGGGGCGCTGCGCACCCGGGTCGCCCGGGCCTGACGCGCCATGCAGGTGACGAAGGCGAACGAGGGTCGGCACCGGCACCGTGCGACCGCGGTGTTGTTCGTGGCCG
>RRZT010240442.1_pt1 | contig 16169 bp, 8 predicted proteins | sample 2165551 | NCBI WGS metagenome assembly RRZT01 (sample SAMN10456910, study PRJNA506462) | wastewater metagenome | biome: wastewater; feature: sludge; material: wastewater sludge; isolation source: wastewater sludge with Escherichia coli K12::gfp cells carrying plasmid... | place: USA: Moscow, Idaho ... | reverse complement strand
TGAAGCAAACAACCATCAGTTATAATTAAATCAGTTTTTCCATCTAAAGCTTTTAGTAATTTGTTTTGGTAATATGAAACATGATATTGGTTATTTAGTAATTCAAATTCTTCAGTCCAAACCAATTGTTTAGCATATTCAGGCACTATTTCTGCGTTAAATCCTTTCATTTTTAATTTAGCAAAAACCAAAGAAGTCATTACGGATTTACCAACGCTTGGTCCTGCAATAAAATTTATAGTAGTAGTAGTCATAAAAAACCTTTTTTAATATATTATTTTACAAAAATCAATCATTAAGATAATAAATATAAGAAAAATGATAAATAAAGAAAAAAGATATGAATGGAGAAAAATAGTGGTTAATATTGAAGTGAGACAAAATGGTTCATTTGCTATAGGGTATCCTTATAATTCATCAGTAGACAGTTATTTTCATGGTTTAACTACAGATTTTATTAGTAATTATGATTTAGATTTAAAAACTATAAACTCGATTAATAAACATAAGAATGATACCTTAAAATTCGATCGTGATATACATGAGTTTATTATTAAATTATCTGCATTTATATTAGGATTTGAAACAAGCGGTCAAAGGATAATAGATGCTTATGATAACCTTAAAATTATAAAGAATGAACTAGAATTTAAATATAATGATATTAAAATGAAAAAAGATAATTCAGAATCAGAATATATTTTTATATCAGAAAATATTAATCAAATAAAATTAGATATTGAAAAATTAATAGAATTGATACAATATTATAATGCACAAATAGTAGATGATACAATATCATATAATACTAATTATATTGAAGATTCTAAAATGCGAATAATGATTTTAAATGACCTAATTGAACGTAATTTAAATGAATCTAATCATTACAAGGATAGTTTAATTCAAGAAACAGAATTACTAGCAAATATCAATCAAAAAGTTAATGAATATTCATTTGAAGATACTAGTTTAAGAATGATGTATGAATCATGGGTTAAAAGAGATGAAGAATATTATAAACAATTAGTAATATATTTTAAAGATGAATATGAGAAGACATGGAATTATGGTGTTAGTTTAATGTATGGTGAAACGCTTAAAGATGCAAATGCAGAAAATTTAAAATATAAAATGATAGCATCCAAGTGGCAAGAAACATTATTTAAAGAATACAATTTTAAGATAGAAAAGGATTTAAAAGAATATTCTATTGTTTGGTTGGAAAAATATAAAACCTTTGATTTGGATAATTTTACTAGATATATGGAAATAAAGAAAAAAGCATTATTAGAAGAAAATATAATTGAAGTAGAAAAAATTATCAATACAAAAAATCAAGCGGTTAAACAGGTTATAGGAAATGAAAAAGAGAAAAATTATTACAAATATAGAGAGTTAGTGCAAGAGAAAAGAAAATATATATTTATGAATATCAATGGAACAATAGATTCTCAAATATTAGATGATTTTGACAATCAACTTAATATTTTGAAGGCCGATCATTTATTTGTAAGTACTAGGCTATCTCAAAAAACATATTGGCAGGTTAAAGCTGACCTAGAAAGATATCACGAACTGTTAATAGATTTACAAAGACAGCTTGACAAGACAAATCTGGCTATCAGTAGAAATTTCAAAAGAGATAATGTTGATAATAGTGAAGCATTACATAAAATTGCAATGTATGAAAATGAAAAAAAATCTTTTGAATCGAAAATTTTTGAGTTACAAACCCTAAAAAACAAATTAGAGCTTGATATAAATGCATTTAAAGATGAAATGACATTGATAGAATCAAGAATATATGAGAATAAAAGTCTATCTGATGAAAAAGTAAAACAATATAGTATATTTTTTAATGAGCGTATTCCTTTTTTTACACAAAATATAACTATTTCGGAGAATGAGGGTATAGCGGAAATTTTAGATGGTAAATTTTATAGAATGTTTGATAAATCCTATGAGTCATTTGTTGAGTATAATAGTAATATAGAATGGTTTAATAAAAATGATAGAGAAAAACTAAAGGGTCTGTATGCTAAACTACTATCCTTTATTGAAAAAAATATGCATGAACAATGGAATAAAGAATTCAATCATGAAATTTTAAATATTGAAAAAATTAAATTTTACAAATATTATTTTATGAATAACTTGAAAACATTATTTGCAACCATTAATAAACATATAATAACTGAAAAATATAGTAAAGATATAATAGATGTAGTTAAAATAATGGTAGAAAAAATCAAAAATATATTTGAAATATATTTGGATATAGCATATACTTTAAAAGAAAATATTGAGGTCATGACCAATATATATGATTATGATGATGTATATGTGTTTAATATAAGTACTGGAGAAGAAACAATGTCAAATATAAAAGAAACCTTTTATTCTATTTTAGAAGGTATTGTTTCACATACATATACAAAAAATATTGAATATAAAAATGTAGAAACACAAGTGACTGATAAAGCTAAAATTGACCAACTGTGGTTAGATATGGAGAAAAAATATGTTTAAAAATGAATTCAATTCAATTTATGTTGCTGTGAAAGATTTTATTTTAGAATCTAAAACTCTTCAAGAATTTATAAAAATCGATGATGAAATTTCATTCTATCGATCGATAGTTGATGAATATAATTCGATTATTTTTAATTTAACAAATATAAAAAATCAAATAGCACCAGATCATTATCTTAATATAGAAATTGATGAAGTTATGACACAATTAAATGCTACTTTTAATAATTATTATGAACAATCCATGATTGTTAGAAGCTATGTTAGTGAAATAGCTAATTTAAAATCTAAAGCAACTTTTAATGAGCGTTTATATAGATTCGAACAATCACTAATAGCTCAACCCATAGTTAAAATAGAAGTGGATGTAATTCAAGAGTTGATGTTATATGCTAAAGAATATGCATCATCATCACAAACATATTATTATTTTGGTAATAATCCATTTGAGATAGATGAAATATTGAATGTAGTTATACCGATCAAATACACTTTTGAAAATTCTGAAAAATTTTTAACATCTGTTTATAATTATGTATTTGGATTATATAACACCTATTTATATAATAATAAAGATGCATTAGCTGCTATGCAGAGTCTTGAAAAAACAATAGAAGAAAAAAATTATGAATATTTAAATGTTTTGAATATTTCAAAAAAAAATAAATATAAAGCCGTTAAGGGTACAACAAGTGAAGAATATTACAATGCTATTGAACATATAAAAGATGAATTTAAAAAATATGAAGATCAGTTACTTTCATTGGGTGTATACAGATTTACAAAACAAATAACAATATTTGAAAAAACTCAAAATGAAATAAAAAAACTTATTGATGAATATAGTACTCATGAATTATATATAACTCATATCAATGAAATAGATTATTCACAAAAGATAGGTATGCTGCATGACTATATTCATTTGATAGAAGATGGAAAAATCAATACTGAAAAAGATTATATATTAACTGATATTTCATTTAAAGAATTAGTAGAACATATCATAAAACTATCGAGAGAATTAAAACGAAAAATATATTATACTCAAAAATATAACATATCTGGAATACCAAAACTTCTTGAATTTGAATTTTACCAAACAGATTTATTTGTAACAAGTATTAAAACATATTATTATCAATTAATGACTGAAAACATTTATACCTATACTAAATTAACAATTGATGATTTTGGGGATTCAAGTATCAATGATGTTAGAGAAACATACAAACAAATGTTATCAAAATATGATGCTATTAAATCACAAGATATTAGTTTTTTGAATGAATTTGAATATCAGGAATATTATAATGAATTTATAAAGATTCAGGAAAAATTGAAAATACAAAGTGCTAGATTTTTTGAGGCTGCAAATAAAACATCACCGGCTACATATGTATCTGTTATGGATCAACAATATAGTGCATTTTTACAACAGTTAAAAGAAGATGTAGAAAATGTTAATAATCGGCATTTAAAACAAATTATCGAAATTAAAGATGAAAATAAAATACAAGCCAAAATAAAAGTAGAAAATGTAAAAGATCATATAGACAGTATAAAATATATAATTGATTGTGGAAACAAATATATTTTTATTGGTTTACAAGATTATATGAAAACTAAAATTTTTAATCAATTTAATGAATTTTTTAACACATTGAAACAACTATATAATTCAGAAAATTATATCGATGTTTTAAAAACATATAATGATAGGTTCGATAGTTTAGTTTTTGATTTTAATTTATTAAATAGTATGGAAAAGTTTTCTAAAATGGCTGAAATAATATTTTCATATATTGACAATATTAATAAATTTTATATTAGTGAACAAATTTCGGGAAAACATATTACTGGATTGCATGATGATGAAATTTTATTTTTAGAAGATTTATTTAGTGATGACACATATAAAGTAACGAGAAATGAATTGTTCATGCAGCTAGATTTAATATATGAATTTATTATTGATAGTAAACCAAATGAAAAATCATTTTTAATAAATGAAAAAAATTTAAAAAAAATATATTTTGATAATCAATATATGAAAATCAATTATATCCGATGGTATCATAGACTATTAATTGAAAAGAACAAATATGATTCTTTAAATATATCTATATTGAAAAACAATGAGGAGTATATAAAAAATAAAGAATATATAGAAACATTTGGATACAAAAAACGATTAGAATCATTAATAATACAACAAAATAAAATTTTATCGGAGATAACAAAATCATTAGTAGATTATTCTGTAGAAATAAACTATCAGACTATTAATGGTAAAACCGATATCATAATGAATATAGAGTTATATAATAATATCATAGAACCTGAAATTATCAAATATTCTGATATTGTTAGAAAATTACAATTAATACAAGAAATTACAGAAATAGATAATGAGAAATCAAGATTAGAAATAAATCATAAAAAGCAATGGCTTGATATTATTGAAAGTAATACTATATCTGAGCCTGAAAAGGTTTCGTATAATGAGATGGATGTAATTAAATCAAGCATACCTTTAACGGTTGTGTTAGAAGCCAAAATGGAAACGCTGTTAGATGTTAATGGTAAAGAAATCAAAGGAACATATACATGGTTTATAGAAGATTTAATAAAAGAGGGTAATAAAATCACCCATACATTCTATGAAGAAGGAACACAGAAAGTAAGATGTGAACTTAGATATGAAAATGGCGATAAAATGTCTAAATATATTGAATTTGCATTAAGTGGTCCACAGAATAATCAAATTGTTAAAACAGGAAAACAAATTTATTCACCATTAACAACACATCCTGAACAACCAAAAATAACATATTTGGATCCAACAACTAAAAAAATGGTTACAATGGTTGTTAAAATTGATGGTGATATAAGTACTATGATTGGTGATGGATCGATTAAATTAAGTGAAGATGGCGATTTAAAAGAAGATAATATAGGAAAAGTTATAATAGGATTTGAAGGTAAAGAATTTGCTGGTTCAGATTTTGAATATTCAAAAATTTTTGATGATGGTTTTGAAATGCCTGAAGAATCGGAATTTCTATTTGATTTTAATGTTTCTACACCAATCGCAGGCACATCAACTATTGATATTTCGAAAAGTAAATATACTAAATTTATAGCGAAAATACCATCTAAAATACTTAGTGTTTATGAAATAGATAAAGCGTCTGCATATGATTCAATTGGTACACTAGCTACTATTGCTATGGGTGATAAATTAATTCTAAAAAATGATAGTGGTCGATATGCTATTTTAGAAATTGGTGAAATAACTCATATAACAAAATCTGATGAGAGTAAATATTATTATTCGATTGAGTATAAGTATTTTGTTAATACTTCATTAAATAAAAATGATCGTGATAATTTTAAGCCTAGGCATACAAGTATGACTATACCAACAATTTATTTCAAAACAAATGTTACTACATTATTTAATACATTGATTGATAGGTTAGAAACATTAAATCGATTAAAGGATAAATTAAATTCAACAACTGATCTTGAGATGTATGAAACTATAAAAACACAAATAGATGATTTGGAAAGAGAAAACCAAACATTTTATTTGTTTACAGAATTGGATAAAGTGAAATCTAAATATAATACATTAGGATTATTGTATAAAGAATTAGAAAAAAAATATTTTGTTGATTATTCATTAAATACAGATGAAATTAATAAACAATTAAAACAATATAAAAAACATATTAACAATACAAAGACTTTCAAGGAATATATGAATTCTACGAATGCATATGAATTTAAGAAAAATTTAATTGATCTTAAAATTCTATTAGATTTATATAAAGATCAACAAACTATATTAGAGATAATAATTGATACATATAGTTTTAAAGATAAAAATATTACATTTTTTGAAAATAAAATTAAGGAATTGAGAATATTAAGTGCAAATGGTTTTGTTGATAATACATTATCATATGGTGAGATGTTAGTAAAAATGATTAAAAAGTTGAGAGAATTATTATTTAAAGTAAAACTAATTATAAATTATCCTATTATGGTAGAAGGAAAACATTTAGTTATGTCTGTAACCTATTTAAGACCGCAAGAAAATATGGATAATCACACCTGGACTATGGCTGATGAAAGTGATTTATTTTTATTGAATAAAAAATTAGAGTTAAAATATGGATATGAAATTGGTAAAGTTGAAAACAATAAACCTTATAAAGAGTTTATAGGTGAAATAGTATCAATGGAGAAAGAGTTATTTGGAAATGGTCTATCTGTAGATGAAATTAAATCATTAAGTAAATATATTCAACAAATAGAAGAACTAACGATTAGTGAGTATGATGATTTTTTCATGATACCATTCTGGATAGATTATTTAGAAAAAAATGTATAATAAAATATAAAACAAAGGAGTTTACATGTTTAGTACAATTATGAGTTTTTTTAATGGAGCACTTACTATTTTTAATAATTTAACAGCAATATTTATTAAAAAAGATATGGAAAATTCTATCAAAAATGCATATGAGAAAGATAAAATCATAGATGCATTAGAAAATGATAAGATTATTAATGAAAAACTTGAAAAGATGAAAAAATCATCTGAAGAATTAAAAAACGAAACTGAAATTATAGCAGAAATCAAAAATTCTGATTTTGAAAAGAGTGATGAAGAAATAAAGAAAGAATTGGATGGCATTAGTAATCCTGAAGCAAAAAAAAAGAAAACTAAACAAAACGAAATTGTTAAAACGATAAAAGAAAAAGCGACCAAAAAACAAAAAGAAATCGAAAATGATCACGCATTTAATAATGGTGAAGATATCGTGTTTAAAGGATAATTATGAAATTAAAAAATATTTTATTAATCGGGTTTATATTAATCACAGCCTTAACATTTAACGGTTGTAATTTTAAATCGACCTTTACACCTTTAGAAGATGTAGCTATAGATAAAAAATATATACCCACTCAATGCAACACCTATGATCATGAATTTAATATAATTGGAAAAAAATATTCAACAAATGAGAACGACCAAATAACATATATTATAATACCGCTCTCAGATTTAACATTAACATTAACTAGATATAATGAAGCAAAAACGATTTTCAATGAAACAATAAGAGAAACAAATAAAGCTAAGATAGTTATGGATCCAAATACCAAAGCTAGTAAACGTATAGAAGAAATCATATATATTGAAAGAGAATGTCCTACTTTTGATTACATTCCTGAATTTAAGGCTAAAAAATTAACAGAAACCTTCAAACCATCTAAATATATAACTTATGTTTTGATACAATTACCAAAATTCATGATAGAGCTAGAGAAAAGTAAAACATACCGAGAGACTTATAATAATGGTCTAAAAACAAAACAATAATACTAAATCTATTTAATTTTATAAACAATAAATTGAAAAATAAGTATAAATAATGTAAATTGGTAAAAAGAGATGATATAACAAGGAGTAATAAAAATGACGAAACTAACAGATTTGTTAAAAAAAAATACAATAAATACACCAACAAATGAAATTATAATGGAGAAAAAAGTTAAACCTATAGTTTCACCAAAAACACCATCTGTAGAGTTTTTTATTTCTGATGAGGATTTAGAAAAAGTTAGAGCAAGTGTAGTTGAAATAGATACAACAAATAAAACCCGAGAACAGATAATTATAGGTATGTATGGAACAATAAAAAATCCAAAAACGGGTGAAAGATTCGTTATACCTAATTTAGATTTTTCATCTGAGGCGTATATTTATGAATATGCTGAAATGATGAGACTTTTAGTAAATAGACCTGAAGACTTTAAAAAAATTATGAGATGGGAGTAAACAATGTCTGGAATATTAAAACATTTAATAACAGAAGCTAAAATTTCTGATAAAATAACAAGCCGAACAACTATAACATATGATGCATTATTAGGTGCGATATTAAATAGTGATGATGAAAAAATAACTGATAGTAATTTAAAAGATATAGCTTCAGAATTAGAGATCAAACCTGAACTGTTAAAAACATATATTGAAACTGCTAAAAAAAATGGATTTTTAAACGCGGACGGAAGTGTAGTTGAAAAATATACAAAAGAGGTTACAAGTAAGGTTGCAGTACAAGGAAAGGTATCAGCATCATTAGATTCAAAAATTAAAAAATTCAAAGCTCCAGTAGTAACAAATAATAATTTATTTAATGAACAAACATTTAAAATGCTGTCATTGATGAAAGGTCAGGCTGCAAAATCAGGGATAAAAAACTCATTACTACTTACTGGTGATCCAGGGGTAGGAAAAACATCATTTATTAGAAACTATGCTAAATTATTGGGTATTCCATTAATTACAGTTGAAGCACCACACATTACAGAAGAACATATTATTAACATTCCATTTATGATTTTAAGAGGTGATCAAATACAAAAAGACAGTGCTGTTATCGAAACAAATGGAAAATCATCATTAAAGAATGATGGGCAAGCATTTGAAATTGTTCAAGCTGAGTCTAATTTAGTTACTAAAATCAAAACAATGAAAAATTTAAAATTGAAAGACCAACAGCATTTAGCTGCTGTTGCAAAAGATAAAAATCTTAGAGGTGTTTATGCTAACAATAGAAGACTTATAAATTCTGTTAGAGATGAATATCATTGTATCTTATTTTTAGATGAGTACTATAGAAATGATAATATGAAAATCAGAAATATATTAAGAAATATATTAAATGGACGAATCGGAAATGATAAAATTCCTAAAGGAACATTTATAGTATATGCTTCAAACTTAAATGATGAGGGTGTTGAAGATATTCCAATGAATAATGATTTTGCTGAAATGGAATTTAAATCACCAGATAAAGAACAATGGTTTGACTATGTGTTAAAAAAATATGAAGAAAATGATAACAAAGAATTTCCAAATATTAAATTAGACCCAACAGTATATAATAAATTTTATGATACAATAAATCAAGAGGATTTATCATTTGATGATGAAAATGTAGAAGTTAGAACATCACCTAGAAGATGGGAACAATTTTTATTATATGTTAATGCAAATTTACCTGTTTCAAATATTAAAGATGCACAAATTCTAATGTCAAATGTTGAGATAAATTTTAGAAATTATATTGAAGGTGAAGTTTCATCATTATATCCAAAAGTTAAAAAAATGGTAGTTGAATTAATCAAAGAAACATCAGGAATAGAGTTTGATGGGTCAACATATCCACAAACGGAATGGAAAGATGTATTACAACAACAGCTTGAAACTAAAATCAAGATGGATAGCGAAGAAAGATTTGATAGCAATGGGAAATTAATAGAAAAAGAAGCTAGAACATATGTTCCAATTGTATCAGGAGAACCTGGAATAGGTAAAACAAGTTACATGAGTACTGTAGCTAATAATTTAGGATTACATTTTATACATGTAGATGTATCATCATTAAACCGAGAGTCTACAACAGGTATACCAACAGCAACTCAAGCAAGAGATGAAGATGGAAACCCAATGGTTGATAAAGACGGGTTACCAATTATGACAACAAGTTTTTCTGAACCTGAATTATTAAAATTGATTAAAAAATTGATGGAAGAAGCGGTAAAAGAAGATGAGATTTTTCCAGAAAATGAAAAATTGAAAGGTAGTGGAAAATATAAATTTTTATTATTATTCGATGAATTAACACGGGCTGATGCACAAGTATTTAACTCAATTAGAAAATTATTATTAGAGAAATCATTTAATGAACAATATGATTTACCTGCTGAAATAATGGTAGTTGGTGCTTTAAACCCTGAAGATGATGGAGTTGCAGAATTAACAAAACATACGCGGGATGTTGTTGACATTATACCTGCTAGATCGAGCTGGGCGAAAACAGAGTCATATTTATTAAGAGAAGAAAGACCTTCTGGATTACAAGAACATTTAGGATTCGATTGTAATGCATCGACAGTTGGAGCAATCAAAGCTTTATTATCGCATTTCCAATCAAAAAATTTAGACTGGAGAGGAAATCCATTAATGCCGGATGAGAGATTGTTCAACTTATTAGATAATGGAAATGTAATATATATTTCACCAAGGGAAATTACTGATATAGTTGCTACAGCGAATAGTAAAATTTTAGATAGATTAACACAAGTTGGTATAAAATCAACATTAAATATTGCAAGGGACAATAGTGTATTCGATGCAAGTGATGATGATTTTATGGCGATGATGATGGCTCAAGATGAGGCTGAATCTAAAAATAAAGAAGCAGAAGATGCGAAATTAGGGATTTTTAATTTAAATACTAAATATAGTGAAGAAGACTACGATTTATTTATAAAAGCAATTTTAAATGAATTAAGAGATGCATGGGCTGAAAAATTAAGTTTCACAACTAAAAAGCAAGATTCTGATCCAGCGAATTTTCTATCAGTTACAACTGGATTTATAATGAAAAACAATTTAGTTGTTGATCAATATGAAGCAATTAAAACAATGAAAGTTACTGGGACGAAATCAATTGGTGAATTATTTGAAGCATATTTTGAAGATCCACTAGAATTATATGATTCACCACACTTTGATAATTATCTAGCAGCTAATTTTGCATCACCACAAAAATTTACACAAGAGATGACAGATTTTATTGCTGATAAAACAAGTCAATTTATTAGAGAAAGTAATACATCTAGTAAAACATTAAAAAATCGAGAGGGGCAAGAATTCACAATGCCTATATTAGACTATAAAAATATGGATTTATATTACAAATATTTACAATATGTAAAAGTAATTCTAGGTGTTTTAACTAAGAAATCTGAATATGCTGGTAAAGTAAAAGAAGCTGAGAGAACAGGTCAATATTTAAGTAATCTATATACATCGTTAAGAGGTATAGGTAGTGAATTTATGAATAAACAAAATCTTTTACAATATTTTAGTGATAATAATAGAATGAATCCTGAAACTATAGATAGATTACAATCATTAGCATTAGAAATTAAAACACTATTATCTGATTTTGGGTTTAAAAGATAAAATAAAAAAATAGGAATACATAATGGATTTTTTGAAAGAGATCGAATTAATAACTAAGAAATATCTAGCCGAAGCAGGGCTAGATTATTCCCATAATAAACTTGGAGAAACGAAATTCACAAAAACAGATGGGAGTGAAGATTATATTCAAGCGATTATAGAAGCAACTGCAACTTCTAAAAACATAACAAAAGCTGAAGCACAAAAAATATTTGATACCCATGTAGCTGCAGCGATTAAAAATATGGAAAAATCACCAAAAATTAATAATACTATGATGGCAAATATAGCGGAAAGTGTAGCATTTGAGCTTTTAGATGAGATCCCTGATATGAATATAAAATTTGAAAAAAGAGTATTTCAAGAGTTATTTCAAGAAGTTAAATCTGAAGTGCCTGAATTTTATCCATTATCGAATATGTTTGAACCAAAAAGAATAGACCCATCAATATATTATTCTCCTGATAAATTATATCCTGAATTTAATAGTATAGGTACAGCTGCTTGTACTCCTGATGCTAAATTAATTTTTAATGTACCATTTATGGAAAAATTAATGAAATTTGCAGTATTAAAGGGTATAAAAGCAAGTCCAAAACATTTACATGGTAAAAAGTATGAATCTCAAGGTGGAAAAATACCTGATAGTTATCTATATTGTGAATTTGTATTATTGCATGAAATAATGCATTATGGTAATGGTGACTTTTATTATGAAAAAGCGTATAATTTGAATGGTAACATTGTAAATTATGTAGGTGATTTTATAACTAATTATAATTTAGTGAAAAGTGGGTACGAACAACTACCAATAGGATTATTTAATGATGAGATAAATTATGATAGGTATCCATCATATCAGCGAATGTATGATATAGTTGAGGAAGAATTGAATAAATTATCTGAAGATGAACAACAAAACTTGATGGATCAACTTGATAAAATGGGAGATGCTATGCCTGCTAATGGTGAAGGGGCTGATCCTCAACGAAGTCCAAAACAACAACAGTCACAAGATGGTCAATCTCAAAATGGTCAATCTCAAAATGGTCAATCTCAAAATGGTCAACCACAAGATGGACAGTCACAAGATGGACAGTCACAAGATGGTCAATCTCAAGATGGTCAATCTCAAGATGGTCAATCTCAAAATGGTCAACCACAAGATGGACAATCTCAAGATGGACAATCTCAAGATGGACAATCTCAAGATGGACAATCTCAAGATGGACAATCTCAAGATGGACAAGGTTCTGGGGATGATAAAAATAGTGATGATAAAAAGAATGGTAGTGGTGCTGGAAAAGAAAGTGCTGAGGAACGAGAAGAACAAAAAAGAAAAGAAGCAGAAGCAAAAGCCGATATGCAAGCCCAAAAAGAGCGAGCTAAAGAACAAAAAGAAAATGAAAAAGATGGAAAAACATCAGGAACAGCTCCTGCAAATGGACAACCAAAAGGTAAAGTACCAGACAAAATAGATGAAACGAGAAAATCAAATGAGCGAACCCTAGAAAATGCTCAACAAGATGTTGCAAGAGAAACAAAAACAGGAATGAATAAAGATGCTATATCTCCTGGAGCTATAGCTAGTATGATGTCAGGTGAAAATAATGGTACTGGTAAAAATAGTGCCGATGGAAATCCATACGCATTAGCAGAAAGACAATATAAACCAAAAATGAATTGGAAACAATTATTGAAGAAAATGGTTCCTAGTGGATTAATACAAACTGAAACTTATGCCAAACCTAGTAGAAGAACTACATCATCAATGGTTAGTATAGCTCAAACTGGATCAGGTGTTGTTAAACCTGGAACTAAAGAAGAAAGTAGTGATAAACGTGGATTATGTTTTGTATTGGATAACTCTGGTTCTACGATGGATAAAATAGGTGAAATGCAAAATGATATTATGATGCTTATGACTAAAGAAGCTAAAAAAATCAATGGCACAATGTATGTTTTAAAGTTTTCAAATGATGTACATTATTTCAAAGTAGACATTAAAAGAAAAAAATATGCAAGAATTACAGATGTAGAAGACTTTATTAAAACTGGTACATCTAATATAAAATGTGATCAACCTATAAAGAGTTTATTCAGATCATCTTATGGTGGTGGAACGGAATTAACTGCAAAGATAACAATGGCTGTTAAAACATTATTTGCACAAAAATTCAATGTAATATTATTTTCAGATAGTGATATAGTAGCTGGACATAATGGATCACAATTGAAACAGATATTCAAAGCAGGAAAAAAACAATTAGCACTTATAGGGTGTGATAAAACTGATTATAAAAACTATGTTGATCTTCTTGGTGATAAAGGAAATATCACATACTACACGTAAAAAATCCCCTTTTTAGGGGAATTTTTAAACTCTCAATTTTTTTTTGTAAAATTACCATATATATTAAAATTAAGTAAACATTAAGTAAAATAAAATTATAATATAAAATAATTCAACTATATAAGGAGTTTATTTTGGGTGCATCAGCAACTGAAACGCAAAAAAAGTCAAAAACCAAAATAAAAAAACCTAGTAAATACGCAGTATTCATTTTGAATGATGACTATTCTACTTGGCAATTTGTTGTTATGACTCTTATCAAAATTTTTAATAAATCTGAGGCTGAAGCTAGCATGATTACTACAAATGTGCATAATGGTGGGGAAGGGCTATGCGGAATTTATACAAAAGAGATAGCTGAATCTAAGGTGCAAGCTGCTACAGAGTTTGCTAAAGCAAACAAACAACCACTACGTACGGTTATGAAACCTGTTTAAATAAACCATAAGGAAATAAAATCTATGATCAAATTATTAAGTGAAGATGTTGAACTAATTATTAACAAAGCATGGGAAGATGCGTCTGAAAGACAACAAGAATATCTATTATTAGAGAATATTTTATTTACTGCTTTAGGTACAAAAAATGTTCAAGATATTATGATAGATTTAGATGTTGAATGGCAAAAATTAAGAGATGAATTAAATACTTTTTTAGAAACTGAAATTGAAAAAGTGCCAAATATAAAACATCCAAAACAAACGATGATGTTTAAAAAATTATTACAGTATTTAGTATTTCATTCGCAAAACTCTGGTAAAATATCACAAGTTGAAGATTTATTAATAGCTATGTTTATTGAGCCTGAAACAACAGCAGTATATTTAATGAGCCAGTATGGTATTGATGAATATACATTAAAGGAATTAGCAACTGAAATGCGTCATACAGATGATGAAACAGAAGATGAAGATTTTGATGAAATGGAAGAACAAACATCATCAGGTAGCAGAGGTAGAAGAGAGAAAAAAACAGCTTTAGATCAATATGCGATTAATTTAACAGAAATGGCTAAAAATGGAAAGATAGACCCTGTTATTGGTAGAGTTGAAGAAACAGAAAGAGCTATTCAAATTTTATGTAGAAAAAAGAAAAACAATCCATTATTAGTTGGTGAAGCTGGGGTGGGAAAAACATCACTTATAGAAAAGATAGCTTTAGACATTGTTAATAATAATGTACCAAAACAAATTGCTGGTTGGGAAGTATATTCGATTGATGTAACAGCTATGATAGCTGGAGCAAAATTTAGAGGAGACTTTGAAAAAAGATTACAAGATATTCTTAAAGAGCTAGAATCAAAAGAAAATTGTATTGCTTTTATTGATGAATTTCATACCATGTTTGGATTAGGAGCTAATTCTTCAAATCAATTGGATGCAACAAATATTCTTAAACCTGCTATGTTGAATGGTAAGATTAGAATAATGGGTGCAACAACATATGAAGAAGCTAAAAATACAGTTGATAAAAATAAGCCTATGGCTAGAAGATTTCAAAAAATCGATATATTAGAACCTGATGAAGAAACAACATTCGAGATACTAAAAGGATTAAAACAAACATTTGAAGAATATCATAATGTGTCGTACACAGATAAAATATTAAGACAAATTGTTTCATTAACTGGAAAACATATGGTTGATAATCATTTTCCTGATAAAGCCATAGACATTGTTGATGAAGTTGGATCTGTTATTAAACTTAAAAATCAAACAGATGAAAGAGTTGCTGTTAAAGAGAAAGATATAGTTGATTTAATTTCTAAAAAAGCTAGAGTTCCAGTTACGATTGAAGAAGGTGATGATAAATTAGGTTTATCGAATCTAACTATTAATATAAAAGCTAAACTTTATGGACAAGATCATGCAATTGAAGAAATTACTGATAAAATAATGATGAGCCGAGCAGGATTAAATGATCCAGGAAAGCCACTTGCATCATTTTTATTAGCAGGACCTTCTGGTGTAGGAAAAACTGAATTAGCAAGACAATTATCAGAACAATTAGGTCATTTAAAAATGATCAGATATGATTGTTCTGAACTAAATGATGAAATTTCTATTAATAAATTGATTGGAAGTTCACAAGGGTATGTTGGATATGAAGAAGGTGGAAGATTAATAAATGATATTAAAAAACATCCACATTGTATTTTGTTATTAGATGAGTTTGAAAAAGCACATTCAAAAATTCAAAATATATTTTTACAGATATTAGAGG
>RRZT010182887.1_pt1 | contig 16169 bp, 16 predicted proteins | sample 2165551 | NCBI WGS metagenome assembly RRZT01 (sample SAMN10456910, study PRJNA506462) | wastewater metagenome | biome: wastewater; feature: sludge; material: wastewater sludge; isolation source: wastewater sludge with Escherichia coli K12::gfp cells carrying plasmid... | place: USA: Moscow, Idaho... | reverse complement strand
GGTATCCGGTTGATAGACACCGGAGAGGACTTTCATCAGGGTGCTTTTGCCGGCACCGTTTTCGCCCATCAGGGCGTGAATTTCATGGCTGCGGACGGTCAGCTTGACGCCGTTGAGCGCTCGGGTCGCCCCGAAATGCTTGCTGATCCCCTCCATCTCCAGTACGACTTGGCCGACGGTTTGGCCCACGGTTTGGCCCATATCCCCCCCTGGAAGAACGGATGTTGCACAAACGGGCCTCAGCGACTGAAGCCCGTTTGCAGATGCCCGGCCCGCTAAGCCGGCCGGGTTTTACGACACGAGACGCTTAGTCCTTGATCCACCCCGGATAGAACTTGAGGTTTTCCTTGGTAATCAGCGGAACCGGCAACAGCGTGACGTTGGACGCCGGCTTCTTGCCGTTCATGATGTCGTAGCCGATCTTCACGCCGTCGCTCGCCATTTGGTAGGGGTTCTGGGCAGAGCTGCCTTCGAACAGACTCTTCGGATCCTTCAGGGCAACCACGGCATCCGGTGCGCCGTCGACTGCGGTAATGAAGATGCCTTCGCGCTTGGCTTGCTTGATCGCCAGTTCAGCGCCGATACCGGTCGGATCGTTGATCGCGAACACAGCATCGATCTTCGGATTGGCAGTCAGCAGATCCTGCATCACGGCCATACCGCCGTCACGCGAGCCCTTGGCGTCCTGGTTGTCGGAGAGAACCTTGATGCCAGGATTCTTGGCGAAGACCTGCTTGCAACCCTTGACGCGCTCGGTCACGGCGGTGACCGGAGGCCCGTTGACGATCACCACGTTACCCTTGCCGTTGAGTTTCTTGGCAATGTATTCGCAGGCGTTGACACCGGCGCCGACGTTGTCGGACATAACCGTGTAATCCGCACCTTCAGCGCCGACGTCAACGGCGACGACGACGATCCCGGCGTCACGCGCCTTCTTCAGGACCGGTGCGATGGCCTTCGGGTCAACCGCGTTGACGAGCAGGAGGTCGATCTTGTTGGCGATGAAGTTTTCGATCTGGCCGACTTGCGTGTTCAGGTCGTATTTGGTGGACAGCGCCGTGACCTTGACGTTCGGATTGATCTTCTTGGCGGCTTCTTCCGTGCCCTTGCCCATGGCAACGAAGAACGGGTTAGCCATGTCGCCGACGGTCAGGCCGACCGCCTTGAGTTCCTTGCCGGCAGCCGAAGCACCGGCCATGGCAACCATCGACAGAGAAGCGATCAATACCGGGATGATACGTTTCATGAAACCCTCCTTGGTTAGTCATTAACTGGGCGATGCGAGCACAGGCCCCGCCTGTCGTTCGCTTCGCGTCAATCGCAAGCCGTCGCTTCAAGCGGCGGCCGCATCCGGAGTTCCAGCGCCAGACTTCTCCGAAACTCGTGCCCACCTTCAACCCGTGGGCAGTGCGGCTCATCGTAGTGAGCCTTCGTTAATGCCGAATTTCAAAACTGCGTAAAATGGTGACGATTGTTTCGCCGCCTTTGAAATATTTGCAATCCGGCTGAAACCGCAAGTGAAATGAACCTGAAAACCTCGCCGCCTTTGCGGTGAAGAACCGAGCTTTTAAGGATGACGATCGATCCCGTACCGGCGCCCGGCCTTCATCGCGCACTGGAAGAACGGTTATCATCCCGCTTCAGATTGAACCGCCGCACTGCAACAAAAAAACACAATAGCGGCGGATATGAACGGAGGAGACATGACTACAAACCCGGTTCCGCACGTCCTGATCGTCGACGACGAGGCCGACATGCGCGAGCTGTTGTGCGATCTCATCGAATCGAACGGCCTGCGCGCGACGGCCGTCGAGGACGGTGCAACGATGCGCGTCGAGCTCGACAGCGGCAACTACGCCCTGCTCATCCTCGACCTGCGCCTGCGCCGCGAGGACGGCCTGACACTGGCGCGCGCCGTGCGCGAGACTTCGGCGATCCCGATCATGATCCTCACCGGCAAGGGCGATGAAACCGACCGCATCCTCGGGCTGGAGCTTGCCGCCGACGACTATCTGATGAAGCCGTTCAACCCGCGCGAACTGCTGGCGCGCGTGCGCGCTCTGCTGCGCCGCGCCGGCGGCGAGTTCCCGGCGGTAAAGAACGCAGGCCAGGGGAGTCAGCCGCAAGGCCGCAACGGCGCGGCCGAAGCGGACGACCACGAAACCGCCCGTTTCGGCAACTGGACACTGGACCTCACCAACCGCGTGCTGCGCGACCAGAACAACCAGCCGTGCCCGCTGACGCCGAGCGAATACGCGCTGCTCGAAGCCTTCTACCGCAACGCCAACCGCGTTTTGACGCGCGACCAGCTGCTGGAGAACCTGCGCGGCGATCACACCGACGCCTTCGACCGCACGGTCGACGTGCTGATCCTGCGCCTGCGCCGCAAGATCGAGCGCAACCCGTGTCACCCCGAGCTGATTCGCACCGAGCGCGGCCTCGGTTACCAGTTCTGCACGCAAGCAGTGCGCGTGCAGTAGCCGGCGCCGAACGAGCGATGCACGAGAAACCCGCCGAAGCCCGTTTCTGGCCGACGAGCGTCCGCTCCCGCTTGCTGCTCGCCTTCGCCGTCATCTTCGCCTCGGCGATGGCCCTGGCGTTGGTTGGCTGGCTTGGCATCCGCGACACGCGCGACGCGCTGCGCGACTTCCAGTCGCACGTGCTGCCCGACGTCTCGCGCTCGCTCGAACTCTCGCAGCGGATCGCCGCCATCGCGGCGATGGCGCCGTACGTTGCCGAAAGTACGCGCCCATTCCAATTGCAGGCCGAAGCACAGGCGCTGCTGAGCCGTGTCGTCGAAGCCGAACGCCTGGCCAACACCATGCCGGTCGAGCGCAGCCAGGAACTCAACGTCGGCCCCGCCCTGCTCGCGCTCAAGGCGAGCATTGCCGAACTGGTCGAGGTCACGCGCAAGGACCTCTTCCTGCAGGAGGATCTGCGCGAGTACCTGTACCGCCTCTCCAGCGCGGCCGAGGAACTGCCGCCAATGGCGCGCCGCGAGACGGTCGACGCAATCTTCCGTGATCTGATCGCCGCCATCGAGGTCGCCAATCCCGAGACGCTGACGTCGCTGCGCAAACGGGTGACCGAACAGACGAGCCGCATGGACCGCAGCAATCTCGCATCGTCGCGCATCGTAAATCTCATCCGCGACAACCTCGAAGGCCCGGACAACGTCTTCGTGCTGCGCGACCGCCAGTTCCAGCTGCGCGAGCGCAAGGCCTTCCTCGTCTCGCGCACGCGCGCCGAAGCCGAACGCCTCGGCGAGCGCGTCGACGAATACGTGCACAACGCGCGTTCGCACGTCGAGCAGCGCGGTGAATCGGTCACGCGCGCCGCCCGCTCCGGCGCGCTCGGCATCACCATCCTCACCTTCGTCTGCATCGCCGTCGCCCTCCTCGGCATCAGAGTCGTCATCCGCATGGTGGGCAGCCTGGGCGGCATCACGCAGGTGATGAGCAAACTGGCGCAGGGCGACACCGAGCAATCGACGCCGGAAACCGGGCGCCGCGACGAACTGGGCGCACTGGCGCGCGCCTTCGAGGTTTTCCGCGACAACGCGCGCGCCGTGCGCCGCATGGCCAACGACATCCGCGAACAGGGCAACCTCTTGGCGACCGTGGTCGAGAGCATGAAGGACGGCCTCTCGGTGTTCGACAGCGAGGGCCGCATCATCACGTGGAACCGGCAATACCCGGTGCTGCTCAACATCAAGGGCGACAGCATCAAGCACGGCATGACGCTCGACGAAATCCAGACGCTGCTGCCCGAACGCATCAACGACAACGCCGGCGCGCCGACGGTGCTCTCCGAGTTCAACCGCGCGCGCCAGAAGCACGCCTACCGTTTCGAGCTCGCCTTCGCCGGCGGCCGCGTCGTTGAATTCCGCAGCAATCCGATGCCCGGCGGTGGTTTCGTCACGCTCTACAGCGATCTCACCGAGCGCCGCCTCGTCGAATCGCAGCTGCGACAGGCGCAGAAGATGGAGGTGCTCGGCCAGCTCACCGGCGGCGTCGCGCACGACTTCAACAACCTGCTCGCGGCAATCACCGGCAACCTCTACCTGCTCGATCAGGAACCCAGCCTGTCCGATCCGGGCAAGCGCTTTGCCGGGCGCGCACGCTCGGCCGCCGAGCGCGGCGCGACGCTGACCCGGCGTCTGCTCGCCTTCGCCCGCCGCCAGCCACTGTCGCCGAGTGCCGTCGATGTCGACGTTTTCATCCGCGACCTCGCCGACCTCATCGAGTACAGCGTCGGCCAGGGCGTCGCCGTCGTCCTCGATCTCGACGCGCCGGACATCTGCGCCTGGGTCGACCGCGGCCAGCTCGAGAACGCCCTGCTCAATCTGGCGATCAACGCGCGCGACGCGATGCCCAACGGCGGCACCCTGCACCTGCGCAGCCGCTATGACACCAACCGCGATCTCGTGAGTATCGAAGTGGCCGACAGCGGCCAGGGCATGGACCACGAAATCCGCGAACGCATTTTCGAGCCCTTCTTCACGACCAAGGCCGGCTCCGGCAGCGGCCTCGGCCTATCGATCGTCTATGGCTTCGTCAAGCAGTCGGGTGGCGACATCCAGCTGACCAGCGCGCCGGGCAAGGGTACGTCCTTCACCCTGCACCTGCCGACGCACGCACGCGATTACCTGCACGAAGAAGCGGAAGCCCCCGCCGAACCCGTCGCCGGACAGTCGCTGCTGCTTGTCGAGGACGATACCGACGTGCGCACGGCGCTCGCCGATCTGCTGAGCGCCACCGGCCACGTCGTCACCGTCGCCACGACGGCCGAACAGGCGATCGAGTTGCTGGAAAACACCTACCAGTCGGTCGTGCTCTCCGACGTCGACCTGGGTACCGGCGCCAGCGGCGTCGAGCTGATGCGGCACATCGCCGAACACTACCCGACGCTGCCGCGCATCCTCATGTCCGGCTTGCCTGCGGAATTCCTGGTCTCCCGGTTCGGCCTTTCCGAACATCAGCCGCTGCTCGCAAAACCGTTTACGATCCAGCATCTGGACAGCGCGATACGCCAGGCCACATCACTTTTCCAGAGCTGACACCGATGGATGAGCAAACCGCCGATTCGACCGTGCAGCGCCCCTTCCGCACACGCCTGCGTGCCGCGCTGGCCGCGCTGCTCATGCTCGGACCGTTATCGCTGGCGGTGGCCGACCCGGTGCGTATCGGCGTCACCGTCACCGATCTCGGCAACCCGTTTTTCGTGCGCCTCGCCCGCAGCATCGAGAACTCGGCGCGCCAGGTGATCGGTCCGGACGTGAAGGTCTTCGTCGCCTCGAGCGCCTACGACCTCGACCGCCAGAACAGCCAGATCGACTACTTCATCGAAAAGAAGATCGACCTGCTCATGCTGATCGCCACCGACCCGGTCGCCATCGAACCCGCCGTGCAGCGGGCGCAGGCCAAGGGCATCAAGGTCATGGCGCTCGACGTGCGCGCTGCGGGCGCCGACGCCACGTTCACGACGAACAACATCCAGGCCGGCGAGCTTGCCTGCCGCTACATCGTGCAGAAGCTCGGCGGCAAGGGCGATGTGGTGATCATCTCCGGCCCATCGGTCACCTCGATCACCGACCGCACGGACGGCTGCCTGGCCGTGTTGAAGTCGACACATGGCATCCGCCTGCTCTCCTCCGATCGCAACGGCGGCGGCAGCTCGGAAGGCGGCTTCGCCAAGATGACCGACGTGCTCACGCTCTTCCCGAAGATCGACGCCGTCTTCGCCATCAACGACCCGACCGCGCTCGGCGTCGAGGAAGCGGCGCGACAGGCCGGGCGCAAAGAGTTCTTCATCGTCGGCGTCGACGGCGCACCGAAGGTCAAGGCGCGGCTGCACGATGCCGACTCGCTGATCCACGCCACCGTCGCGCAGCTGCCGGACGTCATGGCGCAACGGGCCATCGAAACCGGCTATGCGCTGATGCGCGGCAAGGACGTCCCCAATCGCGTCGTACTGATCCCCGCCGAGCTGCTGACGCGCGACGACCCGCCGGAGTCGACCGATTGGGGACAATAGCCTTGCGCACCACCGCACGCCGGTGGCTTTCGCTGGTCGGCCTGACGCTCACCGCCCTTGCCGGCGCGGCAGTCGCCGCTGAAACCGGCCGCATCGGCGTCTCGGTCACCGACCTCGGCAACCCGTTTTTCGTGCGCGTCGCACGCGGTGTCGAAACCTCGGCACGGCGCGTCGTCGGGCCGGAGGTCAAGGTCTACGTTGCCTCAAACGCCTACGACATCCAGCGCCAGATCCAGCAGATCGACGACTTCATCCGCAGGCAGGTCGATCTGATCGTGCTCAACGCGGCCGACCCGAACGCGGTCGAAGCGGCGGTCAACCGCGCACAAGCCAAGGGAATACGCGTCGTCGCCGTCGACGTGCGCGCCGCCGGCGCCGACGCGACGATCACCACCGACAACGTGCAGGCCGGCGAGCTGGCGTGCCGCTACATCGTCGAAAAGCTCGGCGGTTCCGGGCAAGTGGTCATCATCAACGGCCCGCCGGTTTCGGCGACGATCGACCGCGTCGCGGGCTGCCGCAAGGTGCTCGACGCCACGCCCGGCATCCGCCTGCTCTCGGCCGACCGCAACGGCGGCGGCACATCGGAAGGCGGCTTCGCCAAGATGACCGACCTGCTGACGCTCTTCCCGCACATCGACGCCGTCTTCGCCATCAACGACCCGACGGCGATCGGCGCCGACGACGCCGCCCGCCAGGCCGGGCGCAGCGACTTCTTCATCGTCGGCGTCGACGGCGCACCCAAGGCCAAGGGGCGCATGAAGGACGGCAACTCGCTGATCGCCGCCACCGTCGCGCAAATGCCGGACAAACTGGCGCAGAAGGCCGTCGAAGCCGGTTACGCATTGATCCGGAAACAAACGATCCGCGAACACACCGTCCTGATCCCCGCGATCCTCCTGACCCGCGACTCGGTGCAGAATCAGGATGACTGGAGCCGGTAACCATTCCCGGCAAGGCAGGACGTTCGAGATTCGTCAACGCAAAGGCGCGAAGGCACAAAGATCACAACGTAAAAACGTGTTGATGCCATTGGGTCATTCACCCGGCGGATAATTGCAGACAGCACGATCAGCTCGCGTAGCCCTTTGATTTTCTTTGCGAACCTTCGCGTCCTTTGCGCCTTTGCGGTGAAGAATTGTTTTAACGGCCGATCATCTTCGCAGCCAAGGTCGCGGCAAACGCCGCTCAAAAAAAACCCGCCGATGTACGGCGGGCTTCCGGTGTTGCCTGATTCGATTACAGGCAACAAAAGGCCGTCAAGCGATTACACCCTGCGCCGCAGCGAGAACAACCCAAGCAGTCCAATGCCCATCAGCGCCAGGACACCCGGCTCTGGAACATCGAGTTTCTTGGTCGAAATCGTGAAACCAAACGCCAGTGTGGTGCTGTCCCCTTCTGGCGTCGTGAATCCGAAACATCCGGCGGCTTCCCCGGCAGCTCGACATGCGGTGTCCTGCAGGACCGAAAGAACCCCACCAGACGTCGGGAAAATGTTGACAAAGTAGGTACTCAGTCCGGAACCATCATCATAATCAAAGGACTGGTTGAGGAACCCGCCTTTCAAAACAAAGATGTCGTTGCACGGTGTCGGGCTGGTGGCCGCGCATGGGGCGGCATTCGTCGTCTCGGTGAACGAAATCGAGAACGGTACGATCATGTCGGGCATCGCGGCATTGTCCGGGACCAGCGGGTCGAGAGTAACCCAGTTGGTGAGGACTGCACTGGTCAGCGACTTGCTCCCCCCGCTGATTGTGTTGTTGTGATGGGTTAACGAAGTGCTGAACGCAAGGTATGGCGACGTAGCGGGCGGGGAAGAACCCAGATAGGTATCAATGCTGCCCTTGGCCGGAGAATTGCCGACGTCCAGCGAACTCTGACCTTTTGCCGTAGTCGGAATGCCCCAGGTCAATGACTTTGTCGGCAAGGTGGCAGTCGTTCCGCCAGTACCGGTATACGTTGCTGCCGTAAATAGACTGCTGACCGAGTAGTCCCACGATGTCACGATGGCGCTGGCAGGGGCCGACACCATCAAGAGCGCGGAGCCAATAGCTGCAACTCTGGAAATTAGCTTCATGATTTACCTCCTGAAAAGTGAGTGACCAAGTAAAGCATATCGCGTACCAGAAAACATAACACTATGTTTTTAATAAATAAACTGAAAATTACGCAAACATGACACGGGGCAACCGTAAAATGGATCGACACCCTATGGGTTGACAGCGATCCGATTCCACGGGCTTCAGCGCGCGGATGATGAGCATGATCAAGCGCCAGAAACCCGGCAGATAGACTTCGTCGGCGCCGCGTTCCACCGCTTTTCCGCGTTACTGCGCGAAGAGGACCATGTCGAGATGGTCGCGCCGCGCCTTGCCTTGAGCGGGCTGATGAGCCGCGTCAGCATCATCTTCATCGCCGAGGCGATCGAACCGGCGGCAATGGCGTGCTTTCAGGCCCCCCCCTGACCGAGGACGAGGTGCGCAGCGGGATGTACAACAATCAGCTCAAGCAGCTCGATCCGGAGCGCGTCGAGGTTGTCAAACTCAGCGATGGCCTCGTCGACATCCTGCATCTCGCTGTCGGCGGTCAGGCGGCGGTGCTGGCGAATACGCCCGCCGGGCAGGCCAACGCGCTCGACATCACTGTCGGCCACGCCTTCAACGCCGGCTTCGACGTCGAGATCCAGACCTGGCGCGACCTCCCGGACTTCTACAACCAGGTGAGCGACCTGTTCGACATGATTTTCGGCTTCATCTTCCTGATCGTGCTGACCGTGGTGATCATGAGCGTCGTCGAGCGCACGCGCGAGATCGGCACGCTGCGTGCCATCGGCCTCAAGCGCGCCGGCGTCGTGCGCCTGTTCACCACCGAATCGCTGTTGCTGACGCTGCTCGGCTGCGCGCTCGGACTACTCATCACCATTGCCGTGCGTTGGGGAATCAATCCGGCGGACGTTTCCTGCACGCCGCCCAACAGCGCCAGCCCGGTGCCGCTGCTCATCTCGCTGGATGCGGTGCGCATGACCTTCATCTTCGCGCTGATGGGCGTCGTCGGAACGATCGCTGCCTACCTGCCGGCCCGCCGCGCGGCGAAGAAGCTGATCATCGATGCGCTTGGGCAACTACGCCGGCGACTACGATGCACCGCTGAGCGGTGAGCCGCGGCTACGCGCATCCTTACCGGCAGATGTAGTCGGTTGGAGAAGACCAGGCCCCGGCTCTCGCCGGGGCACGGCCATCAGGAGGCCTTCGGGTAGCTGTTCGGGTACAGTTCGTTCAGCTTCCTGCCCGACTTCGTGTCGACAATGTCACCCGTGCGCTTGGCTTCGGCCAGCTCGGCCAGCACCTGTTCGCGCGTCACGGTCGATGCGCTGACCTTGGCTGGATAGAGATGCGGGTTGAGCTCGTTCAGCTTCTTGCCGGTCTTCGCATCGACGAGTTCGCCCGTGCGCTTGGCCTCGGCGAGTTCGGCCAGCACTTGCTCACGCGTCACCGTCGATACGGCCGCCTTCGCCGGGTAGAGATTCGGATGCAGTTCGTTGAGCATCTTGCCGGTACGGCCGTCCATGATGTTTCCGGTACGCTGCGCTTCTGCCAGTTCGGCCAGAACCTTGGCGCGGGCCGTGCCTTGAGTTGAGGAATCGGCGGCGACGGCGTAGCTCGAACCGAGGGCGGCGGCAAGCAGGAGGGCGATGGTGGCGGCGTGTGTGGTTTTCATGATGCAAATCCTTTTCTTTCGATACAGTTCAGTTGATCAATCGCATAGTCCGGTCGAGTCGTTCAGTTCATGGCTTTTCCGGAATCGATCGAGTCGTTTAATGTGTGTCTCGTCGATGGGTTGAATCTTAACGATCATTATCAGCAAGAAAAACCGCTCAAAAAACAGCAATACATTTCATTATCAGCAATAATAAGCCGATTGAAATCGGCAAAGGAGACACCATGGATCGCCTGCTATCGATGCGCGTATTCCAGAAAGTCATCGACGAAGGCGGTTTTGCCGCCGCCGCGCGGGCGCTGGACATGTCGCCAGCGGTCGTCACGCGGCTCGTCGCGGATCTGGAAAACCATCTCGGTACGCGCCTGCTGCACCGCACGACGCGGCGCGTTTCGCTGAGTCCGGCCGGTGAAAACTATCTGAACCGGGTGCGCGGAATCCTGCAGGACATCGATGAGGCGCACAGTATCGCCAGCGCGCAAACGAGCGAGCCCAAGGGTGTGCTACGCGTCCTGACGCCACCGGTACTGGCAACCTTCCTGCTGGCGCCGCTGATCGCCGAGTTCCGTGCGCTGCATCCGAAGATCCGGCTGCATGTCGAGGTCGATTCGCATGAGGATCTGCCGATCGAAGATTACGACGTGACCTTGCTGCCCACGAACGACGCCTTCGACGCGGACATCGTCGCACGCAAGGTCTCTGATACTGAAGCCATCCTCGTCTGCTCGCCCGAGTACATCAAGCGGCACGGCACCCCGGCCACACCCACCGACCTCGCGCAACACGAACTGCTGCGCTTGCGTGCGCAAGGCATGGTGCAACGCGTCTGGCGACTGAGAAACTCGCATAGCGATGAGGTTTTTGAGCTCGTGGCTGAGCCGAGCCTCTGGATCAATCACACGGAAACGCTGTTGCGTGCGACCGTCGACGGCGCCGGGATCACGTCGGTTGCTGTCGCTCTGGCGGCGCCCCACCTTGCGCGCGGCGAACTGGTGCGCGTGCTGCACCCGTGGATTACTGACCGCCTCAGACTGTATGTCGCCCTGCCAAGCCGCAAGTTCATGCCCGAACGAACGCGCGTCTTTCTCGAGTTCATCATCGACCGGATTCGCGAGCAGAACGCCGAGGTGCAGTACGCCTGCGACCACTGCTGACAGCGACAAGCGCCTTTCGCCCACGCAACATGAACACCAGCCCGGCTGTGAGCGCGCAATTGCTCTCCGTCGCCGGAAGCTGCCCGTGGCCGAGACCGTTAACGCCCGCCCAGTCGATCAGGATGAAGACGGCGGTAAAGAGCACGCCGGTGATCATCACTGCGTTGAGGACGCGAAAGCGGAACTCGAGATATTCCTCGCTCGCGTCGATTACAACAACCGCATGTCGTTTGCCCGCTGCGAATCGCGCTTGTCCGGAATGTCTCAGACCTCCCCTCACACCGGCCGTGGAGCCTTGGCGGCGCGTTTATTCATTTATACTCATCGCCTCGCGCCACGACCGTCCGCAACGCCACAAGCGGCACGCCTGTTCGATTGAAAGGTACGATTCATGAGCATTTTCAGTCAGATCCGCTCGATCCTTGGAAAGAACGAGCAAGAAGAATCTGCGGCCACGCCGGACAAGGCGAAGACGGTCGACGCGGCTTCAATGACAGCGACTCCCGGCGCACCGGTCGAGCGCCGCAGCCGCAAGCGCATCAACACGCACAAGGGCCGCCGTATCCTGATCATCGACGACTCGCCGACGATCGTCGGCGCGCTCAAGAAGATGCTGCGCTCGGCCGGTTGCATCACACTTGAAGCTGCGGACGCCGAAACCGGACTGGAGCTGATCCGCAAGGAGAAGCCCGAACTCGTCTTCCTCGACATCGTGCTGCCGGGAATGACCGGCTTTGCCGCCCTGCGCCAGATGCGGCGCGACCCGTTGACGCTGCACATCCCGGTCATCATGATCAGCGGCAACGAGCAGGCGACCGAGCAGTTCTACGTGAAGCGGATCGGTGCCGACGACTTCATGAAGAAGCCGTTCTCGCGCCATGAAGTCTTCGCCCGCATCGAGAATCTGGTCGAGGAAAAGAAGCTCAAGCAACTCCTGGCGCCACAGGAGAAACCGGTGATCCGACCAAAGACCGCAGCTGATCCGATGCAGGAAAAAGCGCCACGCCCGACGACGCCAGCGCAAAAACCCCATGCCTCGGGCAAGCCGATCCAGGAACCTGCAGTCGGCGAGTCCGCACCGAAGGCAAAGGCACCGATCAGCGCGCTCGAAGCGCGCAAGCATCTGACCGACATGGGCCTGCAGTATTTCAGCCAGGAGCAGTTCGCCGCCGCCATCGAGCGCGGCGACAAGCTGGCGGTCGAGCTTTTCATCGCCGGTGGCTGCGTCAGCATCAACGCCTGACGCGTTATCAAGGATCACGCCATGCCTTACGAACTCGACAAGCGCCTCGTCGTCGGCCTCGCCTCGAGCGCGCTCTTCGATCTGACCGAATCGGACTCGGTCTTCCGCGAAAAAGGTGAACACGCCTACCGCATCTATCAGCGCGAGAACCAGAACAATCCGCTGCAGGCCGGCGTCGCCTTTCCCTTCATCAAGCGCCTGCTCTCGATCAACGAGATCAATCCGACCGACCCGCCGATCGAGGTCGTCCTGCTCTCGCGCAACGACCCGGACACCGGGATGCGCGTAATGAACTCGATCCGCCATCACCAGTTGGGAATGACGCGCGCCGTTTTCCTGCAAGGTCGCGTGCCGCACCGCTACATCCCGGCACTCTCGATCAGCCTGTTTCTTTCGGCGAACGAAGAGGACGTGAAACAGGCGATGCTCGCAGGCTACCCGGCGGGGCAAGTGCTCGAGTCGCGCCACATCGATGAAGAAGACGACCAGGAATTGCGCGTCGCCTTCGACTTCGACGGCGTCGTCGCCGACGACGAATCCGAGACGATCTATCAGGAAACGCACGACGTCGCGAAATTCCACGAATACGAGCAGAGTCACGTCAATGTGCCGCACACGCCCGGCCCGTTGAAAGACTTTCTCGCCAAGCTCTCGATCGTGCAGCAACTCGAGGAGGAGAAGGCAACCGAGGACGCGAAGTACAAACCGAAGCTCCGCATCTCGATCGTCACCGCGCGCAACGCACCGTCGCACGAGCGCGTGATCAATACGATGCGCAACTGGGGAATCACCGTGAACGAAGCCTTCTTCCTCGGTGGCATCGAGAAGAAGAAGGTGCTCGAAGTGCTCAATCCACACATCTTCTTCGACGATCAGAAGACGCACCTCGTGCCGACTTCTTCCGTCCTGCCGTCGGTGCATATTCCGTTCGGCATCACGAATACGACTTCCTCGTAACGCAGCCGCGCTTTCGCTTTAGCACGTTTCCTGCTTACTCCTGAGATTCCGGCTTTTCACCGCAAAGGCGCAAAGGGCGCGAAGGTTCGCAAAGAGAATCCGGGCGCTGCGCGCCGCCACACGTCAGCCGAATGATCAAGCGGTGCCAACACGTTGTTTACTTTGCGATCTCTGCGCCTTCGCGCCTTTGCGGTGAGGGTTTTAGCTTGATCGCATGCCCGCCGAAGGCGTTGCGCATCATCGCCAGCAGGCGGTTGGCGTAGCCCGTATCGTCCTGGCTGGCAAAGCGCATCTGCAGCGCCAGCGTCAGCACCGGCGCGGCGACGCCCTGCTCGACCGAATCGATCACCGTCCACCGCCCTTCGCCGGAATCGGAGACGTGCGGTGCTATGGCAGCGAGTTCCTGATCCTCTTTCAGCGCATCGGCGGTCAGGTCGAGCAGCCAGCTGCGCACGACCGAGCCGTGACGCCACAGCTCGGTGAGCTGCGCGAGGTCGAAATCGAACTCCTTCTTGTTCTTCAGGAGGTCGAGCCCTTCGGCGAGTGCCTGCATCATTCCGTACTCGATGCCGTTGTGCAGCATCTTCGAATAGTGCCCGGCGCCGACCGGGCCGACGTGCGCCCAGCCGCGATCGGGGGCCGGTGCCAGCGCCTGCAGCGCCGGCTGCATGATCGACGCGACTTCCTTGCTGCCGCCGACCATCAGGCAATAGCCGTTGTCCAGCCCCCAGACGCCGCCCGAGGTGCCGGCGTCCATGAATTCGATACCGAGTTCGGCCAGCCACGCGCCGCGCCGCTGGCTGTCCTTGTAGTTGGAGTTGCCGCCGTCGATCACGACGTCGCCGGGCGACAGCATCGCCGCCAGTTCCTTCAACTGGGTTTCTGTCGGATCGCCGCTTGGCAGCATCAGCCAGACGACGCGCGGTGCGGTCAGTTTGCTTACCGCATCGGCAACCGAAGCGGCCGCAACCATGCTCGTTTCCGCCGCGAGGCCGGCCACCGTCGCCACATCTCGGTCGTACCCGACCACTTCGACACCCTTCCGGCACAGTCGACGCGCCATGTTGGCGCCCATCTTTCCGAGTCCGATCATTGCCAGGCGCATCGTCATTTCACTTCTCCCTTCGACTTCAAATGTTCATTCAATAACGCATTGAAACTCGTCATAGTCACCGACAACCGAATTGCCGTTCGTGGTGAGCCTGTCGAACCATGAACGGGCCGCGTAGGCGTCACGCCCTTCGACAAGCTCAGGGCGAACGGAGGCAAAGATCCGTCGGTCACTTACGCGAACGTCAATAAAACAGACGCCATCATTCCAGGCCACCCCGGGAATGATGGCGACTACGACTTACTTCCCGCCGCGCAGCTTGGCGAGTTCGTTCTGCGTCTCGTTCCAGAGATCCATCCCGACATTCGCGGCGATCGCGGCATTCACGCGCGTCAGCTTCTCGCGCATGCGGTTCATCCTGCGGCGAAACGTCGTTGACCGCCATGCCCTTCGCCTTCAGATCGGCGACGGCCTTGGCCGCTTCCTCGCGCGTATCCTGACGTTCAAAGTCGCGGCTGGCCTTGGCGGCGTCGCTCAGCACCTTCTGCTCGTCCTTCGACAACTGATCCCACCACTTCTTGCTCACCGTCATGATCCACGGGCTGTAGACGTGATTGGTCACCGACAGGTATTTCTGCACTTCGTAGAACTTGCTTGAAAGGATGGTGTTGTACGGGTTCTCCTGGCCATCGACCGTCTTGGTCTCCAGCGCACGGAACAGCTCGGAGAACGGCAGCGGGGTGGCGTTGGCGCCCATCAGCTTGAAGCTGTCGAGATAGACCTCGTTCTGCATGACGCGCAGCTTGATGCCGTCGAGGTCTTCAAGCTTGGTGACCGGGCGCTTGCTGTTGGTCAGGTTGCGGAATCCGTTTTCCCAGTACGCGAGACCGACGAGGCCCTTTTCCTGCAGCTTGTCCATCACCTTCTGGCCGATCGGGCCGTCGAGCACCGTGTCGGCTTCCTTCGCCGTATTGAACAGGAAGGGCGTATCCCACAGCGCCATCTCCTTGGTGATGCCGACGAGCGTTGCCGTCGAGCCGACCATCATCTCCTGCGCGCCGCCGATGAGCACGAGCGCCATGCTCAGGCCGATGCCCATGAGCGTCAGCATGCTGACGATGAAAACGATGAAGGAGAGTGCTTCCGGACCCATGATTATTCGGCCTCCGCAGTATCGGCAGCGTGACCGAGGTGGATCGGCCGGTTTCTGAGCAATTCGATCAGCGCCATGACGCCGATCGCCGACGAACACAGAAAGGCCGCCATCACGCCATGCAGCAGCGACTGGGTTTTCGTTGAAGCACTACTCATCTTTTTCCCCCTTGTTGATCCAGGCAAGCGCCAGCGCTTTCAGCTCAGGCAAAGACAGCGTCCCGTCCAACGTCAGCACACCCGCCTCGCCCACCGGCGATTCGAGCGTCGCAAACTGGCTGTCGACCAGACCGGCCGGAAAGAAGTGATCCCCCGCGCGTGCCGCGACGCGACGCAGCGCTTCTTCGGGGCTGATGTCCAGATAGACAAAACCGATGCCAGGCGCCGCCGCCCGCAATCGATCCCGATACGCTCTCTTCAGCGACGAACAGGTCAGTACAGCACCTTGGGCGGACTGGCGCAGCAGTCCGCCCAAGGTTTCGAGCCATCCCTCGCGATCCGCGTCGGTCAGCGGAATTCCCTGGCTCATTTTTTTGCGACTGGCCAGGCTGTGGTAATCATCGCCTTCGACCAGCGTGACGCCCATCCCTTCCGCCAACATCGCGCCCAGGCTGGATTTACCGCAGCCGGCCACGCCCATCACGATCACCGATTTCTTCATTTACGGATAGCGCTATCCAATGCAGATGCAAAAGGACGCAATTGCCCCTCACCTTGATGTTTTAGTTGCCTCTTGCGAAGCATCCCAAGTTATTCATGCTTGGGACAGCGCTATCCTATTTAGGGATATAATGGTTGTCAAGCAGCATTTTCAGTCGTCTTTTCTCTCGTTTTCGTGCATCCTTTTTGCTTTCCATGC
>RRZT010927527.1_pt1 | contig 16184 bp, 13 predicted proteins | sample 2165551 | NCBI WGS metagenome assembly RRZT01 (sample SAMN10456910, study PRJNA506462) | wastewater metagenome | biome: wastewater; feature: sludge; material: wastewater sludge; isolation source: wastewater sludge with Escherichia coli K12::gfp cells carrying plasmid... | place: USA: Moscow, Idaho... | reverse complement strand
CCATTCTCCGTGGGGGCACGTCCCCCGAGAATGAAGCCCGTGGCACCACGTCGTCGATCGTACTAGTCGAAGACAACATGCGCATCAACGCCGCCCAAATGTTCACCTGGAGCAAACCCATTGAACTAACCAACGCAAAAATACCCGCCCCGGTCGAAGCATGGGAACAAACCGCCAACGCCGCCTGGTCCGCCGACAACCCTCCCGCGACCAATCTATGGCTCATGTCGTTCGGGGACACCGCCAAACATTGGGAGCATCTACTGCCCGGTGCTGCCGTGTACAACCCATTCTTTGATGACAAATTGCTGGGCCACCTTTTTCTCAACAGCACCCAACATCAAGAGACCGGCTTTTCCACCCGCATGGGGATTGGTATCGCGGATCTGTACCCGTTGGCCGACGATGCGTCGCTTGGAAGCTACGTCCCCCTGGAATACCTGCTGCACGCCCCACTGAGCCTCAATGCCATAGCAAGCATCCATCATCACGCCAGCAGTCCCGCCACCTCGTTTGGGGTACCACCTGCCTGGGTTCGTTCGGTGGACGTAAAACGGCAATTGACGCAAAGCCTGGACCTGATGCCCAAGTACAGCATCTTTCAAGATGACAACGTCGTTCGTCTGCTGCTGGACTACGAACAGACCCAAGATTTCACCAGCTTTTCGTCGTTCGTTCAAAACGCCATGGAAGGTCAAATGCGCCTCGCGGTGCAAACAGAAAAATCGCATGGGGATATTTTCGACATGGGCCTCCCCAAGGACTTGTTTTTCATCCCCGCTCCCGAACATTCGCCCATCCCCCGCCCCGTTGTAGACGAAGTATCCGACAGTTTCTCCTTGTAACCCATCCCTCATCATGTCCGCCGTTCAAACCAGTATTTTCACAGTCCTCGCCTCCCGCTATCGGAAATCGTCCGATGGAAAAATCACCGCGTACCTGCAAGTGCAAAGCCATCCCAATGCTCCGGTGGGCTATGTGCGTTGGGCAACCACCCAGCCGCCGCTGGCGGGCACCCGCATCGAAGCGACCGGCACCGTAGTGGATTCCGCGCAAGGCCCAGTTATGCAAGTAGCTGGGGATAACAACGTTCGAGTCTTGACCGGGCAACAAGGTCAAATTCTCCACAAAACCGTCAAAACCCTTTTGGACCGCTTCAACGTGGCGTACGACATGGCCAAGTTAGAAACCACGCTGCAACATCCTGCTATTCATTTGGGCGGCATGGACAAAGACCGTTTGATCAACGCGTTGTACGACAGCGGTGTGGCCAACGCGGATGTCGTCGTCAACGAACGTGAAGAAACGTTCGCCGATGCGTTGTCGCGCAACTTTTTTCACGGACTGGAACCCATTCGCCTGCCCTACGACACCGACACCAAACGGGATCTTCCTTTTGCAAAAGGAACATGGCCCAAAGAAATCGTCGAGGGCTGTCTCCCCCAATTCATCGAAAGCACGCAGGGTCAAAAAGCCCACAAAGCCATCGCCAATGGCCGCCCCTTTCATCTGACTCGACACGTAACTTACGACGGCATCGATAATTTTTATCGCGCGTTGGGTATCGTGGCAGATCAACCCGATATTTTTCCGCGTTGGATTCGCGATAAATCGCGCCCCTCCGCCTTGACCCAATGCTACATCGAAGACAAACAAGCCCATGGCACGCAAGTCTTCACCGGCGAAGATATGAAACAACTGGACCGCTTGGGCTTGCAAGGCTCCGCAAAAATTGCGGCCCGATTGGGCAACATGGTGCAGCTCCCCCCTGCGGAAGATGGCTCCATGCGCATGATGCCCTTGGGGTCGTACCAATCCAGTGCCGCCTTAGCGCATCTCAGCAAACTGGAAGGCTCGGCCTCTCCCTTGAAAATCGATATCCAGGACACGCATTTGGATCCCTTCCAGAAAAAGGCCCTGCACGCGTTTGTTGAAGGAAAGCCCCTGACGCTTATTTCCGGCCCTCCCGGCTCAGGAAAGTCCACGCTCATCGCCTCCATGATTGAGCATGCGAGCCGCGCCGGTCTTCCCGTCGTGGTGGTAACTCCCACCGGGAAAGCCAGTTCCCGGCTCAACGTGTCATTTGAGACCGCGTTCCCGGAAGCCAAAACGCGCCCCGTCTCCACCACCATCCACGCGATGTTCTACAACAACGCAACATTTCGAAAAACCCATCGGTCCATGCCGTTGTTGCATACCTCCTCCCTGCGCGATGCGCTGGATAGCCAGGCTACGGAATCCTTTCCCGTCCCGGTCGAGCGCACCATGCGTTTCTCGTCGTACAAAGACAAGAAAAACGACGTGGCCAAACCCGAGACGCTGTTGATGGCCGAAATGATTCCCGCCGAAATCTTGCGGGGCGCCGTCGTCATTGTGGACGAAAGCACGCAAGTTACCGGCGATTTGATGGCCCTCTTGTGCGAGATGCGCCCCAAGAAATTGGTCTTGACGGGGGACCTATCCCAACTCAAGCCCGTCGGCGCGGGCAAACCCTTCCACGACCTCATTGCGCTGGCGAAACAAGGTGCCATGCCCGAACGTATCAACGCGGTGGAACTGCAAATCGATCACCGCGCAACCAAGGAACTTTCGGATTTCACCCGGAAACTCCGCGAGGGCTCGATTCCAACGGATTACGTCGAAGAGTTCAATGGCGACGCGCAGGCCACGGTTCAAGAATGGAACGGCCGGGAAGCCGCCGTGCTCGAATGCAAAAAATTGGGCAACGCCATTGACGTAGTGGAACATCTGGCCGCCCGTACGGTTACCGAGCAAGGCGCGTTGTTCAGTGTGGTGTCGGACCAAGGAACAACACCCCATACGGCCATTCGATTGACCGAAAAAACGACCCCCGCATTGTTCGCCAGCACCATTGCTGCCCCCAGCTTCATGACCATGGCATACACCAATGCGGAAGTGGGCCATCTCAACGAGCGAGTGGGTTCGGTCCTGCGGCCTCTGATGACCGTTGGCGACGGATTTGCAACCTTGCCCGCAGCGGCCCCCATCGCTGCCGCTGGTATTCATCTGGGCGACCCCATGCTGCAAACAGAGAACGCCAAGCAACGCCTGGTGTATACCACACCGGCGGGGCCACGCCTGTCCTCCAGCAGCATGAATGGCGAAACCGTGGTGTTGCTTGGCGCCCACACGTGGCTGCCCCTCCCCTCCGTGCAATCGCCACCATTGCTCCGCTCCTGGTGGCTTGCCACCGGATTGGATACCGAAGCTCTCGATATCCAAATGCACCGAAAAGACGACCCCGCCGCGCACTGCGAGTTGATGCGCAAATTGCAGGCACTGCACACCCCCGAGGCTCAGCGCATCCTGGCATCGAGCCTAACCGAGCTTCTTGCGGTCGACCAAAGCAAGTTAAAGCCCGGTCAAGAAACCGTGCTGGATGAACAAAGCATCAAGCGTCTCGTGTTGCCGCCCGTACCGCCGAAGAAACAAGAAAAAGACAATCCCGAATTCGACACCTTCATGGGCATCGTGCGCAACGTGTGGCGTTTGGATACCGCCAGCCTTCACGCCAAACCCGGCAAGTCCGGCCTCGTCGAATATTCCACCTACAAAGCCGCGTACCAAAAAATCATTGCGGGCATTGAAACCTTTATGCCCGGCTTTGCCTCCACCGTGCACAAGGCCCAAGGCTCACAGGCCAGTGTCGCAGTTACGGTCGTAGCTCCTCCGGCCCGCGACGACGATGCCGCCAACCACGAGGCAAGTGTCTACACCGCAACGACGCGCGCCGAAGCGGCAAGCTACGTGTTGGTGCATGGCACGACCGTGGACAAATTGAACACGCAATGGGCAATAGCCCGGGAAATGGAAGCCGCCCGGCCCTCTCCAATTCAAATGATCGCATCCGGAGAAATCCCAGCCATTGGCACAAACATGCAATTGATGACGCCCGTGCCCCCGCAACATCGCGACGAACCCATCTCGGCCGCGACACTGCGTACCCGTGCTACGTTGGCATCGCATGGATTGCCCCCCACGCTGAGTTTAAATGCCGCGCCAGCCTATGTCCGCGAGACCATGGCGCTATCTAGCCGCAACGACAAAGTTGCAACCATCGGGCTTCCAACACTACCCGGCATGCTGGACGTGGGTTTCACGTCGCACGACCTTCCGGAACGGAAAAAGAACTTTGCGTGGGACCCCGAAGCGATGCTCCCCGGTCGTCTGGATACCACCATGGAGAACGTGGACCTCGGTGAAGTCCTGGGCGCCATGGACTTCGGTTTTGACGTCTAATTAGCGACCCCGGCACCGCTCTTCGATGGGGTCGTGTTTATCGGTGCTTACCGGTTCGTCGCCCGCAATTTTGTGGTACAGCCGCAAACAATCGATGGCGATGCCTTTCTTGGCAATGTAGGCATAGCCATAGGCATCGGCTTCTCGCTCGTACACATGATGAATCTCACTGACTTCGGACAAAAACCCAGCGGCCGCCAGTGCCTGTTCTGGCTCACGTAGCGGAATACTGTTGTCCACAATGGCTTTTGCCAACACCTTGATGCGCCGTTTGGAATGCGCCAAATGGAAATGACCGAACTCGTGCGCCAAAATGAAGGACACTTCATCCAAGGTCAAACGAGCCATTAATTCCTCATTCAAAGCCAGCACGCCATTGGGATACATGGCCGCAATACCTTGCTGCGTTCGTTTCGTAAAGGTGATATCGGGGCAATCCGATCTGGCTGCCTCCGTACAAATCGCCTTCAAAATGGAACGATAAGGAGCCAGCGCGTCGGACGTGTAAAACGTTCCATCCGCCCGATACTCTTGCTGCACCTCCGCTGTATCCGACAGCAAGATGCCGTACACTTCTTTTTGCAACGAGAGCTGCATCGCAGAAGCTCCCTGCGAAAAATCGGTTTCATCCGAAGATCCGACGGCATGAGCTAGTACGCTTGCCAGGCTTACCACCATCACCATGAACACACGAAGGATGCGCGACATAAGAACTCCTTGCGCGTATTATACTCGTTATGTATAAGCGCGTGCCAAATTCCGCATGAAAAAAGGGGCTCAGGCCCCTTTTTTTGTGAACTTCCATGAATCAATGGTCGGAATGCACCACCGCCGGAGGCGGTGTATTGCCCGCCTGCCGAACCATTTCCGCGTCCTTTTGACGACGCAGCTCTTTCTTACGTTCCGCCGCTTGAATAATACTGCGTTTTTCCTCGTACGAATCCTGATCGGCCGGTTGGACCCGGCTTGATGCGGCATATCCGCCTTGTTGAATATGCACGACACCCCGCTCCTGTTGGCGAGATTCGAATTGTCCTTGCGCTTGCGCAAGACCAGCAACACCTGCAAACAAGCAAGCAGCTAGAAAAGGGCGATGAAGATACGTCATAAAAATCACCGTAGCACAAGAACCGACAAAAACGGAAGAATCATCGGTCCGCCAGATTCGACAAAGCCTTCAAACACTCGCGAAGGGCCGTTCGTACGCCTTCCTCCACCACTGGATGATAAAAGGGCATCTCCAGCATGGTTTTAATGGTCAATCCTTGCTGAAGAGACCAGGACAGCAGATGGCCAATGTGCTCCGCCGCAGGTCCCACCATTTGCGCTCCGGTAAATACCCCTTCCTTCGTCGCGTATACCCGCAACATACCCCGGTTTTCCAACATCACCCGGCTTCGGCCTTGGTCCGAAAAATGCACTTCTCCCACGATGTCGTCGGCGGAATAACTCCCAACCACGGCCATTTGCGGCTCACAAAATGCAATCCCTAGAGGCGCCCGTCGTGCGGGGGACAACACCGGCTCACCTTGAAGGAAATGCCATGCGTTGCGCGCGGCAATCACCCCATCGTCCGCCGCTTCATGCAACAGCGGCCGTTCATGGTTGGCATCCCCCGCGATAAAGATATGAGGGTACGCCTGGCATTGAAGCGTACCCGAATCGACCTCCGGCAACGCCTCCAATCCTTGCAACAGACCCCAATTGGGTTTTCGTCCTGTTGCGGCCAAAATGTAGTCGAACACTTCCGTATGCCGAGTACCGTCCGAATGCTGATACCGGATGGAAACACCTTCCGGGTGAAGTGCAACCTCGTCCACCACGGCGCGCGCATCCAACAGCAACTCCTTCGAGAAAATGTTCTCGGCTTCGTGTCGGACCACCTCATCCTGCAGGGGCCCCATCGTTCCGCTTCGTCCAAAGATACGCACGTGCACGCCCAATCGATGCAACGCCTGTCCCAACTCAAGACCAATTACTCCGGCGCCCATAACCGCAACACGTTGAGGCAATGTCCTCCATTCGAAAACATCATCGTTGACCACGAGTCGCAAACCCAAGTCTTTCCATTCTTCGGGATAAGAAGGGGACGAACCGGTCGCCACAACAATGGCTTTGGCTCGGATTCGTACACCCGAAACGTCCAGCGTGTGCGCATCCACCAACGTTGCCCATCCCATGACTTTGTCGGATTCGGGAATGGCATCCACGCCCTTCAATACAAAGCCAACGAATCGATCGCGCTCCCGGCGAACCCGGTCCATCACCTCATGCCCGTCGATGCCGTGCACACGCGCGTCAATACCGAAGGCTTTCGCATGCGCCACGCCGTGCGCCGCGTTGGCGGCCGCAATCAATAACTTACTGGGCATGCAGCCTACGCGGGCGCAGGTAGTGCCTCCCGCCCCACCCTCAATCAGCACCACGTTGTCGGTGTGTTGCTTGGCGGTTCTATACGCGGCCAATCCCGCTGTCCCCGCTCCCACAACCGCAATATCCACGTATCGCGTATCAACCATACGCCCTCGCAAACTGCTCGATGGCTTCGGTGTCGCCAATGTACGTAGCATCCACAAACAGCTGGGGAACCGTCGTTTTACCCGTCAACGCGTACACCACCGTCCCGCGATCGGAATTGGGCAATTCCACCGTGGCGTACGAGATATTGGCCGCGTCCAACGCGTTCTTGGCTCGTTGACAAAAGCCGCATGCTTTCTTGGTAAACAAAACCACCCGTGGAGGCACCTTTGCCTGCGGAGCCAAATACGACAGCATGGTGTCCGCATCCGACACATGGAACGGATCGCCGGGCTCATCCGGTTCGATGAACTGTTTTTCAGCCACGCCATTGCGCACCAGCATGGAATAACGCCAGCTGCGTTGACCAAAATTCAAATCTTCCTTGCTGACCAACAACCCCATGGCTTCCGTAAATTTTCCATTGCCGTCGGGGAGAAAAAACACATTCTCCGCCTGCTGGTCTGCAGCCCAGGCTTGCATGACAAAGGGGTCATTCACCGAAATGCATACGATGGCATCAATTCCCAATGCCTTGAACGCGGGCCACAGCTCATTGAAGCGGGGGACATGTGTCGACGAACACGTTGGAGTAAACGCACCGGGCAAGGAAAACACGATCACATTTTTGTTATCGAACAGCTCCGCCGTGCTGATTTCAGCCCACTCCGTCTGATTGCGATATTTGAAAACCATCGATGGGATGGCCCGTTGTTCATAAGAAGAGAATTGCATAATAGTCCTAGTAAAAAATGGTGAACAGAAGAAGAAACGAACGTTTACGCGTGGCAATAACGTTCATTAGTCTAGAATAGGCTTAAATAGAATCTATTACAATACGAAAACGATTGGTATTTTATATCGATGCCATAGGTATAAACCCGCGCGTATCAAATTGCGTGCGCCACACTCCTCCCTGAACTACGGTAGGTCCATGGACCTTCCCGTGTTCCTACTTTCCTCGCCTTCGCTCCACCCCGACATGGACATTCAACTACGTGTTCTGCCATCGTCCATGCCTTACTGTTGTGCCCTTCAAGAACGCCTGCCGCAAGGACCTCGCAACGCATGGGAGCGCGCGCTGTGGGAGGTGCAAACCCAAGACCGATGTCCCCCATCAACTCCGTTGGACACGATCTTGCGCTATTGTGCGGCCTTTGCTCTTCTTGCGTATCGCCGAACAATCCCCACCGTCATCGCCAACCGATTGGACGCCTGGTTGTGCTCCCTGGAGGATGTAATCGTGGAGCCATTACCGCAACGCACTCTAGGCTCCTGGAGGCTCGTACGGGGCATTGCGTGGCTGCACGGCATCGCCATCTCCTGGACACCTTGGGAGGATACGTGGGCCCGATTGGGCGAAAGCGGCGCGTATTTCACCACCACGCATGCGTCCACGTCCCCCGCGCTGCAAACCTCCTGGTGGGATACCGATGAAATCAAAGAGCCGGTGCTGCTGGAACGCTGGTCGTTTCACGGAGTGAATTGGTTTCAACGCTTGTGGCTATCCAGATGGGACGACGATGACGAACAATGGGTTTCTTCCTACGAGGAAGATGTTGTGTCCGGAAGCACCCGCCGGGAGATACTGCGCAACGTCCTGATGCGGGACCGTGGCCTGAATTGGAATAAAATACCCGCCTCCTCGCGCATCCCCTCCCTTCTGGAGCTGGGCCTGCACTCCGATGAGTTCGACGATGCCATTTGCGCGCACCTGAACCCGGTTTTGAACATCCCCGAGGACTATATTCGCCAAGTCTTGCGTTCAGCTCGTTCTATCGAAGCGGCATTGGACGATATTCTTCAAGAAGTCCTGCTGCCCGACAGCCCCGCCTGCCTTCCACTTCCTGTAACGGGAATTTGCGAGATAGATGTCTCTTCTCCGCGCAAAGACCATTGAGGTGGATAGAGCGAAAAATTCGTTATTCCGCCTCAATGACGTTCTGGTCTGTCAATAACGGATGCACAATCTGACCGCCAGAAATGACGTGGTTGATGAGATGCGGCAGTTTGGCGTAAAGACGCGGGGGCATGTCCTGGAACTTCACACAGTGCATCTTAGACAACAATTCGTACGATGGGCCCGTTTGTGGCGTCAACGCGATGTTGAACGATTTCAGAAATCCATCGATCGGGCAAATACTGAAGTGGCTATGGCACCCGCTTAGATGCTCCGTGAGCTCCCGCTGAAACTTGTTGAACAGCATCACTTCCTGATCGTTGTTGGGATCAATCAACGGCCACGCAATATGGTCCAGCGGGCCACGTGAAATGGGAAATCGCTTGGCGACGGGGCCTGTCAACGATGATTTTGTCGAATGGGAAAACCATTGGCGAATATGAGTGAACATGCATCCAATAATATAGGAGAGCCTCTTTTTTGTCTATCCGGTTGCGTCCTCGAATCCTCCTGCCTACACTAGTCGAGTGCCCTCTTTGCCGCGTTACGCCCCCCATCCAGTCGAAGCCTTCATCGCCAAGGCCCAATATCTATGCAATAAGCATCACCTTTCCCTGCACAACAACAGTTGGGCACAATGCTGGGCTGTTTGGTGCGACCTCTGTACCACCGCACGCACCGTATGGCCCACCTCGCGCACCACGTTCCACTTTTCCGTATACCCCGACCATCGGATGGGAAAAGGTGCGTCCACCATCGTGGAAGGTCGCATCGTCGTTCACTATTGCGATGAGCACGGGAGCCCTACGGCGCAAGACTCCTTCACAATGGAATGGTATACACCCCTGCTCGCATTCCAAGGCAACGATGATTGGGCTTGGGACCTTACCCCCGATGCACTCGTTGCGTTGCAAAAGGAAGACGTACTTCAGAGACTCCAGAATTTCCCTTGTGTCTGGACGCGTCGTATCGTTGGGGCCTCTCGTGAAGCTCACTAAATCACGTCAGGCAGCGCCAACCCCCGAGGATACTCCCCATCCTCCAACCATCGTTTCAAGGCGAGAACGCGATGGTGTCCATCCGGTACCAATGTAGCCACCGCCTGGAGAAAGAGAGCCAACCCCGGCCGCGTGCGGTTCAACACGTCGTTCGGGAAAACCGCTTTTCGCCAAATATCCCAAAAAACTTGAAGATGCTCATCGCTGGTGGTCAGCAAGATATCCACGGCGGCCGGTGTCCATGCTTTTGCATAACAATACGCCAGCTTAGGCTCCAACACCAAGCCCGTGTATGTATGCCGATGCGAAAACCATAAGGTGTTGCCATGCAATACTTCGCATTGCTCCCATCCCCAGTCTTGCGGAGGCTCGATGGCCCTGGGGTCGTGCATTTGAAGCAAAATACGCGGCGGGCTCTTGCTTCGTGGCACGTGGGATAGACCTTGATTCAACAACGAAACCGCCGCAAAAATATCCACGGAAAAAATGCCGTGTTCGCGTTCAACCCCCACATCCCGAATGGCCAACACATTCAAATCTTGGCCTTCCCATTGCAACGGATCGCCGAGCATTCCCAGGAAAAGATATTCCGACGACACCCGGTAAAGAAACATGGCGTGCAATACCAAATGGAAGGATTGCTTCCAACACGCAATGAATTGCGGATGCCGCCGGTTCAACACCCAATCGCCATGGGACGTTTCACGAAGAAGACGCTCCTCGAACCAATGATTCAAACGGCTTCGCGGCGCGATCCGCGAATGCTTGTGCGTGGCCATCGACCAAAACAACGTAGCATCGGCCAACGAAATCTGGGATGGGTCTAGGCTCGACATACGTTGCTTACAACGAGATGAACGTGCCAGCTTCGCTGGCACGTTCATCTCCTACTCAAGCCCCCAACGTGCGAGCAGCGCGTTCAATGCTCTGGAACATATCCTGCACCAATTGCTCCACCTTGGCATTTTTGCCTTGAGGCGAGCGAGCCATGCGCGCCAAGCTCGTGGAATAACGACCGTGCACCACAAAAACGGGAACGCTATCGACGTCAAATTGCTCGACCAGGCCTGGTGCTGCCTTGGTTTGCGCTACCACGCGCGGAGAATCCCACGCCTTGTTGAAAGCTTCACGATCCAATTTCAATACTCTTTCCGCGAACGTTTGCAACGAAGCCTTATTGCTATCCGCGTACAAATTGCGGACGCGATGAATGGCATCGAATACCGATTGATGCAATTCTGCTGCATTCGGGAATGTTTCCAACGTGTAATAGAGTTGAACCAAGGGAATCTGACGCTTATCAAACGCCACGGGTGTACGCACAAATTGGATGGTTTTTGGCAACTTTGCCTTCCACTCGCGTACGGAAGGCTCCAGATTTGCGCAATGCGGGCACCAATAACCAAAAAACTCACGCACCTCTACCTTGGCAACACCAGGGCCCAAGTCGATGGGAACCGGTTTGCGCAACGTATCGAAGGTGGCCTGCAAGGTGTCCACAATGCGCTGAGCACGCGCCACCGGCGCGGACAACACAGCAAATGCAGAAACAGCGGCAAGACGAAGCGTCGAACGACGAGAAAAAGATGTAAACATGGGGCAGAGTACCAAATTTCCCAGATGACTACAAGAACGCGCGGTTCAATTAATGACACAAATATCCATTAGATTTGCTAACAAATCCCCGTAATGATACCCGCGCCTCGTGTTTTTTTCGTATGGTTGGAAAATGCGCCTTCGTACCCTAGCCCCGGCTATGTTTCTCACCGCCCTCGCCATTCCCGTCATGGCGCAAGTGGGTTTCTCTCCCTCCGCCTTGACCGCCACACCCTATCCCCTGATGTTGAGCGCGTTGTTTATCCTCTTGGGCTTGTACGGTTTGAACTGGCACCGCCGCCACGAACGTGTAATTTCCATCCCTCAAAAGGAAGAACCTCCGGCATCCCCATGGGCCAATGAATTGTTTTCGACATTGCATGCCCCGGAAATAGCCACGTCGTTGGTTCCATTACCCAATGAACCTACGGCGTACCAAAGAATCTTGAAATGGGTTACAAACGTATCCGGAAGTATTCGAGTATTTACCTACGTGCCCACCATCTTGACCTTGCTGGCCGCAGCCGATTCCCGCTCCTACAGCCTAGTAACATGGTGCGCTTGGGTCGTCGCCAACGCCTCTATGACTTTGAGCATCTACGAGGCCACCGGTCGTAAAGTGGATCACCTCGTGTTGGTCAACATCTGCAACACCCTGATGTGCCTGGCGACCACACTCGTGATCTTGTATTTACGCTAAGCCACCACGTTCAACGGAAAAACTGGAACCGCGTCAATACGAAGGCGTTCCATGTCCACGCCTCGAATACGGCAAGGAATATCGGTGCCCAATCGAACCGTGCCGTACTCCGGATGGGATGCCCGCTGGGTAACGGAATCCCATTCCCATGCAGAACCCTCCGTATTCATCGGCGCAAACGTCTCGATAGGCGGATCTTCGCTCTTCAAAAACCATCCCGCCGTATTGCCTCCGGTCAGTCGCAACGTGTGCGTCTCATTCACGAACGTGCGCGCGTATTCCGCGCGCAACCGCTTGGCTTCTTCCCGCGTTGCTTTTTTCGCCCGCGCATCGGCCAAGGAGCACTGTTCCGCGATATGTTGAACTTGCTCCACGGAATAGGGGGCTTCCCCATCCAACACCCGATGAAGAATACGATGCACCGTCAAATCCGCGTATCGACGCAAAGGACTGGAGAAGTGCGTGTAATGCTCGTAGGCCAAGCCAAAATGACTCGGCAAGGACACCTGGTACGAGGCCGGGCGCATCGCGGACAAAATGGCATTAGTAACACCCAGGTCCTCCCCGTTGGCAGCGGCCCAGGCCGACAACTCCATCAAGAAGGCGGGTGTTGGCTCCGTAGGAATCGGGCCCATGCCCAACGATTCCAGATAGGGTCGCGATGCTTCCCAGGCTTGTTGTTCCGGGCCCTTGTGGTGCCGATACAACGCCGGAACGTTGCGGGAAATGAGCCATCCCGCCACCCCCGTGTTGGCGCACAGCATGGCTTCTTCAATCATCCCGTACGCAATATGCCAGGGCTTGAATTGAATCGACACCGGCTTGCCTTGGGCATCCAGTCGGAAAGAGTAGTCGCCGCTGCGAATCGGTTGCGAACCGCGCGCTACGCGTTTCTCCAGCAGCGTTTCGTACAACGCGTGCAACGTCGAAATGGAGTCCCGTACCGTCTCCGGGATGGCGTCCACCTGCCCACCAACAAAGGCCGTAACGCTATCGTAGGTCAGTTTTGCTCGTGAGCGAATCCACGCCCGCACGATGCTGACTTCCAGAATGGAACCTTTCGAATCCAGGTCCACGGTACACACCATGGCCGGACGATTTACATCGGGCTTCAACGACCCGGCTTCGTCGGAAACCGAACGCGGCAGCATCGGAAGAACCCGCTGCTCAAAATACACCGTGGTGCCCCGTTCTTTCGCGTAGGCATCCAGCAGGCTGCCTTCTCGAACGTAACTGGATGCGTCCGCAATTGCCACATGCAAGCGATATCCGTTTTCCGTGCGAACGGGCAATACCGCGTCATCGATATCCTGCGTACTGGCCGCATCGATCGTGCAGAACGGCAAATGGGTCCAGTCCTCGTACTCTGGGACATCGTTGCGAATTACCGCCTCATTCCAAGCCTCCGCCGGAATACGATGCATCGCCATGCTCAGCAGGGATTCCCAAAACGGTGTGGACTCGTTGCCAATGACGTGTTCGACTTCCATGGCCCATCCCTGAGGCGTTTGCAACGCGGTGGCCACCACTTTATCTCCCGACTGCAACACCGTGAGGTCTTGCGCGTAAACAGGAAAAGCTGGCAACGCCGAAATTTCCGGCACCACCATCGGAGCACCGTTTTCAAAACGAATGGTGCCCGCAATGCGCCGTGCGCCCTCCTCCACCAACTTCGCGGATACGCACGACCATTTACCATCACCGTTGCTCTCGGCTACGCCCGAGAGAATATCAAAGTAAAAAAATCGTTTCGCAATACGAGGATGTACGTAAATGCCATGCGTGTCGGTGTTCACAAATCCGAATCCGCGCGGGTTGGGTTTGAACAAACCCTTGAATTCCATTTCCATGGTGTCTTTCTTATTGTTTGAGGTTAGAAAAAAGGGCGCCGTGGGCGCCCGGGTCTTATACCGTTTTGGCTACGTGCCCAAAATCCAAATCGACCTGCGTAACGCGTCCAAAGATGGATACGCCCACCTTGAGCTTCTGCTGATTGTAATTCACGCTTTCCACCGTACCATTGAAGTCCTTGAACGGGCCTTCCACGATAGCAACTTCCTCCCCTGGGATGTACTCCAGTTTCGGCGCGGGAGCTGCGTGCGATTCTTCGACTTTCGCCAAAATACGGGCCATATCCGCAGCGGGAGCGGGAGTCGGTGCTTTCTTGTCGCCGCCGATGAAACCAAGCACATGCGGCGTGCCTTTGATCACGTGCCATGCCGCGTCCGAGAAGTCCATTTGCACAAACACGTACCCAGGATACAACTTGCGCGCAACTTCCTTACGCTGGCCATCCTTCACGTCGATAACTTTTTCTTCGGGAACCAGAATGTCGCCAAAGGCGTCTTCCAATCCGCTACGCGCAATGCGTTCACGCAGGCTGGAAAGAACTTTCTTTTCGGTGTTCGTACGGGCTTGAAGGATATACCAGGATTTTGACATGAATGGATTGTACGGAATTTAGAGCTATCCCGCAAGCTCCGCGTGTTTCAAGGATATTCGGCATGGACCAGATGCAGTTCTAGCCATGAAAAAAGCCACCCTCGGGTGGCCGTTTCGTGCAGAACCTTCAACGTTACTTGTTGTAGGTTTCCACGGGATTGTCGTTCGGATTCGCCCATGCCGCACGGGTAGACGTTGACAACGGCAACCCGATTTTGACGTTGTTCGGAGGAACGGGCTGCATCATCCACTTGTCGTACAACGCCGCCAACGAACCGTCCGTAATTTGGCGTTTGATCGAGGCATCCACCATCGTCTTGAACGTTGGGTCGTCGCGGTGCAACATGCACGCAATCGGCTCCACCGACAACGGGTCCCCGACAATCTTGAAATTGCCCGGTGCCTTGGATTTGGAAATATTGGCCGCCAAGATGGAAGCGTCCATCACAAACGCGTCGGCCTTGCCTTCTTCCAACAGTTTGAAGGATTCGGCGTGGTCTTTCCCGTAGACCACCTTGAATTCACCAACCCGCGCCTTGTTGATCAAGTTCAACGACGTGGTACCTTCTGTAACCGCCACGGTCTTACCCGCCAAATCCCGGATGGAGGTAATGTTGGAATTCGCGCGGGTCGCGATGCGCACTTCCTCGACGTACGTGGTGGACGCAAAGGACACGTCGCGCTGACGCGCTTGCGTGTTGGTGGTCGAACCGCATTCCAGGTCCACGGTACCACCCGCCACCATGGCGATACGGTTTTGCGTCGTTACCGGCTGGTATTTGACATCCAACTTCTGCATGCCCAGATTCTTGCGAATGTCGTCGGCGATGCGTTCCGCCATTTCCGTATGGAAACCAACGTATTTGCCATCGCCACGGTTGTAGGACAAGCCCGACGATTCGCGCACGCCCAGCACCAACTGCCCGCGTTTCTTGATCATGAACAACGTGGTATTCACCAAGTCGGGGAATTGCCATGCATCGCCGTCTTTTGCCGTAGCCAAGAACACGCCGTCCGTGTTGGCGTACCCTTCGTGGTTGGTCTTGCTGAACGGTTTGATGAAGTCCTTTTGAACACCGTAGTAGGGCTTCTCCAAATTCTCCAAGGCGCGCACAATTTTCTCGCCTTCAAGACTTCCGGCTTGTTGAATCGCCAAGCCCATCAGGTACATACCATCGTAACCAGCGGCCGCCGATTGCGGCGATTGGAAGCGACTGGCGTTCGCATAGCGAAGGTAATTGTCCGCGAAATGCTGGGCCGTGGGGCGCGAGCTGTCCAACGTAAACGCCATGGTCATCCGGGTGCCGTTACCACTGGCGTACGTGGTGTTCAAAAAGTCCTGCTGGGCCAGCGAGTAGCAACCAAAGTACGGAGGACGCCAGCCCACCCGCAGCATGGCGGTACGAAGCGCGGCCTGGTCAAACCCAATACCCCACACCACGGTGGCATCCGGATTGTGCGCGCGGCCGTTTTGCGCGTGCTCCTCGAAGTTCGAAGACTCGACCTTGTAGCGCTCCACGTGGACCAGATCAATGCCCTCTTCCTTCAGCAATTTGGTCAACGTGATCACACCCGATTCACCAAACGGGGTGGCATCCGCGTACAACACCACGCGCTTATGCCCTTGTTCCTTGAGTTCGCGGACAATGGTAGCTGCCTGAATATAGTCCGGTGGTTGCGAACGGAAAATATAGCTCGTGTCTTCCTTCAAATATTGCGTCAACACGGCGGGCAAACTGCCAATGACGGCCGTGAGCATGGTGGGCAACTT
>RRZT010008771.1_pt1 | contig 16190 bp, 13 predicted proteins | sample 2165551 | NCBI WGS metagenome assembly RRZT01 (sample SAMN10456910, study PRJNA506462) | wastewater metagenome | biome: wastewater; feature: sludge; material: wastewater sludge; isolation source: wastewater sludge with Escherichia coli K12::gfp cells carrying plasmid... | place: USA: Moscow, Idaho... | reverse complement strand
TGCATCTTCAGGGCTTTGGAAGCTTTTGCTAGAGTTTTCGTAAGTAAAAGTCTCGTAAACTACACCACTAAGACTATCTTTAAGCTCAAAACTTAAAACTAAGTCGCTTTTGTATATAGTGTCACTAAGTTTCTTATTATTATAATAAAAAGGTGGTATTACCTCTTCTTTATAAGAAACTACTCTCACTTGAAAAGTTGTATTATTATAATTTTTATCACCTAAAACTATGTCTAGATTATTTTCTCTAGATATTTGAGTGATACTTTTAGCAATTATATTTTTTACACCTAAAAACTTTTCTTCTTCTAAATCTATATAAACAATAAGTTTATCCAGATTTTCATTTTTTAATTTTTGCAACTCCTCATTTAAAGTAAATTCATTTACTCCTGGACTTATGGCTTTTTTCGACCCTAAAAGTAAAGAAATGTTTTTGTAACTATCACCTTTTTTAAGTTCTTTAAGACTTGCTAATAAGTAACTTTTCTTTTCTCCAAAACTTTTAGTTTTTGTACTTCTACCATAGTATTGACTGGATAGATTGTAAGCTTCCCTTACTTTATCTTCATAAAAATATGCTTTGTCTTTTGATATTACAGCTTTAGCAGAATAATTTTTCCCTATTTTTTCCACATAGTACTCTACACCTATTAAAAAATTACTACTAATGAGGTTAACTGTTCCAACTGAATTCTTTGAATAGATTCCATTATTATTGATTTCCTCAGTGTAAAACAGAGAATCTACTTTTACCTCTATTTGCTGGGAAAGTTCATCAAGGGCACTTTTTTTAGCTAAAATTTCTGTTTCACCAATTCCAACTCCCACTATATCAGCCAACAGATAAAAAGAACAAAACATAAAAAACAAGATTATTTTTTTCATAAAACCTCTTTTCTACTTAAATGTTTTGTTAACAGCTGCTTCTAACTCATCTTGAGCTTTTTTTGCTTTAAATTCTTGCCAAAGAGCCTCGTCACTACCTAAAGTTGATTTTACTGTCGTTAAAGTCTCTCTTTTCAAATCATCATTTGAAACAGCTACTAATACAAATATTTCTGTATTGTCTTTATTTATCCATGTATCAATTTGTTTTGACCCTTTTAAAGAAACTGATGCCACTTGCCTTGAAACCGCAGTTGAAACCTTTTCAACACCTAATTCTCCAGATACTCCTACAGAATTCACATAAGTTTTAAACATATCGTCTACTTTAACTTCTATCATACGAGCTAGCTCGCTTCTCGCCATAGCAAGTGCTTCTTGTCTTGCAAAAGAAAGTCCTGCAGCTCCAATTTTTGACTGTCCTACTGCTGCTATTCCACCTTTGTAGTCAGGTTGAAACACCCATTCTGGATAATCTTTATAAACCTTTGCTTCTATAGGTGTAAGTTCTCTTTGTTCTTCTTTTGCTTCTTTATTTTTACAACTAACAAATAATAAAGAAATTGACAAAACTAAAAATAATATTTTTTTCATATAAACCTCCTAAAAAAATAATTGCTACTGTAAGAATTGTACCTCATAAAAAATAAAAAAGCAACTTTGTAAATGTTTAGTAATAATTACATCATTAATTATTGATGATTTAAAAAAAAAGTGGTAAACTTACTATAGTATCTTTAGGAGGCTATTATATGAATAACTTTTCTGATTTAAATGATATAAAAAAAATGCATGAAAATCTTGGTAAAAAAAATTATACCTTTGAATATAGCGGTCCCTACGAAAACAAACTAAAACATGGAATGGGTAGCGAAAGGCTTGTTGGCACTGACCTTGTGTATTCTGGTGCTTGGAGTAATGGTTTATTTCATGGGATTGGGAAACTCTCAAAAAATGATGAGAAAATTGAGTACGAAGGAGAATGGAGTAATTGTTCTGCCCATGGTTATGGAATTATTTATGCAGAAAACAATCAAATTCTTTATAAAGGACATTTATCCAACAATTACCCTCATGGTCAAGGGAAATCTTATAATAAAGACGGAAATGTTATTTGCGAAGGGCGTTTTGTTAATGGTTTTCTTCACGGCTTGGGCAAAGAATATAATGATAATGGTGTTCTTATGTATGAGGGTGAATTCCTAAATGGACTTCGAAATGGTTTTGGAATTAGTTATAGTGAAATCGGCGAACAAATTGACGAAGGTTTTTGGGAAAATGGTATAAAAATCAAAAAAAACATATTAGATATGGATGAAGAAAGGCTAAATAGAGCTACCTTAGAATTAAATAAATTAATTGGTTTAGATGAAGTAAAAAAAGACATTCTTCAATTAATTAATTATATAAAAGTCAAAAAAATTAGAGAAGAAAAGGGTTTAAAGAACCCTAGTTTATCCTTGCATCTTGTTTTTACAGGAAATCCCGGTACTGGAAAAACTACTGTAGCCCGCCTTGTTGGTGAGATATACAAAGAATTAGGCATACTTTCAAAGGGTCACTTAATCGAAGTAGACAGGGCTGCTCTTGTTGGTGAATATGTTGGGCAAACTGCCCCTAGAGTTAAAAAGAAAATTGAAGAAGCTATTGGTGGAATACTTTTTATCGATGAGGCCTATACTCTTACTTCTGATTCTGGAATTGACTATGGGCAAGAAGCAATAAATACCCTTTTAAAAGAAATGGAAGATAAAAGGGATGAATTTATTGTAATTGTTGCAGGATATAAGAACGAAATGAAAACATTTATAAAATCCAATCCCGGCCTTGAGTCTAGATTTAATAAATACATTGATTTTTGTGATTATACAGTAGAAGAACTCTGTGATATTTTTGTAAATATAGTAGACCAAAATGACTATAAAATAAATAGCGAAGCTCTTGATATCTTGGTAGAATATTTTGAAGAACTTATTGGGAAAGAAAATTTTGCCAATGGTCGTCATGTAAGAAATTGTTTTGAAAAGGTTTTAATTGCCCATTCAGAAAGAATAATTAATCTAACAAATATGGAAGAAGAAGTGGAAAAAATCTCTCTGGAAGATATTATGAAAGCTCTTGTCTTGGTTAAATAACTGAAGTTATGCAAGGCACTAAAAAAATTCATTTTTAACATAATTAATAAGGAGTCCCCATTGTTTTAATGGGGTTCGGGGCAAAGCCCCGTTTTCGACACCTAAGCATCCCGTGCCTTCGGCACGGGATGCTTAGGTAAGTAAATTCAGTTAAATAAAACTTGAAGGCTCTTTTATACTATGTTATACTATTTTGAATATATTTTTGGAGGTAAAAATGATAGGAATTATTGGTGCTATGCACGAGGAAATAACAGAATTAAAATCTTTAATGGAAAATATAGAAGAAATAAGTCTTGCTTCTTTTACTTATTTTACTGGAAAACTTCAAAATAAAGACATTGTCCTTGTAGAAAGTGGTATAGGAAAGGTAAATTCTGCTGTTTGTACAACTTTGCTTCTGGAAAAATTTAATGTAGAAAAATTAATCTTTACGGGTGTTGCAGGGGGAATTGGTGATAATATAAATGTTGGCGATATAGTTATTTCTACAGACTTAGTTCAACATGATGTAGATGTTTCTGCCTTTGGACTAGACTTAGGAGTAATTCCTAGAATGAAAAATTCTTTTTTTGAAGCAAATAAAGAGTTAAGAGTCTTAGCAAAAAAAAGTGCTTTAAAAGTTTTTGACCAGTCAAAAGTAAGAGAAGGTAGAATACTTAGTGGAGACCAATTCATAAACGGAATAGAAAAAATAACATGGCTTAAGGATACGTTTAAAGGGGAAGCGTGCGAAATGGAAGGAGCTTCTGTTGCCCATGTTTGTGAGTTATTTAATATACCCTTTGTTATCTTAAGAGCTATATCAGACAAAGCTAATGAAGAAGCCAAAATGGACTTTGCGGAATTTGTTCATTTGGCATCTAAAAACTCTAAAGAAATTGTTGTAAATATGCTAAAAGAGTTATAAATATTAATTTTGTAACTACTCAGGCATTTTTATCAAAACAGATTAAATTCCTCTGATTTTATGGGCTTCGGGACAACGTCCCGTAATCTACCACCCAAGTGTCCACGCCAAACAGGCTGTGTCACAATTCAAAATTTCAAAATTTTAACACAACATGTAGTGTATTTTCGTTAGAAATTGCACTATATATAGTACGAAATTTCTAATAAAAACAATTGTGACACAGTCTGAAAGGCGTGGACACTTGGGTGTAACCTGAATAGTTACTTAATTTTTATAAATAACTAGCTTACTTAGCTAGTTATTGCTATATTTTTGAAATAATTTGGGAGGCAACATGACTATTGAAAAAACCCTAGAAGAACTCTATGGTTTATCTGTTTTCGGAATAAAACTTGGACTTCAAAATATGGAAGAAATCTTGAAAAGATTAGATAATCCTCATAATAAATATAAAGTTATACATATTGCCGGCACTAACGGTAAAGGTTCAACAGCTAGTATGACTGAAGCTATATTACTAGAAGCTGGATACAAGGTAGGTAAATATACTTCTCCTCATATAAATAGATTTAACGAGAGAATTGTCCTTAATAGAACTGAGATTACTAATGAAGATATTGTTTTTTATTATAATTTAGTTAAGGAGAAAGCAAAGGATATTCCTGCAACTTTTTTTGAAATTACAACTGCAATTATGTTTTTATATTTTGCAGACAAACAAATTGATTATCTAGTATTGGAAGTAGGCCTTGGAGGTCGTTATGATGCGACTAATGTAGTCTTGCCTGAACTTTCAATAATCACTAGTATTTCTATGGACCACATTAATATACTTGGGAACACTTTATATGAAATTGCTCGTGAAAAAGCTGGGATCATTAAAAAAGGTGTACCTGTTTTTGCAATAGATACTAAAGAAGATATCAAAAAAGCTATTTTTGAAGAAAGTGCAAATCCTGTATTTGTTAAAGAAAAATACCAATTTGAAAGTTACTTAGATAATACTAATTTGTTAACTTTGGCAAAGATTGATAATGAATTATTTGAAATACCTTTGTTTGGTAAATTTCAAGGGGATAATTTTTTACTTGTTTATTCTGCTATGGAATATCTAGGGATAGATAAAGGTATTATTAAAAAAGCTTTACCAAAAATAAAATGGCCTGGGCGTTTTGAAATAATAAATAGAAATCCTCTTATTATCCTTGATGGTGCTCACAATGAAGATTCAAGCTTAAAACTTGCTGAAAGCTTAGAAGAGCTTCCAAACAAAGAAGATGTTTGCTTTTTAACTTCTATTTTGGAGGATAAGGATATAGGAAAAATACTAAAGAACTTTAGAAAAGTTTCCCAAAATATAGTTTATACTTCCTTAAGTGATTTTCATAGAGGTTTAAGCGCAAAGGAATTATTTGATAAAGATTTACATTTTGAAAATAAAAAATATTTTGAAGATATAGAAAACGCTTATATTGAAGCCAAAAAACACAAAATTATTGTTGTAGCTGGTTCTTTCTATCTTCTTTCTAAATTTAAAAAGGTGATTTTAGATGAAAATAGGTTATAAAATAATACTTGGTTCACTTTTATTAGGTGCTTCATTTAATCCTGGTAATAAGGTTTTAAATAGATACAAAGAATTTAAAAAAAATCAAATGGAAGAAACAACTAAACTACTTGGAAGCTTTAAAACAAGGCCAGATAACTTTTTTACCAATAGTTCTTATGAAGCTCAGGTAAAATCTTATATGGAAAAAAATATTAAAAATATAGAACTTGATTTAACAGCTCCTGATGAGCCACTAAAAGTAGAGCAAAGTACTACTACTGTAGCTTTTGACTTAGAAAGTACTGGTTCTTCAATTAGTTCAAGTCCTTCTAGCATAAGTGAAACTGTAAGTACTCCTGCTGTAAAAACTGAAACAAATATAGCTAAAAAAGTAGATACTACAAAAGTAGTGGCTAAAGAGCCTGAGAAAAAAGAACCTGAAAAGAAAATAGTTATTGAAGGTACAAAAGTACAAGATAAAAAAGTAGACGATTTAGAATATTATATACAACTTGGAGTTTTTAATTCTCAAGAAAATGCCACTAATCTACTAAAAAAAGTTGGAGGTAGCTTTGTACTTGTTAAATCTCCTGTGAATGACAATCAATATATAGTGAGATCTAATCCTGGCACAAAAGAAGAGATGGAAAAGTTAAAACAAAATGTTAAGCAAAAAGATTCTTCAATAAATCCAATGATAAGGGTATGGTAAACTATGGAAAAAGTTGTAAGTGTAGAGATGATTGTAGATGCCTTTGATTTAAAGATTATAAATAATGGTGTTAATTTTGAAAAAGAAATTGTTCTTTCAGCTGTTCACAAACCTGGTGCTGAACTTACAGGCTTTATTATTGATGATATACATGAGATTGATAATTCTATCCACGTCTTGGGAAAAGAGGAAGTAACTTATATAAATTCTCTTTGTTATGAGAAAATGGTTGTAAATATGAAAACTTATTTTAAGCACAATTTTCCTTGTATAATAATCAGCAATGAGCTTGATATTTCAGAGAATTTTCTCAAACTAGCACATAAATATAACAAGCCTGTTCTTAAAACAGAATTACCTGTTGATACTTTTATAAGAGAGCTTAGAAAATTTTTACAAAAAGAGCTGGCACCCGAAATAGTTATTAACCGTTACGTTTTTCTAGAAATCTTTGGAATGGGAGTTCTTCTTTCTGGCTACAAAAGTGCTGTAATAGGAACTACTATAGAACTTATTGAAAAAGGGCATAGATTTGTAACAGGTGAAATGCTTACAATTAAAAAAACCGCTGAAGACATGCTCATGGGAGAAAATGCCTATAACGATGGTCACCAAAAAAACAATTATTTTCTAAAGGTTGGTACTGAAGAAAAAATTAATATTGTTGAATATTTTGGTATAGGTGCCACAAGAAATTCTAAACAAATTAACTTAATTGTCAATTTAGAAAAATGGCAAGATAAGAAATTTTATGACAGGCTCGGTATAGATGAAGAAAATCAATATCTTTTAGGAGTTCAAATTCCAAAACTAAATATTCCTGTAAGAAAAGGAAGAAACCTAGCTATTATTCTTGAAACTGCTGCAATGAACATAAGAATGAAAAGACTTGGAAAAAATCCTGCTGAATATTTTATGGAAGCAACAAAAAAATTAATTCAAGCAAATAGAAGAAAAAAGATAGGAGATAATACTATGGGCTTTATTAAAGGGCTTTCCATTAGGGAGTTAAAAGATAAATTTAAACTGGAACTTGTTCAAGGAGAAGAGAAATTAAATGATAGATATATTTTTAATTCTTCTCTCCATAGACCTTCTCTTGAATTTTCAGGTTTTTATGAAGTCCTCCAAGAAGGTGGATACAAAAAACTTCAAATTATCTCTCAAGCTGAATTTAAGTATTTAGAAAGAATGGAAGAAAGTAAAAGAAGAGAAGTAATCGAAAAATACATGGACTATGACTTTCCTGCTATTGTTGTTGTTGACAATCAACCAATTCCTAAATATTTTGAAGATTTTGCTAGAGAAAAAGGACATATTTTACTAAAAAGCCATAGAAAACTCACAAATTTATTTGTAGATTTTACCGAATATTTAGAAATTTTCTTTGCTCCTACTATTACTATGCATGGAGTTATGGTAGAAGTATACGGTTTTGGAGTACTTCTTAAGGGAAAAAGCGGTATAGGTAAAAGTGAAACTGCTTTAGAGCTAATTCATAGAGGCCATAGACTAATAGCAGATGACATGGTTAAACTTACAAAATTCCCTGATGGTAGACTTGTTGGAAAAGCAGAAAAAGTTCCTTATTTTATGGAAATTCGTGGTCTTGGAATTATTGACATAAAGACTCTTTATGGTCTTGGTTCCATAAGAGAAGCTAAAAAAATTGATTTAGTTATTGAACTTAAGGAAATGATAGAAGATGACTACATGACTAAAGCAGATTACAGTGAAGGGTCCATTCAAGTTATGGATCAAGAAATAAGAAAAGTTGACCTTTATGTTTCTTCTGGTAGAAATGCTGCTTCTATGGTTGAGATTGCAACTATGAGACTTAGAGCTAAAAAACTTGGTTATGATTCAGAAAATGAATATGAGAAAAAAATCTATGATTTTGAAAACAAAACTTATACAACTAATGAATATATGCACCACATGGATAGTTTAATAGAAAACAGTGATTAGTTAGATGCACACTGGCCACGCCTTTGGATGGCAAGTTATGGCCTTTGCACCTAACCCCATAAAAACAAAAAAATTGGATTTATTTAATTCTGTCTAAATAGGTACATTAGATTTAATTTGGAGGACACAAACTTGAAGAGAGAAATAAGAAGCATAGTCCTTGACTATGCATTTATAACTTTGGGATTAATCGTTGCAGCTATTGGAATTAGGGTGTTTCTTGTCCCTGGCAAAATTGCATCAGGAGGAGTTTCAGGTATAGCTATTATTTTATATCATAAATTTAAATTTAAAGTAGGACTTTCTATGCTACTTATGAATATCCCTTTATTTTTAATGGGTCTAAAAAGTTTTGGTAAAGGTTATGGTTTAAAAACTCTTTATGGAACAATCTTTTTATCTATATTTGTTGACCTTATAGAACTTATTGTACCAAATATTGATATGATTGTTGATTATTCTAAAGGTGGAAATTTACTTCTTGCCCCAATATATGGAGGAGTTATAACAGGGCTAGGTATTGGTATCGTTATGAAGTACGGTGGAAGTACTGGTGGAACTGATATAATAGCACAAATCCTTAGTAAACTTACAAAAATTCAAACAGGATACTCTATGATGCTCGTAGATTTCCTAGTAATAATAGCCGCTACTGTGGTATTTGGTTGGGAAGCAGCTTTATATGCAATTATATGCCTTTATGCTACTGGTATATTTATTGATAAAACTCTAGAAGGAGTTAGTTATTCAAAAATGGTTCTTATTATATCAGATGAATATGAAAAAATCAAAGATGTAATACTCTATGATATAGAAAGAGGAGGAACAGGAATTTCGGCAAATGGCCTTTATACTAATAATGAGAAAAAAATGATATTAACTGTATTAGCCAATAGAGAAATTCATGGTCTTAAAGAATTTATAAAAAATATTGATAGCAACGCTTTTATTATAGTTACTGATGTTCATGAAGTTTATGGTGAGGGTTTTACGCCAATACATAAATAGTTGAGAATTGAGAATACGGGATTTTATCTTTTTCATTCTACATTGTCAATTATAAATTTTACATTTAAAAAAAGGAGGCTATTTTGGATAAAATTATTTTAAAGGGTATAGAAGTTTTTGCTTATCACGGAGCCTTCCCTGAAGAAAATTTCCTAGGTCAAAGATTTACCGTTAATATTGAAATGGAAAAAGACATAAGACAGGCTTGTATTAATGATACTTTAGAAGATACTGTTCATTACGGTTTAGTTCATGATGATATAGTAAATCTTGTAAAAAATAACAAATTTAAATTACTTGAAAAATTAGCAGAAGAAATTGCTAAGCTTATTGTTACAAAATATAAATTAGAAAAAATAACTGTTAACATCGAAAAACCCAATGCCCCAATTAACGGTATATTTAAATATGTTGCAGTGGAAATCACAAGGGAGTCAAAAGACTATGAATAGAGTTTATTTAAGTTTAGGTTCTAATATGGGAGATAGTTTTTTTTATCTTCTTAGTGCTATTAATAGCATAGATAAACTTCCTAATACTAATGTTAGTAAAGTCAGTAAGTTTTATTCTACAAAAGCTTGGGGGCTTACAAACCAAGCTGATTTTATAAATTGTTGTATAGAAATATATACTGAGTTACTTCCTTACAAACTTCTTAAAAAAATCAATATTATTGAATCAGATTTGGATAGAACCAGAGAGCTTCATTGGGGACCTAGAACCATTGATATTGATATCATTTTTTATGATAAATTAGAAATTAATGACCCTAAGCTCACTGTCCCTCACAAGTATTATAAAGAAAGAAATTTCGTTTTGATTCCTTTATTAGGTATTATTTGGGATAAAAATTTAGTTATTCCTTTTATAAATAAAGAAACAAAAGGAGAATATACAAAATATATTTATCCAAAAAAGATAGCAATTAGTGCCTGCCTTTTAGGTGACAATGTGAAGTATAATGGTGGAAATAATTATAATAAACTCTTTGCAAAACTTTTAGATATAAAATATGTAAAAATGTGCCCTGAAAGTTCAGGTGGACTCAAAAGTCCACGAGTTCCTTCAGAAATAAAAAGTCATAAAGTTTTTAGTAAAAATGGCGAAGAATTAACAAAAGAGTTTCAGTTAGGAGCAGAAAAAACTTTAAAAATCATTAACAATAATAATATAGATATAGCTATTATGAAAAGTAAAAGTCCTTCTTGTGGATATAAACAAATTTATGACGGCTCTTTTACTAGCTCTCTAAAAGAAGGAAATGGTATTACTGTTGATTTACTTCTTAAAGATGGCATTAAAATTATAAGTACTTAGTTTGGAGGCAATATGGAAAAAATTTTAAAGGAATTTAACAATGCAAAACGTATATTAATAACAGGTCACATAAATCCTGATGGTGATTGTGTAGGAGCAGGTCTTTCACTTATGTTAGGGCTTAATAAATTAAATAGCAAACTTCCAAAAGAAGAGCAAAAAATCATTAGATTTATACTTCAAGATTCCCCACCACATACTACAGATTTTTTAACTCATTTTCCTCTAATTGAAAAATATGAAAATGTAGTTACTAAATATGAATTTGACTTGGCCTTTGTCCTTGATTCAGGAGCCTATGATAGAATAGGCTTAGTTACAAATCTTATTAAAGAAAATACAAAAGTCATAAACATTGACCACCATGTATCCAATAACTCTTATGGGCATATAAACTATTTAGATACGAATATTTCTTCTACTTCTGAATATATTTATAAAATCTTGGAAGCTTTAAATGTAGAAATTGATACTGATATGGGCGAGTCCATTTATGTTGGTTTAGTTAATGATACAGGAAATTTTTCTTATACAAATGTGTCACCTAAAACCTTTGAGATTGCTTCTAAGCTTCGTGAAATTGGCGTAAATAACGAAAAAATTGTAAGAGAATTTTATGATAAAAAATCTTTACCTAGACTAAGAATGCTTGGCTATGCAATGGAAAATTTTGAATTTTTTCCTGAAAAGGAATTAAGTTTTGTATACATTCCTTATTCTGTATTTCAAAAATACGAGGCAAAAAAAGAAGATAGTGAAGGGGTTGTAGAAGCTCTTAGAAGTTTTGAAAAAGCTCAAGTGGCATTGTTTTTGAGACAAGAAGAAAACGGACTTATAAAAGGAAGTTTTCGTTCTAACGGAGTAGATGTAAATAGAATTGCAGCACATTTTGGTGGTGGAGGTCATATTAAGGCTGCTGGATTTACAAGTGATAAAAATCAAGAAACAATTCTAAAAGAAATTTTAGAACTTTTGTAAGAAAATTACGTAACTGTTTAGACATCAAGGGATTCAGGCCTTTTGCGTGAACCTCTGGATGAAAAAGTATGGGGCTTCGCCCCGAACCCCTAAAACAATGCAGTTACAAAAATTACTAAAAACTAGGAGGTTTTTATGAAAAAAATATTACTCAGTATTCTATTAGTGTTAACTTTAGCTTCTTGTAAAAATGGTGAGGTAAAAACTATAAAAGATGATAAAGTAGAAACTCTAAGAGAATATAAAGAAGAAAAAACACTTATTACTCCCAAAAGAAAAATTGCTATAGCCTCTTTCAAAAATAATGTGGCTATTGCAGAAAAAAGAAAAGTAGGAGAAAATCTTTCTGATATAATGGCTACTGAACTACTAAAAAGCCAAAGATTTATACTTTTAGAAAGACAAAATATTGATGCTGTTATGGCTGAATTTAATTTCTCTAATACTTTGGGACAGGGGCAACTTGCTCAAATCCAAAGCTTACTTGATGCTGATTTTATAGTAACTGGTGCTATTACAAAATATACCAATAATACTCAAGGAGAAAAAGGCTTTTTATCAACAGCTAAAGAACAAAAGACTGAAATAACTTTTGACTTTAGAATTGTAGATACAAGAACTGGTCAAGTTATCTTAGCTGACTCAGGAGAAGGTACATCTACAAAAAAAGTTGGAACTACTCTTGGCATGGGAACTACTTCTGCTTATGATGATACTGTAGAAGCTGACGCTCTTCGTGCAGCAGCTATTGATGTTTTGGAAGGAATTATAAAACAAGTTGATAATACTCCTTGGACAGCCAAAGCTCAATATTCTTCTGGAAAATTATATATTAATTCTGGAAACAAATCAAATCTAAAACTAAATACTAAACTATCTGTTTATAAACAAGGTAAAGCTATTATTTTTGATAGCATAGTTGCAGGATATGAAGAAGAGTATCTTGGTGAAGCAAAAGTTACAAATTATGTTGGGGAAGATGCGGCTGTTTGTGAATACTCAGGCCCTAATTTTTCTGGAAATGCTATCGTTAGGTTAAAATAAGTGGGATTTCCCCACTTTTATTTTGTGATAAAAAAAGGAGAGATTTATTGTGCTAAGTTTAATTTTACTTGTTATAGGTTTTATCCCCCTTGTATATGGAGGAAATTTTTTAGTTGATGGGGCTTCGTCTCTTGCAAAAAAATACAACGTACCAAATATGGTTATTGGTCTTACTATTGTTGCCTTTGGAACTTCTATGCCTGAATTCATAGTAAACGTTATGTCTTCTGCAAAAGGGGCTAATGAGATTGCCATGGGTAATATTATTGGAAGTAATATACTAAATATTGCTATTATTCTAGGAATAACATCAATAATTAGAGTTCTTTATGTAAAGGATAATACTTCTACAAAAGAAATTCCTCTTACAATTATATCTGGTTTAGCCGTTTTTTTCCTTGCAAATGATAAGCTTATTGATAAAGTTTCTGTATCTCAAATATCAAGAGCTGATGGTTTTGTTATGTTAATGTTTTTCATTATCTTCTTAAGTTATACTTTTTCTTTGGCAAAAGAAGGAAGAGCAGGAGAAGAAGAAGATTTTAAAGTATTTAGTACTAGTAAATCTACTATCTATATCATTCTTGGACTGGGCCTTCTAATGCTTGGTGGAAAACTAATAGTAGATAATGCAGTAAATCTTGCTAGAGGTTTTGGAATAAGCGAAAGAATCATTGGTTTAACTATAGTTAGTTTAGGAACTTCTCTTCCAGAGTTAACTACTTCCATTATAGCTGCGCTTAAGGGTAACTCTGATATTGCTATAGGTAATATTACTGGGTCAAATATTTTTAATATATTCTGGGTTTTAGGTATATCTGCAATTATAAGTCCTATTCCTTTAGGTGGTTCTCAACCTGATATACTATTAAATATTTTAATATCTTTCCTATTATTTTTCTTTGTATTTTTTAGTAGAGAAAAAAAACTTGATAGAAAAAAAGGTATATTCTTTGTCCTTTTATATATAGCCTATATTGTATATTTACTAAATTCATAATTAAATTAAGCTTAGACTTAGGTCTAGGCTTTTTTATTTTTATTTAAAGGAAATGATTTTTTTCTTAGAATAATACTTAAAATATATTTTTTAGTTGTAACTGCTCATACATTAGGAGATAAACAAATTCGGTTTTATTGTTTTTTATGGAGTTCGGGACAACGCCCCGTCTTTACCATCTAGGCATTCACGCCATAGGTGTGAATACTTGGATGGTATCTGAGTAGATTTTTAGTAAGGAGTACCTATGAAAACATCAGTTTTTAATAAATTTCATTCTATAAGAAATCAAATAATTATTCCTCTGATAGTTAGTTTTTTATTTTCTACCTACATTACTTCTTTGGTTTTTTATCATAATAATAAAATTATTAAAGAAGTCCTTTTACAACTTAGAAACGAAATGTTAAATTTAGTAGAATATAATTTGAATAACAAACTTTATGAAGCTATGCAACTTAATAGTATTAATTCGGATTTTCTTAAAAATGAGATTTTTTCTCTAGAAGATGCCAAAGGAAGAGAACGTTATTTTTATTCATTAATAAAAAATTTTGATGACGTTGCCATGACTTATATTGGGCTTCCTAGTGGAGAATTTTACGGAGCAAGAAGAAATCCTGATGGTACTTACAATATAGTAAAAAACAATAAAGAAACAAAGGGTAACTCAGAATATTATTCTATAAACGAAAAGGGTGAAGGACTAGAAAAAATTCAGGTTTTTGAGAATTTTGACCCTCGTTTAAGGCCTTGGTACAAAACTGCCTTGAATAATAATAGTATGAGTTTTAGTTCTATCTATAGTCATTTTGTATTTAAAGAACCAACTCTTACTGCAAGTATACCTATCTATAAAAATAGCGAATTATTAGGTATTTTTGGTGTAGATTTTTTAATGACTTGGCTCAATAATATTTTAAGGAACCTTCCTATTGGAAAAAATGGGCAAGTTTTTATTATAGATGAAAATAATAATCTTGTTGCTTCTACTACTGGAGAGGATATCTTTACTATTAAAGATGGAAAATCACAAAATATGAAGGTGGAAGATAGTAAGAATTTCTTAACAAAAAGTGTTGTTCTAAACTATAAAGAAGGAATTGATGAAATAGAAATAAACAAAAATAAATATTTAGTAGCTAAAGATACTTATTTATTAAATGGAATTCAATGGGAAATATATACAGTAATATTAAGAGATGATTTTTTAGGTAATATGGACTTACTCATATTACAAGCAGTTCTTAGTATACTTTTACTCACTTTTGTATTTATTCTGATGATGTTAGTTATCACTGAACGTATTGTAAAACCTATCCTTCGTCTAAACGAGAGAGCAAAACAATTAACTTTAGGTGCTTATGAAAAATTACCTAGTGTAAAAGAAAAAAATGAAATATATGAATTAACCGAAAGCTTTAATATCATGGGAGAAAAACTAACTAATTTATTAAACCATTTGGCTCAAGAAGTGAGAAAAAGAACTCAGGAATTAGAACAAAAAAATAAAATTTTGAAAAAATATTCATATCTTGATGAGCTTATGGAAATTCCAAACAGAAGAAGATTTGATGAGTTTATTGTAGAGGCTATGGACTTGTCTTCAAGAAATCATAGACCTATTGGACTTATAATGATTGACATAGACAATTTTAAAGGTTTCAACGACACTTATGGCCATATTGCTGGGGATAATTGCCTAAAAAAAGTTGGTCATATTGTTAAAAGTTCTGTAAAAAGAAAAACAGATTTAGTTGCTAGATACGGTGGTGAAGAATTAATTGTAGTCTTAAGAGAATTAAATTACTCCAGTGCTATTCAAATTGCTGAAGAAATAAGAAAAAATATTGAAGATATGAAAATTGAAAACAACAAAGCTCCTTCTGGTTATGTTACAATTAGTATGGGGCTAGTTTTTGGACAAATTAGTAGCACTCAAACACCAGAAGAACTTATTGAACTTGCAGATGAACTTATGTATACAGCAAAAAAAAGAGGTAAGAATCGCCTTGAATCAATGGAACTATAGGAGGTAATGTATGAACCTTATAAAATTTACTCGTTTAATGATTGAAATATACAAAAAAAACTCTCTCCCCAACTTAGATTTAATTGAAAGTTATGGACTCCTTGCAGTAAAAATTGCCCAGCATTATGCTTTAAGAGTAGATTTTTTACCTGAAGAAAATTGTAGGGAACTTAGCAAATTATTTAGAAACAATAAAAAATCCAAAGAAAGCTCAGAGATAAAAACTTTAATTGAAAGCTATAAAGACCCCTATTTTTTAAGTATTTTTGAAGAATTCGATACTAAGCCTTTTGCTACTGCTTCCATAGGCCAAGCTCACTATGCAAAACTGAAAAATAATGAAAAAGTTGTAGTAAAAGTTATTAAAGATGATTTTAAGGATGATTTCTTAAAAGATATAAACAAACTGAAAAGTATATTTGATCCAATATTATTTCTTTATCCAAAATTAAAAAAAGTATTCAATCCTTTAGAAGTCCTAAATGAAATCGAAAGGTATACTGTAGAAGAATTAAATTTATTGCATGAGATTTATGGACAAAGAGACTTAGAATTTTTTTTTTTTTTTTTTAAAGAAAGATATGATTTGCCTCCCTCTAGGTTTCATAAAATCTATAGTGAATTAAGTAGTGACAAAATACTTATT
>RRZT010441543.1_pt1 | contig 16191 bp, 11 predicted proteins | sample 2165551 | NCBI WGS metagenome assembly RRZT01 (sample SAMN10456910, study PRJNA506462) | wastewater metagenome | biome: wastewater; feature: sludge; material: wastewater sludge; isolation source: wastewater sludge with Escherichia coli K12::gfp cells carrying plasmid... | place: USA: Moscow, Idaho... | reverse complement strand
GTAGTTCTTGCACGCCCACACGTAGCCGCCCTCCCACTTCAGGGCAGCGGCGACCATGTCGTCGATCAGCCGGTGCTCGTAGGTCAGTCCGGCCTCGTCGAAGCGTGCCCGGAACTCGTTCTGATACACCTCGGCGAAGATGTCCTTGAATGCCCCGTCGTAGGCCTTGAGGATAGTGTTCTTGGTCGACAGATAGACCGGGTAGCCGCGCTGCAGGCCGTAGCTCATGGACGCGCGCGCGAAGTCTCGGATCGAATCATTGAAGTTGTACATGCCCATGGCGACCCCGCCACCCTCGGGCATCTTCACGACCTCGAACTCCATGGGCGCCGAGCCGTCCTCGGGGGTGAAGGTCAGGGTCACGGTGCCGGGGCCGGGCACCTTGAAGTCGGTGGCGCGGTACTGGTCCCCGAAAGCATGACGGCCTACCACGATCGGCTTGGTCCACCCCGGTACCAACCGCGGGATGTTGCTGATCACGATCGGCTCACGAAAAATGACCCCGCCGAGGATGTTACGGATCGTCCCATTGGGCGAACGCCACATCTGCTTCAGCCCGAACTCCTCCACCCGGGCCTCATCCGGGGTGATGGTCGCGCATTTGACCCCCACCCCGTGCTTCTTGATGGCATGGGCGGCGTCCACCGTCACCTGGTCGTCGGTGGCGTCGCGGTTGGCGATGCCCAGGTCGTAGTACTCAAGGTTCACGTCGAGATACGGCAGGATCAGCCGGTCTTTGATGAACGCCCAGATCACCCGGGTCATCTCGTCGCCATCGAGTTCCACGACAGTGCCGGCTACCTTGATCTTGCCCATGGACGCGCCCCTTCGTTGGTGGTGTTGGCACCAATCTAGCGGGGCCGCCGCGGCCTTGGCCCGATCCTGCAGCGGTCCGAGGGCCGGCCCCGCGGGCTCACCGATCCGGCGGCAGGTGACCGAAACGGTGCAGCGTCCGGCTGACCGCCTGCTCGCGCAGGAAGGGCAGCAGCTCGCGGCGTCCGCTCGCCAAGACCTCGCCGGTGAGCAGGGTCGCCTTGGTGGCACCGAAGACGCCGATCACCTCAGCCGGGTCACCCACCACCCGGATCCGCCCGGCAGCGGCCCGGCTGGCCAGCTCGCCGGCCGACTCCACCCGCCAGATCGGCTCCAGCTGACGGAGGGCCTGGTCGAGTGCGCCGGTCGTGGCGACCGGCAGTGCGGCCACGAACTCGGGCGCCAGGCTGAGTGCCACCTCGGTGCCCGCGAGTTCGGCGGCCAGCAGCAGCCGGACGACGTGCGCCGGCCGGGCGTCCGGTTCGGCTCGAACGATGACCTGCGGCGCACTTCGGTAGCGGAAGACGTTCAACTCCACGCGCAACGCGCTCTCGTCATGGGCCACCCCGAACTCGGTGCGCCAGGCGTGGGCGTCCGAACGGGCAGCCGCCAGCAGCCAAGCGCGCTCGGTCTCGTCGCCGACCAGCGGTGACAAGGTGTTCAGCAGCGCCGAGACACGCGGGGACGGTGTGCTTCCCCGCTCCACTGGCCCGTCGGCAGACCATTGGCCGAACTGCGCGACATAGTTCGGGCCGCCGGCCTTCGCGCCGGGGCCGAGCACCGAGTCCTTCCAGCCGCCGAAGCTCTGCCGCTGCACAATCGCCCCGGTGATGTGGCGATTGATGTAGGCATTGCCGACCGCCACCTGCTCGGCCCACTGTGCGATCTCATCGGCGTCCAGGCTGTGCAGACCACCGGTCAGGCCGAAGGAGGTCGCGTTCTGCCACTCGATCGCCTCGGCCAGGTTCTTGGCTTGCATCAATCCCAGCACCGGCCCGAAAACCTCGGTCAGGTGGAAGAACGAACCCGGCCGCACGCCGGTTTTCAACCCGGGCGACCACAAACGACCCGACTCGTCCAGCTGCTTCGGGGTGACCAGCCAGGATTCGCCCGGGTCAAGCTTGGTCAGGGCACGCAACAGCTTGCCCTGCGGCGGTTCGATGATCGGGCCCATCGCCACCTGCAGGTCGGCGGGGTAACCCACCTTGAGCGAGCGCACCGCGTCGACGAGCTGGCGCCGGAAGCGTTTCGACGTCGCGACCGAGCCCACCAAAATGCCCAGGGACGCCGCCGAGCACTTCTGGCCGGCGTGCCCGAAGGCACTGCGCACCAGGTCGGCGACAGCCAGGTCAAGGTCGGCCGCCGGGGTCACCACCAGCGCGTTCTTGCCGGAGGTTTCACCGTAGACCCGCGGGCCGCGCGGATGACCGGCGCGCCAATCGGCGAACATGGCACCGGTCTCGCTTGATCCGGTCAGGATCACCGTCTCGACATCACGGTGCGAAACCAGCGCTCGCCCGGTCTCGCGGTCACCGGCACGCACCACCTGCAGCACGTCGTGGGGAATGCCCGCCTCGTGCAGCGCCGCCACCGCCACCTCGACGCAGCCGGGTGTCGGATGGGCCGGCTTGATGACGACCGCGGCACCCGCAGCCAGTGCGGTCAGCACCGATCCCATCGGGATGGCCACCGGGAAATTCCACGGCGGGGTCACCAGCACCACCTGGTCGCAGGTGAACCGCGCACCGGGGACGCGTCCCAAATCTTCAGCCCGGTCGGCGTAGTAGCGGGCGAAGTCGATCGCCTCGCTGACCTCCGGGTCGGCCTCGGCCACGGTCTTGCCACCCTCGGCGGCCATCACGGTGACCAGCGCACCCCGGCGCGCCTCCAGCTGGCGTGCCGCCTCACGCAGCAGGTCGGCGCGTTCGGCCAGCGGACGCCCCGCCCAGCCGCCCGACGCCGCCACCGCGGTCGCCACGACCCGGTCCACGTCGGCGGCAGAGCGCAGCACCGGTGAGGTCAGCGCCGCCGGGGAGGCCGAGACCGCAGCCCGTGCCCAGTCTCGGGTGGCGGGCAGCGCCGGATCCGAGTCGGCGGTGTTGGCGAAGTGATCGGTGACCGGGGCCCGTTCGGTCGTGCGCCGCGGCCCGGTGGCCACCTGCAGGGCGGTCGCCGCGGCATGCCGGAAGCGACGCTCCTGGTCGGCCAGCGCGTCCGAGCCCTTGCGGGTGGCCGCGAACATGGCGTGCAGGAAGTTCTGTTCGGCGGCATTCTCCTCCAGCCGCCGAATCAGGTAAGACACCGCCACGTCGAAATCCTTCGCCGCCACCACCGGGGTGTACAGCACCACCGTGCCGACGTCTGCCTTGATGGCGCGCGCCTGTGCGGGAGCCATACCCTGCAGCATCTCGATGTCGAGGGCATCGGCGCAGCCGCGCTGTTCGGCCAGCAGGTGGGCCAGCGCCACGTCGAACAGGTTGTGGCTGGCCACACCCAGCCGGATCACCGAAGTCGCGTCCGGACGCAGCGCCCGCTCAACGAAGCGAATGTAGTTCGCGTCCACGTCCTGTTTGGTGGTGTAGGGCGCCTGCTGCCAGCCATGCAACTCCGCGTCCACCTGCTCCATTGCGAGGTTGGCGCCCTTGACGACCCGGATCTTGAACGGCGCCCGGCCCTGCCTGGCACGCTCATGGGCGAACTCGAGCATGCGCTCCAGCGCGGGTAGCGCGTCCGGTAGATAGGCCTGCAGCACTATCCCAGCCTGTAGTTGGTGGAACTCAGGTTCTGACAGCAGCGCCTGGAAGACGTCGATGGTCAGGTCAAGGTCGCGGTACTCCTCCATGTCTAGGTTCACGAACTTCGTCGGCGAGGCCGCCGCGGCCGTGCGATACAGCGGCCGCAGCCGTTCGATGACTCGCTCGACCGTGCCCGGGGTGTCCCAGGTGGAGATCTGTGAGACCAGGGACGAGACCTTGATCGACACGTAGTCGACGTCAGGGCGTTCCAGCAGCTTGCGGGTCCGTTCTGTCCGGGACGCCGCCTCGGCCTCACCGAGCACCGCTTCACCAAGCAGGTTCACATTGAGCGCAAAGCCCTGCGCCCGCTGCGCGGCCAGGTGCTTGCCGAGCGCCGGGTCCTTGGCGTCCACCACCAGGGGCCCGACAATCTGCCGCAGCCGTTTGCGGGCGATCGGCACCACGACCGGCGGCGCGAGCGGCGCGACGTGGGAGCCAACACCCAGCAGTGCGGCGTCGACGGGCCCAAGGAAGGCGGAGGCGTCCGCGGCCGACAAGCGCGAGAGTTCCTTGGCTGCCACCTGTGGATCCTCGGGACGAGCCACCCGGTCGACGAATCGCACGGCCAGGTCAAGTCCCCGCTCGTCGGCCAGCAGCGCGCCGAGTTGCCGGGACGTTGCCCGTTCGGCTGGGGTCTCGCCTTGCGTCGTGGCCCGGTACCAACCCTTGGCCAGCATGACGGCTTCTTCAACCAACTGGCCGGGAACGGTGGGTTCGTTCATGATCGACCTTCCCAAGTCGTGAGCGGCAGCATGCAGCGGCATCCCGGAGCGCTTTCTGTCGAGTCCGGGTGTACTGGGCAGCGTACCAAGCGGTCGATTGGTTGGTCGGTGGAGAGGTGACCCGAACCGAACCTGCTATCGGTAGAGCCTCGACGACGTGCACTGATTCTCCAGGCGCGCGCCGGAGAGTTCCGGGAATTGCGCGGCGCACCAAGCCAGCACGTCGTCCCGATCGTTGAAATCGCCCAGCCCAATCGTTACGTACAGCGGTTGCCCATCATGGCTGATGTTGTCGCCGAAGGTTCGACTGTCGAGCAGGACCACGTCCACTCCCGCAACCCGCGCCTTGAGCGTCTCATGTTCGGCGAGGATGTCGGCCGCCCCAAAGGTGTGGCTGCCCTTGGAGTTGGTTTGCAGTGGGTCTGTGATGCCTACCCACTTTCCGCCGAGCATCGCGGCCCACTGCCCGTCGAGAGGTACCCAGGATGCGCTTTCGGCTATCAGCCTGTCGAGTTCTGCCTGGGCGGCCACCTCGGGGTCCACGGTTGGCGTAGGGGTCGGGGTCGGCGTAGGCGATTGAGTGGGGGGCACCGTAACCGTGGTCACTGCCGTGGGAGCGGTTGTGCTGGACGCCTCGGGCTGGGCACCCAGCCGGCTCGCCATGATCACCGCGATCACTACCGCTATTGCCACCAGGACGACAGCCAGGACCACGAGCGCCACCAACCAGCCACGCGGCGACTTCCCGGCAGGCGGGGTGTTGGGCGGTACCGGAGAATACGGCACTTGGTTCGGCCAGTAAGGCCCGGTCGGCTGGGGAACTCCGACAACGGGCGGCGGAGTCATCACAGTAGCCGCATACCCCGGCGGCACCGGCAACTGCGGCGGAGTCATCACAGTAGCCGCATACCCCGGCGGCACCGGCAACTGCGGCGGCGTCATCACAGTAGCCGCATACCCCGGCGGCACCGGCGCCGGATACGGCGTTGGCCACCAGCCATTCGCCGGGACCGGCGTGGTGTCCGAGTATGCCTCCGGCCGCGGCGTGTGACGATTGTGCGGTTCGCCCGTGTGCGCACCGGGTGTACTGGCCGGCGCATCCGACTGTCTGGGCACCTCATCGATGAAGAAATGGTCTGTCGGGGTGGACGGAAGGCGCTCGGTCAGAGCCCTCGATTCCAGCGTCGCAGCCCAACCCGGCGAGGCTCCATCGACGGCTGGGTGCTGCACCTGAGCACCGCCGCATGCCATGCACAGCGAACCGGTGGCCTGTTGGCCACACCGGCTACATACTCCCACTGTGAGCCTTCCTTCTGATTCTGCACTGGAACCGTTGTTCACTCTAGATCATTCGGTTCTCGGCAGGTTCGACCGCCCGGTGTTCGCGCTTGACAACCCCGAGAGGGACCCACCCACCGGAGCCTGCGTGTGGGCGGTTGCCCGTCTGGGGGTGGCGGGCTCTACGATCGGCTTGGCGGGCCGATGCTGGTGCGTGGCTGGGTGGCTTGTGGCTGGGTAGTTTGTGGCCGGGTGGCGTGAGCGGGGGCTGGGATGACTGAGTCGGCGGGGCGTCCGGTTGGTAGCCAGTACCGGATTGGTGGGTTGATCGGTCGGGGTGGGATGGGTGAGGTTTGGCGTGGGATGGACGCGTCGGGGGCTCCGGTTGCGGTGAAGGTTTTGTTGCCGCGGTTTTCTGAGGATCCGGAGGTGGTGCAGCGGTTTGTGGCTGAGCGGCGGTTGTTGACCGGTGTTTCGGATCGGCATGTGGTTCGGGTGCGTGACATGGTCGTGGAGGGTTCGACGTTGGCGATCGTGATGGATTTGGTGGAGGGTGGTGATTTGCGGGGTTTGTTGCGGGAGCGGGGTACGTTGTCGGCGGCTGAGGCGTGCCGGGTGGGGGCGCAGGTGGCGTTGGGGTTGGCGGCGATTCATGCTCGGCGGATCGTGCATCGGGATGTGAAGCCGGAGAATGTGTTGTTGGATCGTTCGGTTGATCCGCCGTTGGCGTTGTTGACTGATTTCGGGGTGTCGAAGTTGGTTGGTGATGATCCGGGTGCGTCGGGGGTGACTGCGTTGGCGGGTACGCCGTTGTATTTGGCGCCGGAGTTGATTGGTGGTGGGCGGCCGGGTCCGTGGTCGGATCTGTATTCGCTTGGGGTGATGTTGTATGAGTTGGTTTGTGGGGTGACGCCGTTCACGGGGTTGGTGCCGGCTGCGGTCTTGCATGCGCAGGTTTCGTTGTTGCCGGGTCGTCCGGATGGTTTTGATGATCGGTTGTGGAATCTGGTTTGGCAGTTGTTGGGCAAGGATCCGGGGCGGCGTCCTGGTGATGCTGGTGTGGTGGCGGGGCAGTTGGCGGGGTTGGCGGGGTTGTTGGAGGGGCAGGGGCGGTTGGTGAAGTTGTCGGCTCCGCCGGCTCCGGTGGCTGTGGATCCTGGTCTGTCGACCTGGGTTGGTGGGGTCGGTGGGTTCGCTGCGACGCAGGTGTTGGCTCCCCAACAGCCGACCCCGGTCTGGGCGGCTTCGAACGGTTTGACCGGGCCTGGGGGCTATCCGGCGGCTTACGGTCCGACCCCGGCGCCTGGCTACCAGGGCCAGCCCTCATTCCGCGGCGCACCGATACCCCCTCCGATGGGCTACGGCGCAGTGCCGCCGAACGCCATACCGGTCGGCGACTACGCAACCCCGCCGCAGCCGGGCGACCGGAAGCGGAGACCTTCCGTGCTGCCTTGGGTTGTTGCCGGATCGGCCGTGGCGATCGTCGCGGCGGTGGTCTACGGGGCGGGTGCCCTGCGCGATGACACCCCCGCTGGGCAACCCACGCTTGCCGGTGAGACCCCCGCTGCGCCGCCGACGGCGGAACCGACATCGGCGTCCGAACCCAGTGTCGTCACCGTTACCGCCCCGAGACCCAGGGAGACGACTGTGTCCCCGACCAGTGCGGCGGCGTGGCCTCCGGCCGGCACCTCACTGTGCAACTCGTACCTGGCGGTGAACGACGCGACCAGTTGCTCCTTCGCAGCCAGCGTTGCCGATGCCTACTATGCGGCGGGTGTGGGGGTCGTACAGGCCTACAGCCCCGTCACCCACCAGTGGTACGACATGACCTGCACGACCGTAACCGCGAGCGTCGTCCAGTGCACAGGAGGGACGAGCGCCGTCGTGTACGTCCGGCAGTAACCGGTGACGACGGTGACGGGCGTCCCCGCCATCAGTTGCGCTCAGCCGAGGGCGGTCGCCAAGTCGTTCATCACTGCGACACCTGCGTCGAAGGAGTTGGACTGGATTGCGATCGCGACCGGCACGGCCACGCCGTCGTGATCTGTGTACCAACCGAACTGGCGCACCATTTGGCCGCCTCCCGCGCTTGGCCCCCAGCCTCCCTTGAAGATTGCGTTGTCCTTGGTTCCGAGCCCCCAGCGCTGCGCTGCTACCACCGCGGCCATGTCAGCCATGACCTGGCCCGCCCCCGTCAGGCAAGGCATCGTCTGCAGGAACTCCAGTTGGGCGGCAGTCGACCACTGCGTCTGCCCGAAGACGCTGTAGGGCGGGAGGAGTTGCTGGGCCGGTACCGTGGTCACCTGGTCGCCCGCTTGCCGGAACAATGCCGTGACCGCCTGCGATCGGATCTGGTCGTCCGGCCCCAGCGATTGCCACAGCGTGTCGGCCGCCTCGTTGCTGGACGAACTCAACGCTGCCGAGATCGTCGGTCGCAAGGCCTCGCCGTCGCCGTTGGCGATCACCGCCAGCGCCAGCGGCACCTTGGCAGTGGACCAAGCGGGCAAGTTCGTCAGCTCCCCGACGGTCACGATGCCTTGGGCCGGATCGAGCCAGGACACCGTGACGGTGGCGCCATGTTGGCGAGCCACCTCAGTGACCGCCGCAGCCAGGTCTGATGCGGCGGGCGCGGCCAGCGGGGTGCCGTCGCAGGCCGCCCCGATTGCCCGGGTTGCTTGACCGGATGGGGAGCGGCGCTGTTCGGCGGTCACGGACTCGTTGTCGGATTGGGCGGCCGGTGACCCCTCGAGGGCCGATGTGGTCGCAGGCGCCGGCGTCGGGTGGACGCCGAGGGCGTTCCAAGGCTGCCGGCCTCGTCCCCCGAAGAAGAGCACCCCGACCAGCAAGGTGCCGACGACCAAGACCGTCACTAGCGCGGCCGTGACGATTCTTCGACGCCCATTGTCGGCTTGCCCGGGTATTTCTGGCTGGTGCACGCGGCGGCTCAGGTCTTGGAGGTCTGTCGGAAGAGCTTGATCGCAGTCAGTCCGACGCAGACCAGACCGATGCCGACCAGGGCACCCGCCGAAGTCAGCCAGGCGGAGGTGCTGTGCTGCCAGAGCGAGTCCTGCGCCACGCTCGGGTTGAGCGCCGTCAGGTCGACTGTCGAGGCGGACATGGCAAACCCCCATCGGCTTGGCGAGATGGCCGCGACTACCTCAAGCGCGCCGCGGTCGGTGATGGTCACCAGGCCGCCGCAGAAGACCAACTGCGCCATCACCGTGACCACCAGCGCGGGCATGGTCTGCTCGCCGGTACTCACGATGGCCGACAGCAGAAGCCCCAGCAACGCCGATACGAATGCGGTTCCGAAGGCTGCCAGCCACAGCTCGAGGGTGCCATCGGACGCCCAGACCGCCCCCTCCGGGCCCGGTTTGCGCAGCCGCACCACGGTGATCAACAAGGCACTTTGGGCCAGCGTCGTCGCGAACAGGACGCAGACCTTCGCCGACAGGTAGATCGCCGGAGACAATCCGACCGTTCGTTCGCGAAGGAAGATGGCGCGTTCGCCGATGAGTTCGCGGATGCTGGCCGACATCCCCATGAAGGCCGCTCCGACGGTGATGATAACCAGCAGTTGTGATGGTTCCCCCAGCCCGTCGCGAGGTGGTTGGCCGAACCCTGTGTCACCGGGGATGACCAAGGTCATGGCCGCGATGACCAGCGGAAGCAGCAACGTCGACAGGGCATAGGAGCGGTCGGCGGCGATGATCCGCAGTTGCCGGCGGATCAGCGTGCTCCACTGCCGGGACCGGCGCAGGCTGGGAGTCGCAGCGTCGACGACCGGTTGTGCCAGTTGCGCCGACGGGTTGGGCGGGGACGCTTGGTGGCCGCTCGCCCAGCGGTCGGCATGCACTCGCGGGTTCTCGGTCAGCTGTTTGAAGACCTCGGCGTAGCGTTCGCACCCGAAGTGCGTCAGGACGTCCTCGGGCGCCCCGAAGTAGGCGACCAGGCCGCCCGGGGCGAGGATCAGCACTTGGTCGCAAAGGGCGAGGTTGTCGGTGCTGTGGGTGACCACCAGGACCGTCCGACCCCCATCCGCTTGCGAGCGCAACAGCTTCATGACGTCGAGATCCAGACCAGGGTCGAGCCCGGAGGTCGGCTCGTCCAGCAACAGCAGGCGCGGCTGGGTGAGCAGTTCCATGGCCACCGAGGTTCGTTTGCGCTGGCCGCCCGACAACCTTGCGATGGTGGTCTGCTGATGATCCAGCAGCCCCAGATCACCGATGACCCGATCGACCTCCCGGTCGCGGGCCGGCCGGTCGTAGTCCTTCGGGAGCCGCAACTCGGCGGCGTAGTCGAGGGCCTGGCGCACGGTGAGCTGCCGGTGCACCACATCGTCTTGGGGAACCACGCCGATCAGCTGACGCAGGCTGGCGAAGTTGCGGTAGAGGTCGAGCCCTTGGTAGATGACTTGACCGCGGGTGGCCGGCTGTGATCCGGTGAGGGCTCTCAGCAGGGTCGACTTGCCTGCCCCGGACGGCCCGATCACCGCAGTCAGGCTCCCGACCGGGACTGCGAAGCTCACGTCGCGCAGCAACTGCTTGCCGTTCTTCAGCGCGAAGGTGAGGTCGCTCGCGATCAGTGCGGGCCCATGCTCGACGACCGCGACTATCTCTCCGTTGGAGATTTGCAGGTTGGTGCGCCCAATCGTGAGGCGGTCGCCGGTGCTGAAGATGGCGCCTGTCGGGGCGGGCCTGCCGTTGAGCTGGATCCCGTTCAGGCTGTGCAGATCGTGGATCTGGTAGCCTCCCGGCACCGGAACCAGCCTGGTGTGGTAGCGCGAGACCAGCGGATCGTCCAGGACGACGGTGTTGTCTGGTGCGCGTCCGATGGTGATGTCGAGGCCCCGCTGCGTGTGTTCCATGGGAACCATCACCGTGTGTGCGTCGATCGGCGGGCCGGCGGGGTCGACCAGGGGCGTCTGCGGCCGTGCGCCGTTCAACCAGACGCTCACCGGCGGGCCATCGAGCGAGCCCAGGCAGAAGGTCTCGTCGCCGGCCAGGTATCGGTTGTCCACCCGACTGCCCGCAGCATAGGTGCCGTTGACGCTGCCCAGGTCGCTGAGCACGACTTGCCCTCGCGGGTCACTCTGAATGGACGCGTGGCTACGTGAAACGCGGGGGTCGTCGGCAACAAGGTCGCTGTGCGGATCTCGTCCGATGCGCAGCGTCTGCCCCGCGAAGAGGTAGCGGTCTGTGGCGCCCACTCGCACCAGGGCCACCGGCATATGCTCGTGGGAACCCCGTTCGTCCATCATCATCATCCCCCGGATCGGAATCCAACGGGAACACACTAGCCAAAGGGCTTGTCACACGATCATCGAGCCCACGTCGGTCGCGGGCCTGATGGCGAGCTGTGACGATGTCGGCCAGACCTGGTTGAATGGCCCCATCTTCACACTGGAGGACCCAGATGGATCAATTGCGTGTCGTCGTCGCCAAACCGCTTGCGGCTGAATACGTCGAGCGAATCCGCTCGGCCGAGCCACGGATCGACCTGGTGATCGAACCCGATTTGCTCCCCCCGATGAGGTGGCCGAGCGACCACGAGGGCGACCCGGCCTTCCGGCGCACCCCCGAACAACAGCGGCGTTTCGACGAATTGGTTGACAGCGCCGAGGTGCTCTATGGCATCCCCGACACCAAGCCGGCCGCACTGCAGCGCACGGTGCGCGCGAACCCCAAGCTGAGGTGGGTGCAGACCATGGCTGCCGGTGGTGGCGCCCAGGTCAGGGCGGCCGACCTTTCCCCGGAAGAGCTGCAGCGCGTGACCTTCACCACCTCCGCTGGTGTGCACGCCGTTCCGCTGGCCGAGTTCGCGCTCTTCGGCGTCCTGGCCGGCGCCAAAGACCTGCCTCGGCTCCTCGCGCACAAGGCGGCCCACCACTGGTCCGAGGCGCGGTGGATGATGAGGCAGGTCGCCGACATGACCGTGGTGGTCGTCGGCATGGGCAGCATCGGTCAAGAGTGCGCCAGGCGCTTCGCCGGCCTGGGAGCCACCGTGATCGGCGTCAACAGGTCGATCAAGCAGGTCGACGCCGTCGAGAAGCTGTACACCTCCGACCAGATCGTCGAGGCCGCCCAAGGGGCCGATGCCCTGGTCAACGCGCTGCCCGGAGCGGTCGGCACCGAGGGCCTGATCAGTCGGGCGGTGCTTGAGGCGCTCAAGCCGGGTGCGATCATCGCCAGCGTCGGGCGCGGCGCCTGCATCGACGAGGACGCCCTGATCGAGCTGGCGGCGTCCGGACAGATCGGTTTCGCTGCGCTGGACGTGACCACAGTGGAGCCGCTGCCGGCCGACAGCCCGCTGTGGGACCTGCCCAACGTGCTGGTCGCCCCGCACACCGCCGCCAACTCCGAGAAGGAGGACGCCCGGATCGCCGACTTGTTCATCGACAACGTGCGGGCTTTCATCGATGGCCGCAGGTTGCGCAATGTCGTCGACACCGAACTTTTCTACTGATGATCGGGCGGGCCTGCCGGTGAGCGGCCTCGGTGAGGTTCAGGGACCCACGGTGCAGGTTCTGCCGGGGGAGTCCGAGCCCCTGGCCATCGGGGGCATGATGGTCAGCTACTCGCCGGTGGCCATGGCGCAGCGGGCGGCCAGGTTCCGTTCGCTGCTCTTCCGGCAGTGGCTGGGGGTCGCGATCAGCTTGGCGATCAGCGTGGCCTGGTGGCTCATCTTCTCCCCCGAGTTGTACTCCCTGCTGTTCTGGTTGTTGATTTTCTCAGTGGCGTGGTCGTTGCTGAGGGTGCTCAGCACCATCGTCAAACTCCGCCGAGCTCGCAAGACGACTAGCCAGGTGCCGCTCGGTCCCGCCTTCCAGATAGACAACGATGGCCTGGTGCTCTCGACGGTTCCGGAGGGGGAGCGGGTGGGTTGGCCGGACGTGCGGCTGATCAAGGGACGCAACAAGTTCTTCAATCCGGGTCCGCGGATCGAGTTCGCGTGGGGCAGTGACCGGACGTGGTCGGTGGCGATCATCGTGTTGGACGCGGCGCCCAGCGTGATCGACTCCGCCTTGCGGGCGTTTTCGCTCGGACGATTCGGGCTGGATCTCAGCGCTGTCGACGAGATCTGGTGACTTGTCATCCGTCAGTTCAGTAGGTCTGACACAATGGTGGGGCCCGGCATTGATGGCGAAGGCGATTCGTGACGCGGGCCGAGGTTCGACAAAGAAAGAAGTGAAAATGCCAATCGCAAGCCCCGAGGTCTACCAGGAGATGTACGCGAAGGCGAAGGCGGGCGGCTACGCCTACCCAGCCATCAACATCACCTCTTCTCAGACTCTGATCGCCGCAATCCAAGGCTTCGCCGAAGCAGGTTCCGACGGCATTATCCAGGTTTCGACCGGCGGCGCTGAGTACGCGTCCGGCGCGTCGGTCAAGGACATGGTCACCGGAGCGGTTGCTCTTGCCGAGTTCGCGCGCGTGGTGGCCAAGCACTATCCGGTCAACATCGCGCTGCACACCGACCATTGCCAGAAGGAGAAGCTCGACAAGTACGTCAACCCCTTGATCGCGATCTCGCAGGCGCGTGTCGACCGCGGCGAGGATCCGCTTTTCAACTCGCACATGTGGGACGGCTCCGCGGTCCCGGTCGAGGAGAATCTGCAGATCGCCGAGGAACTGCTGACCCGCACCTCGAAGGCCAAGCAGATCCTTGAGATCGAGGTCGGCGCCGTCGGCGGCGAGGAGGACGGGGTTGTCGGCGAGATCAACGACAAGCTGTACTCCACGATCGAGGACGGCATGCGCACCCTCGAGGTGCTGGGGCTGGGCGAGAAGGGCGCGTACATCACCGCGCTCACCTTCGGCAACGTGCACGGAGTGTACAAGCCGGGCAATGTGCAGCTGCGCCCAGGGGTGCTCAAGGAGATCCAGGACGCCTGCGGCGCCAAGTACGGTGTCGACAAGCCGTTCAACTTGGTCTTCCACGGTGGCTCGGGTTCGACTTCGCAAGAGATCGCAGATGCCGTCAGCTTCGGCGTGGTCAAGATGAACATCGACACCGACACCCAGTACGCGTTCACCCGCAAGGTGGCCGACCACATGCTGCGCAACTACGACGGCGTGCTCAAGGTTGACGGCGAGGTCGGCAACAAGAAGCTGTACGACCCGCGCGTCTGGGGCAAGGCAGCCGAGGCAGCCATGGCCGCTCGCGTCGTCGAGGCCTGCCAGCGGCTCGGCTCGGTGGGTACCCACAGCGCCTGACCGACCGCCACTCACATTGCGACCGTTTTGCCCGCCAGGTCGCGGGCAAAACGGTCGCAATGCGTTTGGGGGCCGGACGCAGGGCTCAATCCAGGCGAGTCCGGGCCGCGCCCTTGTCGGCGCTCTGCGCCAAGGACGCGAAGATCTTCAGCGCATTGCCGACCGGCCGGTCACGATTCGCCGGTCGCCAGCCCCGCTCGTCCCGCTCGGCGCGTCGGCGGTCCAGCTCATCGGCTGGTACCTCGAGGCGGATGCTGCGCTCCGGGATGCTGATCGAGACCATGTCGCCGTCCTGGATTAACCCGATGGCCCCGCCGGCCGCTGCCTCCGGGCTGACGTGGCCGATCGACAGGCCCGACGAGCCGCCGGAGAACCGGCCGTCGGTGATCAGCGCGCACTGCGGGCCGAGCCCGACGGCTTTCAGGTAGCTGGTCGGGTAGAGCATCTCTTGCATCCCGGGGCCTCCGCGCGGGCCCTCGTAGCGGACGACCACCACATCGCCGGCGATGATCCGGCCGCCGAGGATCGCCTCGACCGCCTCCTCCTGCGATTCGGTGACCTTGGCGGGGCCGCGGAAGACCCACTGATCTTCCGGGACGCCGGCGGTCTTCACCACGCAGCCGTCGGCCGCGAGGTTGCCTCGCAGGATCGCCAGTCCGCCGTCCACGGTGTACGCATGCTCGACGCTACGGATGCAGCCCGACTCCTGGTCGGTGTCCAATGAGTCCCACAACGCTTCGGTTGAGAACATCTCGGTGGTTCGCACGCCGCCCGGGGCAGCGTGGAAGAGCCGGTCAGCGGCGTCCAGTGCCTTGCCGCCCCGAATGTCCCAGTCGTCCAGGAAGGACTGCAGCGAGTCATGGTGAACTGAATGCACTTCGGGGTCCAACAGTCCGCCCCGGTTCAGTTCCCCGAGGATCGCGGGGATGCCGCCAGCACGGTGGACGTCCTCCATGAAGTAGTTCTTGGTGTTCGGGGCCACCTTGCAGATGCAGGGCACCCGGCGGCTCAGCGCATCGATGTCGTCCTGGGTGAAGTCGACATTCGCTTCCTGCGCGGCCGCCAGCAGATGCAGGATCGTGTTGGTGGAACCGCCCATCGCGATGTCCATCACCATGGCGTTGGTGAAGGCGCCCTTGGTTGCGATCGACAGCGGCAGGACCGAGTCATCCTCGTCGTCGTACCAGCGGCGGGCCAAGGCGACCACCTGGCGGCCGGCGTCCTGGAAGAGTCCGCGCCGGAAGGCGTGGGTGGCCAGCGTGGTGCCGTTGCCGGGCAGCGCCAGTCCGATGGCCTCGGTCAGACAGTTCATCGAGTTCGCGGTGAACATTCCGGAGCACGAGCCGCAGGTCGGGCAGGCGGCCGATTCCATCCGCAACAGTTCGTCGTCGGAGATGTTCGAGTCGGCGGCCGCAGTCATGGCATCGATCAAGTCGAGCCTGGCCGTGGACGAGCCGTCGTCCTTGGCGACCGGACGCCCGGCCTCCATCGCGCCGCCGGAGACGAAGACCGTGGGGATGTTCAGCCGCAGCGCGGCCAACATCATGCCGGGAGTGATCTTGTCGCAGTTGCTGATGCAGACCAGCGCGTCCGCCTTGTGCGCGTTCACCATGTACTCGACCGAGTCTGCGATGACCTCGCGGCTGGGCAGCGAGTAGAGCATGCCGTCGTGGCCCATTGCGATGCCGTCGTCGATGGCGATGGTGTGGAATTCGCGTGCGACGCCGCCGGCGGCCTTGACTGATTCGGCGACCACCTCGCCGACGTCGCGCAGTCCGACGTGGCCGGGTACGAACTGGGTGAAGCTGTTGGCGATCGCGACGATCGGTTTGCCGAAGTCATCGTTGGTGAGACCGGTGGCACGCCACAGGGCCCGGGCGCCGGCCATGTTGCGGCCATCGATCGTGGTGCGGGAACGCAGCTTGGGCATGATGAAACCTTCCTCTTTCCACGAACCAGACTAGTGCGACCGGCGTAACCGGCCGACGCTGACCAGCCCGGATTCCGACGACCGCCGCGGCTTCAGAGCTTGACCGGATACTCGGGGTGCGGCACGTCCGGCACGATGCGACCGGTGACGAAGATGTCGTGCCACAGCATGAAGACCAGCAGCGTCCACACCTGACGGGAGTTGTCGGCCTCACCACGACGGTGCTCGTCAAGCAGTTCCAACGCTGCGGTCGGGTCGATGAGATCGGTGGTCTGGGCCTTGGTGATGATCTCACGGGCCCACTCGTAGCCGTAGTCGTCGCGCAGGTAGATCCGGATCGGCACCGGGAAGCCCAGCTTCTTGCGGTTCAACACGTGAGCCGGCACCACCTGCTCCAAGGCCTTGCGCAAGGCCACCTTCGATTGGTTGCGGGTGAT
>RRZT011307125.1_pt1 | contig 16192 bp, 10 predicted proteins | sample 2165551 | NCBI WGS metagenome assembly RRZT01 (sample SAMN10456910, study PRJNA506462) | wastewater metagenome | biome: wastewater; feature: sludge; material: wastewater sludge; isolation source: wastewater sludge with Escherichia coli K12::gfp cells carrying plasmid... | place: USA: Moscow, Idaho... | reverse complement strand
TGTTGCCTGTTCTAACAGATCTTCTCCTTTGTATTTCACGGTATCATCTGAAACTGTCAGCATAGCATTTAAAATATCTGCGGCTTTCTCTCCTGCCGTTGTCATATCATCTGTACTTTTTGCACGCACGACAAGGTTCTGCGGTTCGTCATACTGGTAAATGACCGGCCATACTTGATCTGGAATAATAATCTTTCCGCTCTGGTCATCTGACATGTAGCGGTAGTAATCTTCCATTGAGTTGATTACCGGCTGGGACTCTGCTTTCTTTGCAACCATTCCAACGACAACAAAAGGCTCTCCCTTGATCTCGATCGTTCTTCCGATCACATCTGCATTGTCGAATAAACTTGCCGCTGTTGTCTTGTCTATCAAGGCTACTTTTCGTCCTTCGGAATAATCTTTGTCTGTTAATCCTCTTCCTTTGGTTACCTGATATCCGTAAACATCCAGATAATTTCTGTCAATTCCAAGAATCACGCTGTTACTTAATGACTTTGCGCCGCGGTAAACTGCGTCGTATTCATTTCTTGTATGATATAAAGACGCTGTCTCCACTTCCGGGAGTTCAACGACTTCCTGCAGTGTCTCGTCTGAGATCTCCGGCACTCCGTCCGGGAGTGACTGATACTGCAGATCGATCGGCCAGTCACCCTGATAGAGCTGTACATTTACCGCGTCATTTCCTGCACCGACCAGATTCTTCTTAATCTGTTCATTCGTTCCTTTGATCGTGGACACAATTGCTATAATGGAACCGATTCCTATGATGATTCCGAGCATTGTGAGCGCAGATCTTAATTTATGATTCCAGATTCCCTGAAACGCCAGTCTGATGTCTTCTAACATAATGGCACCTCACTCTCTTTCATTTTGATACTGTTCAGTCTTCTTAATAATAGTCGTACAGGGTATCTGCTTCCTGTGTCTTTGCGCCTTCTTTGACATCTCTGCCGTAAGGGAACGCGATCAGGTCGTCCATTGTGAGGCCGGAGGTGATCTCCAGTGAATTGTACATATTTTTGCCAACCTCTACATACTGTTTTGTTAATCTGCCGTTATCGCCCCGCTTGTAGACATAATAGCGGTTTCCTTCCTCGCGGACAAACATTTTTTCAAGATAGATCGATCCATCACTACCTGCTGCAATTCCATTCATCGACAGATTCACAGACTCACCATTCGAGAGATTTGCGTCTCCGTGGATCACGAGCGTGAACGGATAGAAGGACTGATTCTGGTTCTCTCCTGTGGAATAATCGCTTACCGGTGAGTTGCCAACACCTGTAACTGTCGCTTCGTAGGATTCTCCCGACTGCCAGGACATTACAGTCGCAGTCATTCCTTCTTTGATCTGATCAAGCATTGTCTCTCCGACTCTTCCGGTCACATAGAAACCTTCTTCTCCGACAACGCTGACAACCGGTTTGTTCTCATTCTTTGCAGATGCTTCGTCAGTCGCTTCTTTGACTACACCTTCTACCGTACTTTTAATCACGCCGTCCCCGACCTTTTTCTTCAGCTTTTTCAGTTCCAGTTCAGCGGATCTCTTAGAAAGATCCAGATCTTTGATCTTCTGCTCTTTCTCCTTGATTTGCTTCGTCACTTCTTCCTTTGACGGGAGGTCCGGGGTGTCTGGGATAACCGGATCTTCTGAAATATCCGGTTCCGGAGTTGGCTCTGGTTCTGGAGTTGGCTCTGGTTCCGGAGTTGGCTCTGGATTTGGAGTCGGCTCCGGGTCTGGAGTTGGTTGTGAATCCGGTATGACTACCTGTCCTGTTTTTCCATCGAGGATCCAACAGGATAAGAATTTTGTCGGCGCTTCTGCGTTATCTACTACATCAAAGGCACACACTTGACCCTCTTTTAATACTTTGAGCATAAACGGTGCATTTACGGCTGCCCCCGGTGCGCAAAGATAACGATACGGTTTTTCCATTGTTCCGTCTGCGTCTTCTTTATTATAAGGAACAGAATCTAATGTAATCTCACTGTAAACCTCTTTTCCCTTTAATGCTTCAGGGAATGGACGCTCAATTGCGGAAGACGGTACATCGTCTTTTTTATTATCATCTTTGGATGTGTCATCCTTCGCATTATCATCTTTCGAAGCATCGTCTTTTGTGTTGTCATCTTTTGTCGTATCATCCTTCGAGGTATCACCATCCGGTTTTTTATTCTCATCCTCTTTTGATGTATTAAGAATGGTTGTCTTTACAGCACTCATCTTCTGTACAGTTGGCTGCTGTTCTCCATCTGCACTTGTCTGCACGACGGATGCCCCTGTATCTGCCTTCGCGGTCTTCGTCCCCTTGAGCTGGGTGATCTCTTTCTGCAGGTTCTGAATGTTCAGGTCAATCCCCTGAATCTGCATTTCTTTCATCTCAAGCTCCAGGGAAGAAAGTGTCGTGTCGTATGCCACAAGACGGTCTCCAACTTTCACCGTATCCCCGGCTTTCACGTAAACCTGTGTGATCGGCATAGTATCATCCACGTAAATGTCCTGCTTCTGGTTCGTTGTGACGGTTCCGTAACTTGCAATCCCACTATCATCGTACCAGCCGCCGGAATTCAAACTGCTGACAGGAGCTACTTTAACAGCCTTTCCGCTGTTCTTCACTGCGAAACCGATTCCAAGTGCAAGAACGATACAGCCTGCTGCCACAGGAATGCCGATCTTGATTATTTTCTTTTTATTCATCCACACTCTCCTCCGTTCCCGGAACTCCTTCCTGCATTGCATTCTCTTCTACAGGTTCTTCGTAACCGCCCTCGGCTCCTGACATATCTGAAGTACTGCCTGATGTACCTGAATCGTTCTTCACAACAGCTGCACCTTTTTTGCACTCCTCGCTTGGCCATACAATGTAATCAGAAGCTTTCAGTCCGTCTACGATCTCACAGGTTCCCATATCTTCGTTCGTCTCTCCGAGTGTAACAGAACGCTTCTCCAGCTTGTCATTATCTCCTGCTACCCATACATATGGATGATCTGAATCTGCGTCTACAATGTAGTCACGCATCAGCCACATCTTGTCTGCTTCCAGTGAAGTACTTGTCTCGATATAGACATGCTGTCCGAGCATCAATCCATCCACTGTATCCAATGTGACATAGAATGGATACTTTGTTGCCTGATTATCGCTGTTCTCAGAACCATAACTCATAGAATCCTGGGAACTGTTCTCCGGCTTCTCTGTGTCTACGTTATCTACTGTACCTGTCCAGATCTCATCTTCATTCACTCTGGAGCGGATCGTCACCTGTGTGCCCGGTGTCAGATCTCCGATGTTCTGCTCGCTGATCTTTCCTTTGATTCTGTATTTTCCTGTAGAAAGGATACTCATAAACGGTTGGGACTCTCCTGTAGAAGGGTCTGTTCCCTGCTGTTCGTTGATCTCCTGTACAATTCCGGCAACTGTAGAAGTTACTGTAGACTGTTCCAGGCTCTTCTGTGTACGGTTTACTTCCAGCTCTTTTACTTTATAATTGTACTCTTCCTGCTTGATCTCCATCTGAAGTTCCTGGATCTGTGTCGTATAGGACAGCTGTTCGCTGGCCGGTGCACTCTTCTTCTCCGTTGTAAGTACCGCGATCTGTGAATTCAGGCTGCTGATGTTGTTCGTGATCTTCTCAAGCTCCAGTTTTCCCTGATCTAATGTCATGGCAAGCTCTTCTGTATCGTATTCAAACAGCTTTGTTCCAGGCTCTACTTCCTGCCCTTTTTCAACAAAGATCTGTTTTACCTTCTGGTTGTCTGCCAGTGTCAGTTTCAACGTATCCTGTGCTTCAACCACTCCTGTAAAACGGTTCTGTGTCCCAAGTCCTGTCCCTGTGATCATTCCGACGGAATCCGCATAAAGAACATTCTCTCCATCTGCTCCACCTCCACCTGTCAGATTCTTCACAAGAATCAGGGCGATCACTGCCACAAGGAAGATACCTCCGCCGATCAACATTCCTTTTTTCTGTTTTGTATCCAATCTTCTTTTTTCTTTCGGCTGACTGGAGCTCTGTGTGTCGGATGACTGCTTTCTGATTCCCCGCATCTTTTGCCCTCCTGCTTTGTTTTATTTTTACTTCTTTTTGTGCAAAAGATAAAATCTCCGGGACATCCGGTACAATCTGCACAAAATATTCTCTCATACCATCAGTATACAAGAAATGTGCCTAAAAAGACATTGATATTTTCTTAAGATTTTTTATCTTTTTTCTATAACCGGCTCACAGACTCCTTCTGCCCCGGCAAGCAGAATCATCAGAAGCAAATCTCTCTGTGGTCCAAGCCATGCTTCTTTTGGCTCGTACCATTCCTGAAGGGTATGGATTCCGTCTTCTTCTCCACCTCTTCCAACAGTAATTGCCGGGATTCCCATACTGATCGGGATATTCGCATCCGTACTGCTCTCATACCGATACTCCGGTTCAATTCCCAGCAGTTCTGCCGCCCAGAATGCTGCTTTCACGATTGCACAGTCCTTTGGCTGTGCCCCCGCCGGTCTCACACCGCGTCCTTCGATCTGCACTTTGATCTGCGGCTTTGAAGCATCCCATCTTGCATTTTCTTCTTCCACTGCCTGTTTGATCACTTTATGAAGTTCTTTGTCCAATCGGTTCAGCTCTTCTTCGCTGTCCGAACGGAGGTCTACCAGCATGGATGCAGAACCTGAAATTGTATTTACAGAAGTTCCTCCCTGGATTACGCCTACGTTAAATGTTGTCTTCGGCTCATTCGGGACCTGGAATTCTGCGATCTGTGCGATTGCTCGTCCCATTGCATGGATTGGATTAGGAATGCCAAAGTTCTGGAAACTGTGACCACCTCTTCCGGTAAATGTCACCTCATAACGGTGACTTCCTGTTGCCGTATAGATCACCCCGCCCGTATACTGGTTATCAATCGAGACAAATGCATCTACCTCTGGACATTCTTCTGAAGCTTTGTTGTCGTATCCGAACAGATACTTCACGCCCCTTAGATCTCCAAGTCCTTCTTCACACACATTTGCACAGAAGATCAAGTCCCCTTTTGTGTGAAGATCTGCATGGATCATTGCTTTCGCTACTGCGATCATCTCCGCCACTGCATGTGTGTCATCGTTAATGCCGGGACAATAATAACGATTCCCTTCTTTCCTTATCGTCAGATCTGTCCCTTCCGGAAATACTGTGTCTGTGTGTGCTGCAAGCATTACACTTGGTCCTTCACCGGTTCCCGGCCAGATCCCAAGCACATTTCCAACAGCGTCAATCCTGACATCCCTAAGCCCGATCTCCCGGAACCGCTCCCGGATATACTCCGCTTTTTTCTCTTCCTTATAAGAAGGTGCCGGGATCTGACACATATTGAGCGTGTCCTGAGTCGTTGCCGGATCTTCTTCCTTTATATATTCCAATGCCTGTTTTATTTTTTCATTTTCAAGAATCATTTCCCTGTTTCCCTTCGTTCTGTGTACTTTGTATTTTGTTGTAATAAACACTTTTAGTATATCATATTTTCTTAATGATACCGTGATTTTGCGGATTTTCTATAACAGTAATTTTTTTATTGAACTTTTTCATTTATCGTGGTATACTCTGACTAAAGTTTTGAACTTTTAAATTGAACTTTTTAGAGATTTTCGTATTGAAGCAGATTTTAAATTGAACTTTGTATTTTGTTAATACTTTATTAATGGGGTCTGATCCCCGGAAGGATAACCTCAGAAAGGAGCTTTATGGAAACCTTTGCAGACAGATTAAAAGCCGCTATGAACGAGCAAGGCCTGAAGCAGGTTGATCTTGTTCGTCTTGCCCAGCAGAAAGGGATCAAGCTTGGGAAAAGTCATGTCAGCCAGTATGTCAGTGGGAAGACAGTCCCGCGTACCGACATCTTACATTTTCTGGCAGATGCCCTGCAGGTTGATCCTGACTGGTTAAACAATAATAATGATAATGATTCCACACTGTCAGATGTTGATATGATACAGACATCCGCAGATAATTCAGGAGGTATGAAAGTGAGAGAATTCAAGAAATCATCCAAGTTAAATAATGTATTATATGATGTGAGAGGTCCGGTTGTTGATGAGGCTGCCAGAATGGAAGAGATGGGAACTCATGTATTGAAGCTTAATATCGGAAATCCGGCTCCGTTTGGCTTCCGTACACCGGATGAGGTGATCTATGACATGAGCCGTCAGCTTTCTGACTGCGAAGGCTACTCTGCTTCTGCCGGTCTGTTCTCTGCGCGAAAAGCGATCATGCAGTATGCCCAGTTAAAGCACCTGCCGAATGTAACGATGAGCGATATTTACACAGGAAATGGTGTCAGTGAACTGATCAATCTTACGATGTCTGCTCTTTTGGATACAGGGGATGAGATTCTGATCCCGTCTCCGGATTATCCGCTCTGGACAGCTTGTGCTACACTTGCCGGTGGAAAGCCTGTGCACTATATCTGTGATGAGCAGTCTGACTGGTATCCGGATATCGAAGATATGCGTAAGAAGATCAATGACCGTACAAAAGCGATTGTTATCATCAATCCAAACAATCCGACCGGTGCTCTTTATCCGAAGGAAGTACTGCAGCAGATTGTAGATCTCGCAAGAGAGCACCAGCTGATCATTTTCTCTGATGAGATTTATGACCGTCTTGTTATGGATGGAAAAGAGCATGTTTCTATCGCTTCTCTCGCACCGGATCTGTTCTGCGTGACATTCAGCGGACTGTCCAAGTCCCATATGATCGCCGGATTCCGTATCGGATGGATGATCTTAAGTGGAAATAAAAATATTGCAAGAGACTATATCGAAGGAATCAAGATGCTTTCCAACATGCGTCTTTGCTCTAATGTTCCGGCGCAGTCCATTGTGCAGACAGCTCTCGGCGGACACCAGAGTGTAAATGATTATATTGTTCCGGGTGGACGTATTTACGAGCAGCGTGAATATGTTTACAAGGCTCTGACGGATATTCCGGGAATCAGCGCAGTAAAACCGCAGGCTGCATTTTATATGTTCCCGAAGATTGATACGAAGAAATTCAATATTGTGAATGATGAGAAATTTGCTCTTGATCTGCTTCGTGACAAGAAGATCCTGATCGTTCAGGGAAGTGGATTTAACTGGCATCAGCCGGATCATTTCCGTGTGGTTTATCTGCCACGTATTGAAGTGCTGAAAGAGGCGGTTGGTAAGATTGGGGAGTTCCTGCAGTATTATAGACAGTAGGAATTCAAAAAATGAGCTTTGGAAAGCCAAAACTTTCCAGAGCTCATTTTTTTCAGGGCAAAGTCCAACTTTATCCAAGCAGTTCTCTTACCATCTCTGCATCAAATTCAACTTTCTCCACATGGTTCACCTCAATCTGATACAGCGCATTCGCTGCGATGTGTTCTGCTGCCTGTTCCAGATCTCGGATTCCTGATGTATTGGAGTACAGTTCAATCACTTCATTGAGTGCCTCTTCTGTCATAATGCACTCTTCTGCCTTCAGGCTCATGCGTTTCAGCACCTTCGGAAGTGAGAATTTGGAGAAAATTACTTTCTTCTCTTCCGGTGTATAATCCGGGATATCAATGACAGCGAAACGGGACATGAGCGGTGCACTGATCTGATCCTTGTCATTCGCTGTAGCGATTGGATATACACCAACGGTAGGAATCATACACTCCATGTAATTGTCTGTAAATCCAAGGTTGTCCAGCAGTGTAAGTAAAACATCTGCCGGGTTTCCGTTTCCCTTTCCGGATGCCGCCTTATCCAGCTCATTAATAATGAATACCAGATTGGATTCCCCTGCCATGGAGAATGCTTCCATGATAATACCTGGCTTTGCGTTTGAATAGATTCTTGAACTTCCTGTCAGCTGTTCCGGATCGTTAATGGAACTCATATCCAGTGTTGTCCAAGGAAGTTTAAGGATTCTTGCAACGGCATAAGCAATCTGAGATTTACCTGTTCCTGCCGGTCCGACAAGCAGAAGTCCGTACGCCGGAAGTGTGTGTGTACGGTTGATCTGAATGATCGTCTCTATGATTCTCTGCTTTACTTTCTCCATTCCATACAGCTCTTCATCCAGAATTCTTCTCGCTTCATCCGGATCGATTGCTTCAAAGTAATTGCTCTTCCACTGAATATTCATCATGATAGAAAGTGCTCTCTGTGCGTGACGGCGCTCTTCCTGAGAGACCTCGTGAGAACGTGCAACTGCAAGATTTCTTCTTGCCCACAGACGAATGTTATCCGGAAGTGTACGTCCTGCGCACGTCATAAAGTCTGTAATACTCTGAATACTTGTAAGCTTCATGTCATCTCCGGACTCTTCCTGCTCGTCATCATTGATCTTTTCTTTTGGCGCATCACTTGCAAACAGCCGCTCGATCATAAACTGAAGGAAGCCGTCCTCAGCAGATAATTTTGTTCCGCCTCCAAATGCGATCTCACGGATTCTGTAAACAGCATAACCATCCGGCTTATTTTCTCCGGAAAGACGTACATTAATGTGATTTTCTCCAAGCCATTTTAAAAGGCTGACAAAACGTGCATCCACTTTCAGGATATCTGCACTGCATGTTCCGTCCTTTTCATCAAACTCAAATGCGGTCTGCTTATTCTGATTGGTAAATACACCGCAGGAATGATGATTCCACTTCCGGTTCTGGTTATCCAGAACAAGAATCGGACACTCCGGTGTCGCATGGTCTTCGTTGGAACAAAATGTTGTATAAGTACACTGAACTTCTTTCTTATCTTCCGGTGCACTGTTAAAGTCAAATACTGGCATACTTTCATCTCCTCATGTTTTGTTTTCAGAAACATTACTATTCTACCACAAACTTTTTGAAAGAAAAAGGAAGAATATTATGCATATTCCAGGTTTATTTCTATCGAATATCTTAAGATATCCTAAAACTTGGCTACATTTCTTGTAACTTGTATCTTTTTATGCTACGATACTTTTCAGAAGGATCTTGTCAACTTCTGACATTTTTCGAACTAATTCATGCAAAGGAGAATCTTCTATGAAAATCTGTCCAAAATGTAATTCACTCTGCGAAGACAGTGCTTCTTTCTGTCAGGAATGTGGTGCTCCGCTTCCCACTCCTAATGATAATGCTCATACACAGGAGAATCAAAAGCAGCAGGAAAGCCAGTTCCAGCAGAATGCATATTACCAGAATGCATACCAGAACAACTATAATCAGAACAATTATTACCGGAACGGGGCAACTGCAGGCATTATGCCACGTAATCTTGTACTTGCAATTGTTTTTTCTTTTCTCACCTGCGGCATCTACAGTATCTACTGGATGATCAAGCTGAATGATGAGGTGAATCAGCTGGCCGGAGAGCCACAGGCAACAAGCGGAGGCATGGTATTCCTATTTTCTTTGATCACCTGTGGAATCTATGGTATTTACTGGGCTTATAAGATGGGAGAACGCTGTGACCGCATCAGAGGAATACAGGGGAATTCTTCTATTCTCTACCTGGTTCTCTCGATTTTAGGATTAGATATTGTATATTTCTGCTTATTGCAGGATATGATCAACAAAGAGGTATCTTAATGCAAAGAGGATACATAGAAATTCTTGTCACATACAAGTTTTCTATGTATCCTCTTTCTTCTATCTTTCTATTGCATTAGACATGGAAACATCCACCGCCAATAAATTCTCTCAAAAGTGAATTCGTTGGCACATTGTCATTTCCGATTCCTACGAAATAATCCAGGAATTTCAACAACCGCTTTGCTTCAACATATTCCGGAGAGTCTTTGCTTACGCCAAGAAGCAACGGCTCCACATACTGTTTCAACACTGCCAGTTCATAGATCAGGGAAGAGTTAAACATCACATCTGCATATTCCTGATATGGGAAAATATTCTTCTCTTCTCCTCTTCTCACTGACGGCCACATCGAGATGGTCTTCGTCGCCGATGCCCCTCTTGTTCTTGCATCCCTGACAAGTCTTCGGATCAAACGTCCGTCTGTAGACGGAATCCGGTTATGCTCATCAATATTCAGCTGTGTTAATGCACTGATATAGATTCTGAATTTCCGGTCATCACATAACTGTTCTGTCAGCTTCGGATTCAGACAATGGATTCCTTCGATTACAAGGATATCATTTTCACCGAGTTTCTTTGGCTTTGTTTCAAAATTCCGTTTACCGGTCTTAAAGTCAAAAACCGGAAGATAGACTTCCTCGCCTGCCAGCAGATTGCTCATGTCCTCATTGAACTTTTCCACATCGATTGCTTCAATGCATTCGAAGTTATAATTTCCATCCTCGTCTTTCGGTGTTTTCTCCCGATCTACGAAATAATTATCTACAGAAATCGGATGTGGATGAAGCCCGTTCACTCTGAGCTGAATGGATAAGCGATGTGAAAATGTTGTCTTGCCGGAAGAAGAAGGTCCTGCGATCAGAACAAACTTTACCCCCGGACGATCTGCGATCTGCTTTGCGATCTCTCCGATCTTGCGCTCCTGGAATGCCTCCTGGACAAGAACAATCTCTCGCATATCATCCTGCGTGATCATGTCATTGAGCGCACCGACGGTATCAATCCCGTGCTGGTCTCCCCATCTCACAGACTCACTGAGTACACGAAACAGCTTATCCTTTGGCACAAATAAAGGGACTTTCTCCGGTTCGTCTTTCAGCGGCATCTGAAGTACGATTCCGCCCTGATACAGATACAATGCAAAATACTTCAAATCTCCTGTATCCGGCATCATATAACCATAATAATAGTCACGGAATTCATTCATGGCATACAGGTTCACGTGGGAACTTCTCCGATACCGGAACAGACGTTCTTTATCAAACATCCCATATCGATGGAATAATTCCACTGCCTCTTCTGTATGGATCAACTCCTTTGTGATCGGAAGTCTCTGCTGTACAAGTTCATACATGCGTTCTTCAACTTTCCATTGGAATTCCATTCCCACATGATCGATTCCTTCCACCGTACAGTAAAATCCTGCACCTAACGAAAAATGAATCCGTACACGCACCTGTTGCGGACGCTCATGGCCAATCACATCGTGTACTGCCTTAATAAAAAGAAAGCAGACACTTCTCCGATACGTGTCATACCCCGCCGTATCCTGTGTTGTAATAAATTGCAGCGTACAGTCTCCGGAAACCTGTTTTCTAAGTTCTTGCAGACGATGTCCATCCAGCATCACAAGTGCGATCTGATGTTTATACTCTTTCTGAAAATCCTTCGCGATCTCCTGATAAGACGTCCCCTTCTCATAAAGATACTCTTTTCCGCTTATCGTAACCTTACATTTCTGACTTTCCAACTCCTCAGCCACCTCCACTGTCTTTGTGAACTGCTTTCTTCCCACAACTGCCCTGCTGAACATTATTATGCGTTCACTTCTGATTATATGATCTGGAACGGATGCTCGATTGGATCTGTAAGTACATCCAGCACCGGAAGCTTCTTCTCAAAGAACTGCTTCATATCTTCAATGAAAATATATTCTGTACCATAATGTCCTGCATCAATCACTGCAAGCCCCTGCTCCACTGCATCAATTCCATCATGATGACCGATATCTCCTGTTACAAGAACATCTGCCCCCTTCTCGAGAGCAACTGCAATCGAGCTCTTTCCTGATCCCGGAGAAATTGCAAGACGATGTACCTTCTTCTGCATATCTCCAAATACTTTCAGACTTCCAAGTTCAAGTCTGTGTTTCACATAGACACAGCACTCTTCCAATGTCATATCTTTCTCCAGATTACCGATTCTTCCGATTCCTTCCGGATTCCCTTCTTCATCTGTATAGGTAACATCTAACACTTCCCCATTCTGAAGATCCATGATCTTCCCGGACAGTTCTGCCATACCAAGCACATCATAATTCGTATGCATTGCATAATAGGAAATGTCGTTCTGGATCAGCTTCACAATTCTTCTTGTAATAAAATCTTCATCCGTCACTTTCTTTACTGCTGAGAATAAAAGTGGGTGATGTGTGATCAGCATGTCCGCGCCTTCCTTGATCGCACGGTCGATCACAACATCTGTTGCATCCAGTGCCAGATAAATTCTGGACACCTCTTTCTCTGAACGTCCTGCAAGCAGTCCTACATTGTCAAATCCCAAAGCTGCTGTTCGCGGGAATGTTGCCTCTATTACCTGTATAATCTCTTTACACTGCATAATATTTCATCCCTTTCTCTGCTTCTACAAGTTCCTGTTCCAATTCTTCTTTTCTCTGACGGATCCGGTCAGAATCTTTCGCTTTCAATCCTTCTAAAATACTTTGATAAATGCGTATCTCTCTTTCCAGATACTCTCTGAGTACCGGATGTTGTTTCTCCAGCAAAAGCTTTCCATATTTTAACTGAACCGTATCCCAGCACTTTACTTCTGTATCTTCGCCTGCTGTATCAGCTACCGGTGGTCTTACCTTCATCATAGGATAATATTTTCCATCTTCACAGACCATATCTTCTTCCAGAAATTCATATCCCTTCTCAAGAAGAAATGCCCGCACTTTCTCAATCTCTGACTGTGGCTGAAGGATACACTCCTCAAGCTTTCGCACCACTTCCTCTCCTTCTGTCAGGATCCGGATCACAAGTCCGCCGCCCATTCCTGCGATGACCGCAGACTGGACTTCTCCCGGCTGTAATGCCTGAAATCCATTGGAAAGTCTCGTCTCTATCTCTGCTTCAAGTCCATTCTCGCGGATATGTTCCTCTGCTCGCTGCAATGGTCCTTCATTGACATCAAGTGCAACTGCTTCTGTAATCTTCTTCTGCTGTGTCAGATAAATCGGAATATATGCATGATCCGTTCCAATGTCCGCTAATTTATAATGGGCGGTCACAAGATCTGCGACCGCCTGTAATCTTTTCGATAATTCCATCATTAATCCAGATAATCCCTCAGTTTTCTGCTTCTGCTTGGGTGACGGAGCTTACGGAGTGCTTTCGCCTCGATCTGACGGATACGCTCTCTTGTTACATCAAACTCTCGTCCAACCTCTTCAAGTGTACGTGCTCTTCCGTCATTCATTCCGAAACGAAGACGGAGGACTTTCTGCTCTCTCTCTGTCAATGTATCCAGTACTTCATCCAGCTGCTCTTTCAGAAGTGTCTGTGCAGCTGCCTCTGCCGGAACCGGTACATTATCATCCTGGATAAAGTCTCCAAGGTGGCTGTCTTCCTCTTCACCGATTGGTGTCTCAAGAGAAACCGGTTCCTGTGAAATCTTCAGGATCTCACGTACACGTTCTACCGGCATATCCATCTCCTTGGCAATCTCTTCCGGAAGCGGTTCTCTTCCCAGTTCCTGAAGAAGCTGTCTGGATACACGGATCAGCTTGTTGATCGTCTCAACCATATGAACCGGGATACGGATTGTTCTTGCCTGATCCGCAATCGCTCTTGTGATTGCCTGACGGATCCACCATGTAGCATAAGTACTGAACTTATATCCCTTGTGATAATCAAACTTTTCAACTGCTTTGATCAGACCGAGGTTACCCTCCTGGATCAGATCAAGGAATAACATGCCTCTTCCAACATATCTCTTTGCAATGCTGACTACAAGTCTTAAGTTCGCTTCTGCAAGCTCTTTCTTGGCTTCCTCATCGCCTTCTTCCATTCTCTGTGCAAGCTCAATCTCACGTTCTGCACTCAGAAGAGGTACCTTACCGATCTCTTTTAAATACATACGGACCGGATCTTCAATACTCACGCCTTCCGGAACTGACAGGTCGATATTCTCCATATCCACGTCGTCTTCCTCTGATATGATAATGTCATCCAGATCTACATCCACCTCATCCGGTGTATCTCCGCTAATGCGCAGCACATCAATGTTATTTGCCTCAAGGTAATCAAATACCTTCTCCATCTGATCTGCGTTGAGTTCCATATCATTGAAAAAATCATTGATCTCCTGGACATCCAGTATGCTCTTTTTCTTTTTACCAAGTGCAACCAGGTCTTTCAATCTATCAAGAAATTTCTGTGTAATATCGTCCATGTGTTCTTCCTTCCTTCGCTGCGCGCATCCGCAGCCTGTCTTGTTTTATTTTATCCTTATTGAATTGTAATATTCAAATTCTTCAGGTTCTCCAGCTTCCGTTTTTCTTCCATCAAATGCTGTAACCCCCGCATATCTGTCGGGTCGAGATTCATTGTCTGATGCTCAATGCTATAACTCTTCACCCGCAGGATCGTCTCCTGTAAAGCCTGTTCTCTCTCTTCCTTTGTCCTCAGCTCTTTGATTCTTGTATTAAACAAAGAGGCTGCTTCTCTATGATCTTCTTCCTCTGTGAAATGATTCAGGATCTTCGCAGGATTCAAGGCTCCCTGCTTTCTCTGCTCATATAAAAGTTCTGCAACCGTCCGATACAGACTTTCTGTAAAATCACCCGGGCTTATGTACTGACTGATCTGATCAAAGAGCCTGTCATCATCGATCATCCAGGTCAACAATGCTTTCTGTGAAGTAAGGATTCCGTCTTCCTTTTGCTTCTTCTCAGATCCTTCTGCCCGTTTCGGTCTTGCGACCGGTCTCGCCATTCCGGCATTCACAGCCATCTTTGCGACCATCTTCTCCAGGCTTTCCCGGCTGACCCGGTATGCTGTTGCAACAGCTTCGATATAGTTGTTACGCTCCAGCTCATCTTCGAATTCAAGCAGTCTCCTCGACACTTCCTTGAAGAAATCTGTCTTGCCTTCCGGAGAATTCATATCATATTGTTTCTCCAGCATCTCCAGGCTGAACATGAATCCATTACGCGCCGCATGGATCCGCTTCTCATATTCTTCTGCTCCAAGGTTCTTAATGAATTCATCCGGATCTTTATATGGATCCATCCTTACAACTTTAGCAGAAATCCCGGCCTCCCGCAAGATCGGCACTGCGCGAAGTGCTGCTCTTGTACCGGCTTCATCACTGTCATAAGTCAGATAAACTTCCTGGACATAACGCTTGATCAGAGCTGCATGCCCTGCTGTCAATGCAGTCCCCAATGAAGCTACCGCATTCGTAAATCCGGACTGATGGAGAGAGATCACATCCATATATCCTTCGCAAAGAAGAAAGTATGGCTTTCTTGATGTTCTGGCACGGTTCAGACCATAAAGGTTCCGGCTCTTATCAAAAACGACTGTCTCCGGTGAATTCAGATATTTCGGTTTCCCATCTCCCATCACACGGCCACCAAATCCGATCACACGGTTATTGACATCCATAATTGGAAACATCACACGATTCCAAAACTTGTCGTACACACCCTGACGTTCATCCGTGTTGATCAGTCCGGCCTGTCGAATCAGGTCTTCACTGTATCCCTTCTCTCTCAGATACTTATACAGATCATCACTGTATTTGTTCGAAAATCCCAGTCCAAACGCTGTGATCGTCTCATCTGAGAGTTCACGGTTCTTAAGATAACTGTAGGCCTGACTTCCACGCTCTGATTTCAGCTGTACGTAGAAATACTTTGCAGCCAGCTTATTCATCTCAAGAATCGTAGACTTTAAATCTGCTTTTTCCTTCGCTTCTTTCGAGTATTCCATCTCCGGAAGTTCGATTCCTGCTCTGTCCGCAAGAAACTTCACTGCTTCTACAAAAGAAAAATTCTCATATTCCATAAGAAATGTAAAAACATTCCCTCCCGCCCCACATCCAAAGCAGTAATACATCTGCTTCTGTCTGCTCACAGAAAAAGACGGTGATTTCTCATTATGGAACGGACATAATCCAAAATAAGAGCTGCCTTTCTTCTGCAGCCGGACATATCCGGAAATCACATCTACAATATCATTCCTTGATCTTACTTCTTCTATCAGTTCTTCTGAGTAGTACATGAGTGCCTCCGCTTAATGTTTAAAGAATACTCTATTATATATATTCGACAAAACTCTTCTCTTTCCTTTTTATTTTTTTAATTTTCTTCTTTTTTTCTTTTCCAATATTATTTTCCAAGCAGAACGGTTTTATATATTAGGAAAGGACTTTCCTAATATATAAAAAAACCAAGAATACTTTGTTCTGTACTCTTGGTCTTATCTTACTGCGGAAGATGGGACTTGAACCCACACGATCGCATTGATCACAAGATCCTTAGTCTTGCTCGTCTGCCAGTTCCGACACTTCCGCATTCTGAAATATTTTTTGAAATGATGCGGAAGATGGGACTTGAACCCACACGAT
>RRZT011474700.1_pt1 | contig 16193 bp, 15 predicted proteins | sample 2165551 | NCBI WGS metagenome assembly RRZT01 (sample SAMN10456910, study PRJNA506462) | wastewater metagenome | biome: wastewater; feature: sludge; material: wastewater sludge; isolation source: wastewater sludge with Escherichia coli K12::gfp cells carrying plasmid... | place: USA: Moscow, Idaho... | reverse complement strand
TATTCCCACTGTATTGTAGAAAAATGCCCAAAACAAATTTTGTTTTATAGTTCTCATAGTTCTATGACTAAGTCTTATTGCTGTTACTATACTGTCTAAATTACCACTCATTAAAGTGATATCTGATGCTTCCATAGCTACATCTGTTCCAGTTCCTATTGCAAATCCAACATCTGCTGCAACTAATGCAGGTGCATCGTTTATCCCATCGCCTACCATTCCTACATTCTTACCTTTGCTTTTTAAATCTTCAACTACTTGAGCCTTGTTTTCAGGAAGTACATCTGCTAAAACATTTTCTATGCCAACTTCTTTTGCAATTGCCCTAGCTGTCCTTTCATTATCTCCAGTAATCATATAGATTTCTAATCCCATATTTTTTAATTCACTTATTGCAGCTTTTGAACTTTCTTTTAATTGATCTGCTACAGCAATTATACCCTTAACTTCATTATTAAAAGCAATAGTCATTGCAGTTTTCCCTTCTTCTTCTAATCTCATTAAATCATTTTCAATATTTTCTATCTCAATAGCACTTTCATTCATCAATCTTCTATTACCTATAAACACTGTACCTAATTCTAGTTCTGCTTTCAATCCTTTTCCTGGTATTGCAGCAAAATTCAATACTTTAAGTTCTTCAAAATTATTTTCAACCGCATAGTCAACTATTGCTTGTCCTAATGGATGCTCTGATGCTTTTTCAATAGTTGCTGCTATATTTAATAATTCATTTTCTTCTATACCATTATAAGTTAATATATCCGTTACTTCAGGTTCACCTTTTGTTATTGTACCTGTTTTATCAAATATAATACTATCCATTTCATGAGCTTTTTCTAAATGCTCACCAGATTTTATCAGTATACCATTTTCTGCTCCCTTTCCTGTACCAACCATTATTGCTGTTGGAGTTGCAAGCCCAAGTGCGCATGGACAAGCTATTACAAGAACAGAAACTGCATTTATTATCCCCACTTCAAATCCTGATCTAATACCAAATATTATCAATGTTAATAATGCTATAACTACTACAGTTGGTACAAATATACCAGAAATTTTATCTGCCAATCTTTGCACTGGTGCTTTTGAACCTTGTGCATCTTCAACTAATTGTATTATCTGTGCCAATACTGTATCTTTTCCAACTTTCTTAGCTTCAAATTGAAATGATCCAAGTTTATTTATTGTTGCTCCTACTACATCATCTCCAATATCTTTATCAACTGGAATACTTTCTCCTGTAATCATTGATTCATCTATTGAAGAATGTCCTTCTACTATAGTTCCATCTACTGGGATTCTCTCTCCTGGTCTAACTATTATTATATCCCCAGCAACAACATCACCAATTGGAATATCTTTTTCTACTCCATTTATTAATACTCTTGCTGTCTTTGGTTGTAAACCCATTAATTCTTTTATTGCATCTGAAGTTTTTCCTTTTGCTACTGCTTCAAATGTTTTACCTAATAATATTAATGTAATAATCATTGCAGAGGATTCAAAATAATATTCTGCCTTTCCTATTATTAAATGGTAGATACTATAAAAATATGCTGCAGATGTACCCATGGCAATAAGCACATCCATATTTGCTCCTCCACCTCTTAGTGAATTATATGCACCTTTATAATATCTTCTACCAATATAAAATTGCACTGGTGTCGCTAATAATAATTGAAAATATCCATTGTTTAAAAGTTGACTTAAAAAACCGTGAGAACCTGCCATATGGAAAAACATAGCTGAAAATAGTGGGATACTAAGTACTGCTGAGATTATTAAATCCCTTTTTAGTGATTTAATCTCTTCTTCTCGCAATTCTTTTTCCCTATCAGTATCTCCTTCTCCTTCAATCTCACCTTCATAACCAGCTTTTTTTATTAAATCTAAAATATCTCTATCTTTCATACTTCCAGAATAAAATTCTACAGTTGCTTTATTAGTTGAAAGGTTTACTCCTGCTTTTATAACTCTTTTATCATTATTTAATACCTGCTCTACCCTAGAGGAACAATTAGTTCAAGTCATTCCCTTAACAAATACTGATCTTCTTTCAGTGGGAACAGCAAAACCTGCTTTTCCAATAGTATTAGATATTTCTTCTAATGATATTTTTTCTTCATCAAATTCTATTGTAGCTTTCTGTTGCAATAAATTTACTGCAATACTATCTACACCATCTTTTTTATTTAAAACATTTTCAACTCTTGCTGAACAAGCAGCACAAGTCATGCCAGTTATATTAACATTTGTTTTCATAGTATTTCTCCTTTCTCTACCCCCCTTATCAGGGGGTGTCTTTATTATATGATAAGTGATATCATTTGTAAAGCTTTTCTTGAAATATATTTTATAAATACTATTTGTATATTCTGACCATTGATAAATTTTAAAATTTGTATTATAGTAATATAAGAATAACTATGAAATTGATTATCATTTACATATTTAGTCCATATTGAAAGGCGTGTTATTATGAAGAAAACTATTTTAGAATTAAAAAACGGTGAAGCTGGAAATGTTAAATCCGTAACTGCTGGAAAAGATGCAACGAGGCGTTTATATGAAATGGGATTTAATACTGGTGCTCCAGTAAAAATAGTGAAGAATGATTCAGGACCTATTATTGTTTGCTTAGATGGTAATAAAGTTGCCATTGGTCGTGGATTAGCCGAAAGAATAACTTTAGATATAAAATAGGGAGGTTTTAAAATGTCCAATAATACTATTGCTTTAGTTGGAAATCCCAATAGTGGGAAAACAACTCTATTTAATGCCCTAACTGGTTCTAATCACCATGTTGGAAACTGGCCAGGTGTTACTGTTGAAAAAAAAGAAGGAATTATTAAATATAAAGATATTGAATATAATATAGTAGATTTACCAGGTATTTATAGTTTAGGAGCTTTTTCTGAAGATGAAGTTGTAGCTAGAAATTATATTCTTACTGGTGATGCAGATATTATAATCAATGTTGTTGATGCTAATAATATTGAAAGAAATCTTTATTTAACTACACAATTACTTGAAATGGGTAAAAAAGTTATCATTGCTCTTAATATGATTGATGAAGCTGAAAAGAAAAATATTACATTTGATTTAAAAGCATTGTCAAAAAAACTTGGTTTTCCTGTGCTACCAACTGTAGCTTCTAGAGAAAAGGGAATAGAGAATCTTATTGAAGAATCTATCGCATTAATGGAAGACGATAATATTAAATTAACAAATCCAATTATCTATAATGATGCTATTAGCCATCATATAAATCATATTAAAGAAATTTTAAATAACGAAAATTTACCTTATCCAATTGATTGGCTTGCATTAAAAATTGTTGAAGGTGATAAGGATATATTTAATAGATTAAAAGAATTTAATTTATCAAATAATATACTTGAAGAAATTGAAGAATTTTATAAATATCATAGTAGTGAGGATTTTGAACTTGAGATTATAGATTCAAGGTATGCTTTTGCTAATAGTGTAACTAGAGAAACTGTAAAAAAACCAACTGTAAATACTGAAACGAGTTATGATAAAATAGATGCTATTGTAACCCATAAATATTGGGGAATACCTATTTTTGCATTGATAATGTTAGTTGTGTTTCAGCTAACTTTTTCCATTGGTCAAGAGTTATTAGGTGGTATTGCTGCTGATTTATTTGGAAAGTTTGGAGAATTAATAGAATCTCTGCTGATTGCTATATCTGCACCAAATTGGCTTATATCTTTCTTTAATGAAGGACTTATGGAAGGTGTAGGTACTGTAGTTGAATTTGTACCACTTATTACAGTATTGTATTTATTACTTGGTTTATTGGAAGATAGCGGATATATGTCAAGAGTTGCATATGTTTGGGATAATCTAATGAGGAGACTTGGTTTACAAGGTAAAGCATTTGTATCCATGATAATCGGTTTTGGTTGTAATGTTCCAGGTATAATGTCCGCAAGAACTATGGATAATAAAAAAGATAGAATGATAACTACATTAATAAATCCTTTTATGTCATGTGGTGCAAAGATACCTATTTACTCTGTATTTATTGCAGCATTTTTCCCAAATCACGGTGGGTTTATATTATTCTCACTTTATGCACTTGGAATAATAATTGGACTTATAATGGCAAAAGTTTTTAGTAAGACATTGTTTAAAGGAGAATCTTCATATTTTATTATGGAATTACCTCCTTATAGAATACCTACTTTTAAAAATGTTATAAGAAATATGTGGGATAATGTTTCAGGTTTCTTAAAGAGAGCAGGAACTATTATACTTGTAGTAATATCACTTCTTTGGGTATTAGCTGTATTACCAACTTCTGCTGACCCTTATAGTGAATTTAGCATACTAGGCAGAATTGGTAAATTTATCGCTCCAATATTTAAACCAGCTGGATTTGGCAATTGGCAAGCATCAGTTGCATTATTTGGTGGACTTCCAGCAAAAGAGGCTGTTATAGGAACTTTGGGTATGCTTTATTCTGGAGAATATGTAGAGGGTGGAAGAGTTTTGGTCAATGCTATACAACAACATTTTACACCATTATCTGCAATTTCATATATGGTAATGACATTATTATATACACCTTGTGCAGCTGTACTTGGTACAGTTAAAAAAGAAACAAATTCTATAAAATGGACTATTTTTATTGCATTATATACTTTTGCAATTGGATGGATTGCAGCAGTATTAGTATTCCAAATAGGAAGTTTATTGGGTTTTAGTTAATAGGAGTTGATTATATGCTTCAAGATATATTAAATATTATTAAAAGAGATAGACTTATTTCCAGAATAAATATAGCTAGAGAATTGGATATCCCTGAAGATTTAGTTAATGATGGATTAGATCAACTGTTGCGAATGGGATATATTGTAGAAGATAAATCTGATTTTGACTGTGAGAGTCTTTGTTCTGGATGTGCCTATGCAAGTAGTTGTCAAAAAGAATTAATAAAAACCTTTAAATTGGCTGATAGAGCTGAAAAATAAATTAAAACCAAGAAAAAATAAATTTTCTTGGTTTTTTTGTTTAAATCTTTTATTTGGGGTATATATTGAGTACAGAAAGATTTAAGAATGTTTTAATCTTTTTGTAAACCTAGTTAAGTTTCAACCATCATTCCAAAAATACAATGAAGTTTTATGAAGTAAGTAAAATTTAAGTATAAAGTAAGTAAGAAATCAGTAAGTTGTTGATTAGAGTTAAGTTATTCTAGTAGCAATGAAGTTTGAGTTAGGAAAGTTTAAGATTTAAGGTTAAAGTTTTAAAATCTAGAAAGTATTAAATTTTGTGAAGTAGATTGTAAGTATTAGAAAGTTTTGTTTTGAATTTAAGGTTGTTAGATAAACTAATTAGGAGAATTTTATATTGAAGATTGAAGAAGTAAATAAAGGTTGGAACTTAAATTAGGTTCTATTTAAAAAGTGGAGAGCTTGCTCTCCACTTATTTTTTTATATTTTTTTGTACTCTTCTGCTGCTGCAATGGCTTTTGAACCATATGCTATTGCTGGTCCACCACCCATCATTATTGCTACTTCTACAGTTTCATATATTTCATTTAATGTAGCACCTGCTTTCTGTGCAGCATCAACATGACATACAATGCAATCTTCACATCTTATTGCAATTGCAATTCCCAAAGCTATAAGTTCTTTATTTTTAGTAGATATTTCCTTATTTTCTAAAGCCTCATCATGAAGTTCTCCAAAACTTTTAGCTATACTTGGACATTTTTTAAATAAATTTGCCATATTTTTATTAGCTATTTCCAATTGTTCTTTATAACTCATAATATTTCCTCCTCTAGATAATAGATTACTTCTTATATCTATATATTATCACAACAGGAATATTATTGTTAAAAAATATATAATTATTCATTTAACTTCTTTTCTTTTAAATCCTTTACTTTTTTTAATCTAAAAAAATCTTCCCTTTCTTTTTCTGCTAGGGTTTCTTCTATTTCTTTTACTATTTCTTCGTATTTAGGAATTTGAATTTTCCCCAATGCATTAACTCTCTTTTGAGTCTTTTTTATTTCTTCAGCCAATTTAAATACTGCGGTTTGTATCTCAGCTAATTCATATATTAAATATCTCATATTACGCATATTCTTATTTGCTTCATCATATGCAGTCGTTGTTTTATAAAAACTATACTCTAAACTTAATTCTTCCTTTTCATATTTTATATCTGGAATCTCAACACCCATTACAGAATGGAAAAGTATATTGTATTCTGGCTCTAATTTCATAGAATATGCTAATTCTTCAATATTTCCACTTCCCATTGTCAATGTTGCTTCTTTAAAAGATTGAAAACTTTTCAAAAAGTCATTTTCTATATCCACTTGTATCTTTGCAGCTTTTGAATTTAGTTTTAACATTTCCTGTATTAAAACAGTATGTTTTTTATCTAATAATTCATGACCTTTTCTAGCAAATTCTAGTGATGATTTCATCTTCATTAAATTTGCTTTTGTAGGAACTACTTTATTCAAAGACATGTGAATCCTCTCCTTGATAGTATTTCTCTTTTAATTTTGGATCTATTCTATCAATAGACTCTTCTGGTAATAATTGCAATAGTTTCCAAGCTAAATCTAATGTTTCATCAATAGATCTATTTTCATCATAACCTTGACCTATAAAGTATTTTTCAAATGCATCTCCAAAATCTAATATCTTTCTATCATTTTCTGATAAATCATCTGAACCTATTATTTGCGATAATGCTCTTATATCCTGTACTCTTGAATAGGATGCAAATAATTGACCAGAGATATCTCCATGATCTTCTCTAGTGTATCCTTCGCCAATACCATCTTTCATAAGACGAGATAATGAAGGAAGTACATTTATTGGTGGCATGATTCCTTGTTGATTTAAATCTCTTGATAATACAATTTGCCCTTCTGTAATATATCCAGTTAAATCTGGTAATGGATGAGTTATATCATCATTTGGCATTGTCAATATTGGAATCAAAGTTACTGAACCTTCCATATCTTTTATCATACCAGCTCTTTCATATAATGAAGCTAAGTCAGAATATAAATATCCTGGATAGCCTTTTCTACTTGGTACTTCTTCTCTTGAAGAACTCATCTCTCTCAATGCTTCACCATAACTTGTTATATCTGTCATAATAACTAATACATGTTGATGCTCTTCATAAGCAAGATATTCTGCAGCTGTTAATGCACATTTTGGTGCTATTATACGCTCCATGATTGGATCATCTGCATAGTTTATATACATAACAACTTTTTCTGTAACTCCTGCATCTTTAAAAGCATTTCTAAAATAATCTGCCTCATCATGTTTTACTCCTATTGCTGCAAATATTATTGCAAAATTATCCTCCCCTTCAATTTCAGAAAGTTTTGCTTGTCTAACTATTTGAGCTGCTAATTCATTATGAGGAAGACCCGAGCCAGAAAATATAGGTAGTTTCTGTCCTCTTATCAAAGTTAATAATCCATCTATGCTAGATATTCCTGTCTGTATAAAATTTCTTGGATACTCCCTTGCCACGGGATTTATTGGTCTACCATTTACATTAAAAAAGCTGTCAGAATAAATATCTCCACCGCCATCTAATGCTTGTCCAATACCATTAAATACTCTTCCCATAATCTCTTTTGATAATGGTATCTCAAATGGATGAACTTCAAAGATTACCTTTGTATTATCTGTTGATATGCCTAGATTATCTCCAAATACTTGTATAACTGCTTTATCACCTTGTATTTGTATTACCCTACCAACTAAGTCTTCTCTATTATCATAAAATTTTATTGTTACAATCTCTCCATATGAAACATGGTGAAGATTTGATAGTACAAGAATAGAACCTCCAACTTTATCCAATAGCAAATATTCTTTTTTCATATTATCACCTTGCCTCATATTGTTCATTTAAATTATCATAGTATTCCTTAATTTTATGATTTAATTTAGTAAATTTATTAATTGAATTATTTTCAATTGTGTATTTCATTTGAATTACATCATTGTATAAACTATCATTCTTAACTTTTGATATAGGTATTCCACTATCTACTGCCTTTTTCCCTAAATTATATAATAAATCTATAGTCCTTAGCATTTCAAATTGTTTTTCAAGTGGCACAAAAGTATCTATAACATTAAAAGCATTTTGTTGTAAAAATCCTACCTTTACTACTCTAGATATCTCAAGAATCAATCTTTGACTATCAGGAAGTACATCTTCCCCAACTAACATTACTATTTCTTGCAATTTTGCCTCTTCAAATAATATCTTTAAAAATTTAGTTCTTAATTCAGGTAAATCTCCTTCAAGCCTTATATCATAATAATCTTTTAGACTATTAACATAACCTGAATATGAGTTCATCCAATTTATCGCTGGATAATGTCTTGAATATGCAAGCTCCTTATCCAATGCTAAAAATACATTTACAAACCTTTTAGTATTTTCAGTTACTGGTTCAGAAAAGTCTCCACCCGCTGGTGAAACCGCACCAATAAGCGTAACGGATCCTTCATTTCCATTTAAAGTATTTACATATCCTGCTCTTTCATAATATCCTGCAATCCTACTTGGTAAATAAGCAGGATATCCTTCTTCTGCAGGCATTTCTTCTAGACGCCCAGATATTTCTCTAAGTGCTTCTGCCCATCTTGAAGTTGAGTCAGCCATCATAGCTACGTGATAACCCATATCTCTAAAATATTCTGCCATTGTTATCCCTGTATATATACTTGCTTCTCTTGCAGCAACTGGCATATTTGAAGTATTTGCAATAAGAATTGTCCTATCCATTAATGGCTTTCCTGTATTTGGATCTATTAACTTTGGAAAATCTTCTAATACCTCTGTCATTTCATTTCCACGTTCTCCACAACCAATATATATTATTATATCCGCGTCACAATATTTAGCTATTTGATGTTGTGTCATGGTTTTTCCAGTTCCAAATCCACCAGGTATTGCAGTTGTACCACCTTTTGCTATTGGAAAAAATACATCAAAAACTCTCTGTCCTGTAACTAATAATTTATCTATAGAAAGCCTATTAGTTACAGGTCTTGGTATACGCACTGGCCACTTATGTGCAAGTTTTATATCATAGGTTTTACCATTATTATCAACTAATTGAAATAATATATCATCAATATTATATCTTCCATCTTCAACTAAATTGGTAACTCTACCTTGAATATTTGGAGGTATTAATGATTTATGGGTGATAATGTCTGTTTCAGGTATTGTAGCAAATATGGCACCTGATTCTAGATAATCGTCCTCTTTGATTGTAAAACTTACATCCCAAAGTTTTTCATAATCTAAATTTAATAATCCTATTCCCTCTGGAATAAAATTTCCAAATCTCTCATTAATTGTTTTTAATGGTCTTTGAATTCCATCAAAAATATTTGACATCATACCAGGTCCTAATGTTACACTAAGAGGCATTCCCATACCTTCTATTATTTCATCCCTCTTTAATCCCTCTGTGTCTTCATATACCTGTATAGTTGCTATATCCCCTTCTATTCCAATGACTTCTCCAATTAATTTTTTATCTCCAACTACAACCATTTCTCTCATAGAAAAAGATTCCATATCTTTTCCTTTTACAACTGGCCCATTTATCTCAACTATCTTTCCATTATTCAATATCTTCACCCTCTTCCTCAAATATTTGATGAAGAATTTTTCCTAAATCATATTTATGATTTAATACTTTATCTAATATTGTCAAATTAAAATTATAGCTAGATTCCTTATCCGATATAATAAATCCACCTATCTTCTCATCAGATAATTCATTAAAGATAAATTCAATTTTATTTCTAACTCCAATTTCAATTATATCTTCACTATATCTATCTAAATCCATTTTTGTAATAGCTAGATTATATACTCCACTATCTAGGCTTTTTAAAAGTTTATCCAGACTTTCTAGCAAATAATTTTTATAATCATCATTCTTTGTAAATTCTCTAGACTTATCTAGTATTCTATCTGTAAAAATATTTAATAGTTGAGATGTCTGTTTTAAATGGGAACTTCTTCTCCCTTCTATAGCTTGTGATATGATTTCATTTCCTTTTATTTTTCCCAAGCTTGCTCTTCTCTCTATTAAATCTTCTTCTCGTTTTTTCAATTCGCTTTCTTTTAACTCTTTTTCACCTTGAATCTCTTTTATTAATATATCTAATTTTTCCTTTGCTACTTCTTCTCTTTTTTTATATACAATATCATAAAATAGATCTAATTTATTTTCTAATAGTACCATAATAATACTCCTATCAATCTAATTTTACACCTATAGCTTCCTTTACACGGCTTAGTAAAAAATCACTATCATAAGAATCTTCCCCTTCTGGAATTGTTACAACAAGGGGTAGTATCTTCCATGAATCCTTAAAAGATTCTTCCATTTTCATTTCATTATAATCATTTTGCGTTAATATCAATATACCAATATTTTCATTTGACAACGCCTTATTATATTCTCCAATAAGTTCACCTGTGTTTTCACAATATATTCCTTCAAAACCTGACATTCTAAGCCCAACTAATATTTCTCTATTCTTTGTTAATACTAATGATCTCATTATAATTTTCCTAATATCATTATTGAAATTATCAAACCATAAATAGCTATACCTTCTGCCAATCCAACAAATATTAAAGTCTTACCTAATATTGAAGAATCTTCTGAAACTGCTCCTAATGCTGATGAACCTACAACTCCTACCGCATAACCTGTGCCTATTGTTGCTAATCCTGTTGATAATGCTGCTGCTAATAATCCTAGTCCATTAACTGGCTGTGGCATTGTAGCTGCATTTACCACCTTGGGAGCCATTGTTATAAATGCTCCTATAATAGTTGGTATAAAAACAAATAAATTTGTTCTCAATACTTTTTTTAATTTTTTCTTATTTTCATCCACATTTTTATACATCATATATAATCCAGCTCCTATTGTTATAAATACAATAATTGAAGCTATTACAATAATATTTTCCACAATAATCCTCCTTAAATTTTACATTTATTTTTCTTTTGTAAATTCATTTAATTCTGCTGGTCTAAATTCATATCCATCCCCATGATAATATCTTGAAAATAATTCATAATATTCTAAACGCAATCCTTGGATAAATACGATTAGACCTTCCAAAAATATTATTAAAATATTACCTAAGATTAATATTAATAAACTGCCCAGTTTATTTGTCATCATACTGCTCATTGTTTGAAATGCCATAAATAAACCAACATGGTTTATTGCAAAGGCACCTACTCTTATAAAAGAAACTGTACCACTTAATATTGAAATCAACATTTCTAATAATGAAAAACTGCTTTCAATATAATATCCAGTCTTATCATTTTTGGGATATTTTACAATTTCTCTTTCCAGTTTTGCCATAAGTGGCTTTTTAAATACTGAAATCAATAATCCTAAAACTATTATTCCAACAGCTATTTTTGTTGGTAATATTGATTTACCTGTTACTATACCTATTGCTAAAAATATAAAAGTTAAGAATATAATAAAACCTGTAATCCCTTCTTTACCAAAATATGCTTCTTCTTTATTTTTCATTTTAAAAGCATTTAATATGCCTAGAATATAGGATATTGATAATAGTATCACTCCAAATCCTATTGATATCATCAATACTTGATTTATATTTTCAAAAGGTCTCATCCAAATTGCTGGTAATAATTCTTCACTTCCAAAAACTGAACCATATAAAAATCCAAATATTGTTGAAGATATGCCCATTCTCAATAATAGTCCTCCAAATGCTTTATTGACTCTTCCCAACAATAAACCTGCTAAAGCAAATAATCCACCCTGTCCAACATCACCAAACATTGAACCAAATAATATTAGATAGGTTAAACCTACAAAAGTTGTTGGATCTATTTCATTGTAATTTGGAACACCATACATCTTTATCAATGTTTCAAAAGGTTTAAAAAATGCATTATTTCTTAATTTTGTAGGTGGATTTTCAGTTACAGATTCACCATTTTGTAAATTAATAATTATATCTTTATATTTTGATAGTTTATCTTTAAGAGTATCCCCGTCTCTATTTGAAACCCAACCTGATAAGCAAAAGTATTTCTCTCCATATGCCATATAATTAAGACTTTCTTCAACTTTACCTCTCAATAATGCACCTTTTAACGCTTTTATTATTATATCTTCATTCTCTTTTATATATTTATTTCTCTCTATATTTATTTCTTCTAAACGAGTTTCCAATTCTCTCTGTTCTTCTGTCAACTTAAACACTATTTCTCTTGCTGTTCCCTCTTGATCTCCAATATCTATTGGCAACCAACCTAAACTTTTTAAAATTCTATCAATCTCTTCTCTAACTTCTTTTGGATATATGACCATATAAACTTCGTCTTCTTCATATGCCCCTATATGAAATACAAATGCAAGCATATTACCATAATTTTGTTTCATACGGTTACGGCCATCTTTATTTAATAATCCAAAGCTTGTTTCAAAATAATCCATATTTGTTAATTTATCTAATTCTATATCTACATTTTGAAATCTTGAGAAATTTTCATTAAATCTCTTTGTGTTATCAAGTGATTCTTTTATTTTAGTTTCCTCATCAATCCAATTTTTAAATATTTCATATATATTATCAATTGGAGTCAATACATCGTCATGTAAATCTTCTTCAGAAAAGGATAATTTTGAAAGATTTAAATAATCCATTATCTCCTTTGCTTCTTCAACTTCATGCAATAGATTTTTATCTTGTATAAAAGATCTCATATGATTTAAATCCAATAACTGTTCAACTTTTCCAGTATCTAATGCATATATATCTCGATTTGATTCTAATTGTCTTAATGCATTTACTAAGTTTACAGATTTAGAGTTTAGTATATCCAATACTATTGGTTTTAAATCATCTATTCTTCCTACTACATTCATCATAAATAACTGTTCTACAGCCACGAACTATCACTTCCTTCCAATCTTCTTATAAGAAATTGTTTCATTTCTTCTGAAGATATATCAAAGCGTCTTCCTTCTAAAATGGATATTAAATCCTTTGTTTCAAATGTAAATATATAGTTAAACGCCAACAAACTCCTTATATCAAATTTACTTTTGTGATATTCTCCCAATGCTAGATAATATATATATCTATTATTTCTACGATTCATATATAAATCTATATCATGAGAAGAATCTACTAAGAATTCATAAGGTCCTTCCTTTATTTTTACTATAAAATCCTCTATCTTATCTATATAAGCTAATTCCTTTAAATCTTCTATCTTTAAAAGACCTGTTCCCATAATTGTAAAGTTGAAAATTTCTCCACTTATTAAATGATAGTTTTTTATAGCTCTATAAATCCATATAATATTTAATATATCCACTCTTCGTCCAATAAATACTTTTACATATTCTCTATCTTTTTTATTTAGTTTAGCTGATTTATTTATTATATTTTGATAATATAACTTATCTAAACTCATGGTCATATAGAATAATATCTTTTCCTTATCTTCATTTTCATATGCCTGTAATAAACGATAATATTCTGTTGATTTTATCTGCTCTAGATAGGATGAGATTGTTGCATTATCTTTTGGTATTAATATTTTATTCTTAGATAGTTGAAAGAAATTATCTTTTTTTAAATCAATATTTTCTCCTATTTGCAACTTATGCAATACCATCTTAATATCATTTATTTCATATTCTAACAAAAGAGCATCAAAGAAATCTAGATAAGTTTCTTTAAAATAAGATCTTAATCTTTTAATCTTATTGTATCTATATTTCTCTAACTGAAATTCTATATCTGTTATAGACATATTTTTAAGACCTTCAATCTCTAATTTCTCTTGAAGGAATTCAACAATAGATTTAAGATCATCTTTATATAACAAAACTTCAAATTCATCGTTTTTTAAAAGCTTTGAATACATTGCATTTATCTTTGTATTAACAGCTGCAAATTTTGAAGGACTACCCATTATTATTTACCACAAATTGTTGAAAAGCTTTATCAACTAATTCTTCTTCGTATTTATCATATTTCTTTCTAATACTATCTAATTTTTCTTGATTTGTATGGTCAATTTCTGCTACTTTTATTTTTGCATCTTCAATGAATTTATTATAGGCTTCTTGACCTTTTATCTTTGCATTATCATTTGTATTATTTTCTAATTCTATTAGATAATCACGCAGTTCTTTCTTTAGCCTCTCAGCTTCACTTCTATAAGCTAATTCCATATCTGAAGTTTGGTTATCCATATCAATTATTTTTTTTATAACTTCTTGTTCCACACAAACACCTCCTGTAACATTAAACTTTTACTTTATTTTCTTGCAATAATGATTATACTCCTCTGAAAATAAAAATCAATATTTAGAAGCATAAAAAACCATTATTATTGTAAAGTTTTCTTAATCCTTTATAATTTAAATAAAGTTAATAATTATTAAACATATTGATTACATTAGCTTTCTCTCATGAAATTAATTGTTTTAAATATTTACAATAATAATATGCCCATTATAATTATACTTTGAAATACTTATTATTTAATTTTTCATGTATATATACAATAAAAAAACTCCCCTAGGGGAGTTTTTAAGCTAATTCATATCCTCTATGAAATGCTTTTAAATTATCATCTATTGCTTTTTCAGGAACATTTTCTTTTAATACTTCTTCCCAAATTTCTATATCTATATTTCCTAGTACCTTTGCTACCATGCCTATAAGTACAGTATTTACTGCTTTGATATTTCCTGCTTCTCTTGCTTCTTCTAGTCCATCTACCTTTATAATATTATATTTATCTTTTAAATTTTCTATTTCTTCATGTGGGTATTCTCTTTTTTCAAGTATTGCTGGATTTGGATATACTTCTTTAGTATTTATAATTATTGTTCCATTATCTTTTAATAAATGTGCTGACCTATAGGCTTCAAGTGGTTCCATTCCCATTATAATATCACCTTTACCTGGTAATACATTTGGAGAGTGTACTTTTTCACCAAATTTTACTGAACTCCAAACTTTTCCACCTCTTTGAGATAGTCCAACAACATCATTTGTTTTTACTTCATAACCTGCTCTAAAAGCTGTTTCAGATAATATCTTACTTGCAAGTACTAATCCTTGACCTCCAACACCTGCTATTATTATATTTATCATACTATCCCTCCATTCTACTTATTGCACTTACTGGACAAACTTGAGCACATACACTACAACCTACACAAGCATCTGGATCAATTGAAGATTTTAATCCAATTCCTTCATATTCTTTCATTTTTATAGCTGGACAATTTGTTCTTACACAAGTTCTACAAGCTATACAAATTTCTGGATCTACTTCATATGGAGTTTCTTGTACTTTATATAATAGAGCACATGGTCTAGTTGAGATAATAACAGAAATACCTTCTCTTTTAATTTCCTCTCTTATTATCCTCTTAGTTTCATCATAATTAAATTGATCAACTTTTTGAACATTTTCTATTCCCATTTGATTTAATAATTTAATCATATCAACATTCATATCAGCATTTTTATTTAACTTACCTGAACTTGCATTTGGTTGTCCACCAGTCATTGCAGTTATACTATTGTCTAAAATAATAAAAGTCATATTATCATTTTTGTCAACTTGATGCATTAAGTTTAAAAATCCAGTCATACCAGAATGATAGAATGTTTCATCTCCTATTACTGATACCAATGGTTTATCATCCTCAACCTGTCTCATAGCCTTACTCATACCTTTTGTTATCCCAACCGTTGCACCCATGCTTACCATTATATTACTTACTGGAAAAGCTTCTAATGTTGACATTGAATAACAACCTATATCTCCAACTACTGTAACTCTTGCTTTATTTAAAATATCAAATATAGGTCTATGCGGACATCCTGCACAGAACATTGGTGGTCTTGCAATAATATCTGTTTTTTCTTCTAATGCATATTTTTTATCATTTACAATTCCCAGCTTTAATAATCCTTCTTCTATGATTTCTGTAAATAATTCTCCTGTAAATGAAAAATATTCTTTTCCTACACAATCAATTCCCATTAATTTTATTTCATTTTCTATAAAAGGCATCATTTCTTCTAATACC